>JAABUQ010003910.1_pt1 | contig 26353 bp, 22 predicted proteins | sample 5560001 | NCBI WGS metagenome assembly JAABUQ01 (sample SAMN10711888, study PRJNA513371) | rock metagenome | isolation source: Antarctica rocks | place: Antarctica: Victoria Land, Finger Mt nord | collected 2015-12-18 | reverse complement strand
TATCAAGCCGAAAGGACGATGAAAGGGGAACGGCCATAATCCGCTTGACGCTGATGAAAGAGTGGTTCGACGGGGTGGACGAGCAGCGGCGGAGTCCTATCGCGGAGCGGATAGCCGCGCGGTGGTGTGACGCCGACGCCCTGGTGCGCTGCGGGCCTGCCAGCTCCAACATCGTGTGCAGGGTGACGGCGGAGGAGCACACATACTACCTGCGCTTCAACCATGAGAGCGAGCGCACCGCGGACGACTATGCCGCGGAACTCGCGTTCGTGGAGCACGTCGCGGCGCGCGGCGTGCGGGTCGCTCGTCCCGTGCGGTCGAAGGCGGGCGCGCTCGTGGAGAGCGTGTCGACGGCGATGGGTACCTTCCACGCCGTGCTTCTGGAGGCGATGCCCGGCGAAGACCTGGAGCTGATGGAGCTGGATGAGCCGTCCCTGCGCGCCTGGGGAGCGGCGATGGCCGGTCTGCACACCGCGGCGGAGGGGTACGAGGGCCGGGGACGCCCCGACTGGCGGGAGCACCTGACGTGGGCACGGGACATCATTCCCGCCGCCGAAGAGGCGGCGCACGCGGAACTGGCGGTCGTGGCGCGGGCGCTCGGCGCGCTGCGTCTGGACGCGTCGCGTTTTGGCCTGATCCACTTCGACATGGAGGCGGACAACATGCGCTGGCAGGACGGCGTGCCGGGAGTATTCGACGTCGATGACTGCGCGCGCTACCCGTTCGCGGCCGACGTGGCGTATGCGCTGCGCGACCTGTTCGAGGACCGGATCGAGCGGATCGACCGGGAGGACAGGCGCTTGCGCCTGTTCGTGGAGGGCTACCGGTCGCGACGCTCCCTGCCCGAGGATGACCTGCGGCTGCTGCCCCTGTTCGTGCGTGCCCACAACCTCTACTGGTTCGCCCGCCTGCACCGGTCGGTCGCGGATGGCGCGGTACCCGGAGAAGCGCAATGGACGACCGACCTGAGGGCCAAAATGGTGAGCACGATGGACGGATACAGGGACGGCTTCGAGAGGCATCCGGTGGGCAACTATCTGGGCCGCGGCCCGACATCCCCGTAGCCATGCACCTGCTCACAGATGGTCCTTAAGGCCTGCCCGACATCGCCGTCAGCGGCCTTGAAGGCGTCGGCGTCGATGGTGAGCGGCGCGCCCAGCACCACCAGCGGCGCCCCATAGGCGGGCGTGCCAATAGCCTGCTCCAGCGAGAGCCCGCCCACCGCCTGCACGGGAATGCCCACCGCCTCGACCACCGCCCGTAGTTCGTCGAGCGGGCTGGGATAGGGTAGGCCCGCCGCGGCCAGGCCCCGGCGCTCGTCGTACCCGACGTGGTGGATGACGTAGTCGCAGCCGAGCCTCTCCAGCCGCCGCGCGGCGGCGGCCTTATCCGGGGCGGCGAGGGTATCGCCCATCACGCGCAGCCCGAACTCGCGGCCAGCGCGTACCACCTCCTTGACCGTCTCCTCGTGCGCGCGCTCCATCACCACCACGTGGGTCGCCCCGGCCCGTGCCATCAACTCGGCCTCGAGCCCGCCGCCGTCCATGGTCTTGAGGTCGGCCACGATGGGGACCGCGGGGAAGGCCTGGCGCAGCGCCCGCACGCCGTGCATGCCCTCCGCGATGATCAGGGGCGTCCCGGCCTCCAGCCAGTCCACGCCTGATTCTATCGCCACGCGGGCGAGGTCGAGCGCCTCGGGGACCGTCGTTACGTCGAGCGAAATCTGCACTATCGTTTGCATGACGGCGTTCCTCCTCTCCTCACTTGTCCATGCCAGCCCGAACGCCTGCACAGCGTCGCGGGCATCATCAAGCTCGGCCTGACCAGGTCTACATCTCGGCGCCGCGTCGAGGCGCGCCAGACGCACGGATTGCGCTCACTGTGACAAGGGTAGCAAAGGGCGCGTGCGCGGTCAACAACCACCCCCCTGGTTTCTTGCCAAGGTCACGCGCTCGCACATGGCCTTGGAGCGACATAGTTAACTATGTTTCCATAGTTGACAAACGTCGCCAGTCGGTGTAGGATAGGTATGCAGGGGGATAGGCTATGAAGACCTCGCTACTTGAAAATTGTCAGGCATGGCCGGACATGTCTGAAACGGCCAAGATACTGGGCCTCAGTAAGAGCACCATCTCGAAACAGGCCCGGAAGGGGCGCATCCCAACCACTCCCGTGGGTCTGGGACGTGGCCGGCGCTACATCATCTCACCGCATGTTGTGCTCGATTTGGGTGATCGCTACCAGATATCTTCGCGTGTGATCGAGGAGAGGCTTGCTGAGGTCATGGCCAAGCGTTTACGTCAGGATACCTTACTTATCCGACGCGCTCTCCGCACATGCGCGCTTACAATGCGTTCGCAGGGGGGCATGATCGAGGATGACCGGATTGAGGTGCGGCAAAATCCGGATGCTCGTGAGGCCAAGGGCGATGTAGCTGGGCCAGGCTGGACAGTTGCCGAGATCAAAAAACTGGACCTCGACCGGCTCGCCGGCATGATAGTGCTCACATCATCGGACGATATAGCTGGTGAAGTTCCCTCTGCTCATCCGCACCTGGGCGAGATGGCGCCGGCGACACACGCCGACTTCCCAGATCTGATTCACTAGACCGTGTCGTCCGTCAACCACATCGACTACGTCCTTTCCCCACGACTGCGAAGGAACGGACTCATCATGCAAGGTGATCTCATCATTGGCGCGCCCCTCCTACAACCTCAGCCTGATGGAGGGGTACACATAGAGCCTACCCTTGCCGTCGCCATGACAGCCACCTGCGATTATGCCCTCAAAGGGGGCGGACCTGAACGGATGCTTGTCCCGGTCGAGGTCTTGGCCCCGGACGATAAACGCTTACAACGTTGGCAAGATCAGGCCAAGGCTGGCGGTCCTATCGATGTCCCCATCGCCAATCTCTATCTCCCGCACCTCGCGGATTACCTGCCCATGGGAGGGCTCATTCACTTCCGTCAAGCCTTTCCCATTCACGCAGTAGAGCTAGGTCGTCACGATCGTATCGCAACGCTCAACCAGTACGGTGTCCGCTCGCTCCTACGCACCCATTTTCGTTTTTATTCGCGAGTGGACATTGCCCTTGCCCATATCGAGCTAATGCCCGATGATCCGCGCCGGCTTTGGCAGGCGATTGACACAGCCACTGTCGTTCCCTCACTTGCTGACCGGCGGCACAGGCTCGAAACGGCTGTGGACGCGGCTATCGAGGCGCTCGCGCATCATCATGGAATAAAGGCGCCGCGTAGCTCCGCTGAAGATTCCGAAAGTGGACGGGATCGGACGGGACTCTTTTATGCAGCTGTTCTCAGCCGGCTCTCTGAAACGACTACCCTTCCAACAGAAACGATCGAGCCTATCCTTCCTGCAGAGACAATCGAAGCCGTGGATAAGATTATATCCGCTCATAAGACGTTGGAAAGCCTGTATAAGGTAGTTCCTAAGGATTTACCTAGCCACGAGAACGAGTTTAATAAGATTATTACGGCCGTCGAGGCCATTGCCTATATCTTACAGGAAGAGAATCCTGTGCAAGTGACGGCCGCTGACCTAAAGCAGTCAAAACTGTCAAACCTGGTCCGACAATGATGGATAACGCTGGGGTCGCCGACCTGCTACACCGCATCGCGCTGCTGCTGGACATGAAGGGCGAGAATACCTACCGCATCCGCGCCTACCAGCGCGCGGCCGAGACCGTGGCCAGCCTCTCGCAGCCGTTGGCCACGCTGCGGGCCAGGGGCCAACTGGTGGGCCAGCCGGGCATAGGCGCTGGGCTGGCCGAGACCATCGAGCAGGCCCTCGACGGCCAGCCCGTCGCCGTGCTGGAGGATCTCTACAAGACCTTTCCGCCCGGCGTGGTCTCCCTGCTCGGCGTGTCGGGCGTCGGACCCAAGCTGGCCGCGCGTGTCTACCAGGACCTCGGCGTCGACTCGGTCGAGGGGCTGGAGTCCGCGGCGCGCGACGGGCGTCTGGCCAAGCTGCCGCGCGTGGGCGACAAGACGGCCGCCAACATCCTGCGCAACGTCGAGGCCCTGCGCAGCCGCGGCTCGCGCCTGCCCATCGCCGCCGCCATCCCCCTGGTCGGCAGCGTCATGGCCGCGCTGCGCTCCTCGCCGCACATGCACAACCTGACCGCCGCCGGCTCGTTCCGCCGCTTCCAGGAGACCGTCGGCGACCTCGACCTGATCGGCACCTCCGACGCGCCCGACGAGGTGATGGCGCTGCTGCTCGGCCTGCCCATCGTGCGCGAGGTCGTGGCCCACGGCAGCACCAAGACAAGCGTGATCATCGAGCCCGGCATCCAGCTCGACCTGCGTCTGGTTCCCGACGGGGACTTCGGCTCGCTGCTGCAGCACTTCAGCGGCAACCAGCAGCACAACATCCAGCTGCGCGAGTACGCCGTGGCGCGCGGCCAGAAGGTGCGCGAGTACGGCATCCTGGACGCCGCCAGCGGCCAGGAGCACCATTTCGCGCGCGAGGAGGACGTCTACGACTACCTGGGGCTGCAATACATCCCCCCCGAGATCCGCCAGGGGCTCGACGAGGTCGAGCTGGCGGCGCGGCATGCCCTGCCCACCCTGGTCGAGACCGGCGACCTGCGCGGCGACCTGCACATGCACACCACGGCCAGCGACGGCCACAACACACTGGAGGAGATGGCGGCGGCGGCTCGGGCGCGCGGCTACGCCTACATCGCCATCGCGGACCATTCCGCCGGGCTCGGCGTGGCCAACGGGCTCTCCGTGGAGCGGCTGCGCGCGCGCATCGACGAGATCGGCAGCCTCAATCGCCGGCTGCGGGACGAGGGCGCGGACTTCCGCGTGCTCAGCGCCAGCGAGGTCGACATCCGCGCCGACGGCACGCTCGACTACCCCGACGACGTGCTGGCCGACCTCGACCTCGTGGTGGCCTCGATCCACTCCGCGATGGGCCAGGACGAGCAGACCACCACGCGGCGCCTCCTCACCGCCATCGAGAACCCCCACGTCGACATCATCGGTCACCCCACCGCGCGCCTGGTCGGCCACCGCGAGCCGGTGCGCCTGGACCGCGCCGCCGTCTTCGCCGCCGCCGCGCGCACGGGTACGGCGTTGGAGGTCAACGCGCATCCCACGCGCCTCGACCTCAAGGACACCGACGTGCGCATGGCGCGCGAGGCTGGCTGCCTGCTGACCATCGACACCGACGCCCACTCGGCGGCCGACCTTGACCTGATGACCTACGGCGTGCGCACCGCCCGCCGCGGCTGGGCCGAAGCCCGCGACGTGCTCAACACCTGCCCACTGTCCGAGCTGCTGGCCTGGCTCAATCGGTAAGGTAGGCAGGCACAAACAAGCGCCTGTTGTCGGGTTGCCCCGTGACACGCATAACGCGGCTATAATAACGCTACAGTCGCGCGATGAGGTTGCCCCACGTCGTGCTAACCGTATAAAGGAGATACATGCTAACGACACCTGTAACACACCTTTTGCCTCCACAGCAGGAATTGGAAGAGACCTTCGACGCCCTTGTAGAACAGTGGCGCGGCGATACACTGTTCGTGTCGTCTACTACCGAAATCGTTATGCACGCCGCCTATCAGCGGATTATCGGTCTGGGACCGCAAGTCCTGCCCTTCATTTTCCGCGAATTGCAGGCTCGTCCTGGTCAATGGTTCTGGGCGCTCCATGCAATCACCGGAGACGACCCCCTTGAGGACGGGGACAGTTTCGCCACAATGACTTCGAAGTGGCTGAAATGGGGTAGAGAACATGGTTACATTGAGTAGATGCACGACGATGCTCTTGCTGCTCTCCTGCCTCATTTCCCCAACTTAGCAGGTCACTTTCTTAGTGTCGGGCGTTCACAAGCGTCACAGCCTGACTACAACTGTATCGCGTGGGCCGCTGGCAAGGATGATGCCCCCTGGCGGCCCCCTGGCGGCGTTGCCGGTACAGGCTTTGCCAAGGTGTCTTATTGGCCGTCAGGTATCCCGACAGATGAGGTTTTGCAAAGCTTCGTCAGACTCTTTGAAAGCCTTGGATACCAGCCGTGCGATGACGACGTGCTCGAGCCGGATATTGAGAAGATCGCGATCTATACCACGCCCGCGGGCAAACCGACACATGCGGCTCGACAGCTAGAATCGGGCGCATGGACGAGCAAACTTGGGCAGTCGATTGTTATCGAGCACGACTCTCCCGCCGCTGTAGAAGGCCCACTGTACGGCATCGTTGCTCAGATTATGAAGCGTCCGCGCCTATCGTCCTAGCCAAATTCCATAGGTGCGCGCTACTTTTTCGCGTTGTGCGATGGAGGCAGTCCCAGGGGAGACGACATGGTCCGCGCGAAATAGTGGCGCGCACCTAACTGCATCAGGGCTCGTGAAAAGTCGGCGACGGGCGTGTCCACTGGGACCGCCGCGGCCCCGCAGCACGCTGTCGCGGGACGCTCGTGCGGGTCCGGCACATCGCGCGCTTGCACACAGGACTGCGGGGACCGCAGCGGTCCCAGTGGGTGACTGGCATCCGCAACGGGCAATTCACAGACCCTGCCAACTGCATGACGAGGGTCGACAGACGACTGCGAATGGTGTAGCATCATAGCAGGCACCGGTGTTTCGCGCGAACGATGCTGATCGAGTTGGCATTGTCATTTTTGCCACGCGCGGTCGATAGCCGGGCGTCGCCGAGGTGATAGCAGTTGACCTGTACAGGAGAGATGTTGCGGATGCGCGCGATGAACGGTCTCGGATGCGGGACGCCCATGACGGCGCGTGTGTCCTCCAGCGCGTCGCTGCGTCATCCCTGTCTAGCGGGTCCATCTATTGAGTTGGCGGTAGCGGCGCTATGAGAGAGTATGCTCCCCTTGAACGACCGGAACGCGACAACGCGTCGGTGCGGCGGCGTCCCTCGCAAAAGAGCGCGCCCGCGCCCTCCTATGAGGAGAGCGAGGCGGACTCCCCCCTGATCCGGCGCGCCCAGCGCCATAAGGCGGAGGTGACCCTGCGCCAGTTCGCGGCGGAGCGCGTGGCGCGGCAGGCCGAACAGGGTGAGCCCGTGTCCGCGTCCGTGTCTTTGCCGCCCACGTCGACGCTGGCCCGGCGGCTGCAGGAGAGATCCGGCGATGCGGTCGCGGCCGCCTTGATGCGCCAGTTTGCCGCGGAACGGACGGCGCGTGAGGCCGAGACGGACGCGCTACCTCCACCCATCCCCCTACGCCGCCGGACTGCCGCAGTAGACGGCTCCGCGGGCCAGATCCAACGCGCCGACACGCCTGCTATCGGGCCGCAACGCACGGAAGAGGACAGCGTCACGGGGAGTGCTCCGCTGGCGCGCCTGTCCGCCGAGGTCCCGGCGATCCCGGCGCGTATGGCGACCGTACCCAACGTCGTGGAGCAGCAGGGTAGCACCGTGGCGCGTGCAGTCACGACAGAGAGCGCGCACCGCGCCGCGACCGGCGCCGAGCCGGCCTCGACGCCATCGGCCTCGGCGGCAGCGTCGGTGTCCCCAGCCGTGTCCGCGTCCGCGTCGGTGGCCCCGCTGGTGGAACGGACGGCGGTCCCGGACGTGGAGCCGGCGAGCGAAGTCGCGGCGCTGCATAGGCGGGTCGAAGCGTCTCCGGCCAGCGCCGATGGTGGGACCGCGGGTCCGGGCGCACGGGGGCTCCAGCGACAGACTCCCGCAGCGCCGCCGGTGGTCGGTCCGAGCGGGCTGGCCCCGTTGGTCATCCCGTCGACCTCCCGGCAGCTCGATATCCTGCGCGCGCGCGGGGATGGCGTGCCGCTCGACCCCCAGACGCTGCGGCGCATGGAGGCCAACATGCGCGTGCCCCTGGGCGACATGCGCATCCACAACGATCCGGACGCCTGGACGCTGTGCCAGCGCCTGGGCGCGCAGGCCTACGCTGACGGCACGGACATCTACTTCCAGAAGGGCGCCTACCAGCCGGGCACACCGCAAGGCCGCAACCTGCTGGGACGCCAGTTGCAGCGGGCGGTGGCCTGGCGCACCGAGCAGCAGGCCAAAGAAGCCGCGGCCGCGCAGGCGGCGCAGTCCTTGGTGGCGCGGGCGACGGAGCACCCCGAGGCCGCGGCGCCGGTCGGGCCGGATGCGGAGTCCACGCGGCAGCACGGGGAGACCGGCGGCGTCGTGCAGGCGCAGGCCGAGGTGGGCCTGGCGGGCGGCCCGCTGAGCGCCGAGTTGTCCGGGCGCATCCAATCGAAGCGCGGCGCCGGCGCGTCGCTCGACCCGGCCACACGCGCCGGGATGGAGACGGCGTTCGGGGCGAGCTTCTCCGGCGTCCGCATCCACACCGACGGGGAGGCCGACGCGCTCAACCGCGGCGTCAGCGCCGTGGCCTTTACCGTTGGTCAGGACATCTTCTTCCGCTCTGGCGCCTACCAGCCGGGGACGCCGCACGGGCAACACCTGCTGGCGCACGAGCTGACGCACGTGGTGCAGCAGCGGTCGGGCGCCGCGGGCGGCGGCAGCGGCCCGCTCATGGTTGGGCCGGCGGGCGACGGTCACGAGCAGGAGGCCGACACCACCGCCGCGGTCGTCGCGGCTCACCTCAACGCGCCCCCGCCCGCCTCTACTTCATCGCACGAAGATCCCGCGTCAGCGGCGCCCGCAGCGCCTGCGCAGCACCATGCTCCTGCTATGGCCGGCCCGAGCGGCGCCGTTCGCCGGAACGCGACCCCTCCCGCCGTCGTGCGCGCGTTCCGCTACTTTACGGGATGGACGCCCGGCTCCGCGCCGCGGTCGGCGCCAGGCGTCGCCCGCCTCGTCCAGCGCGCCGTCGAGGCGCTGGAGGCCCCCGCGGACGCCGTGGCGCCCACGCTCCCCGGCCACTTGATCCCAACGCGCCATCGCCGCCATGACCATGCGTCGGTTGACCACGACGCGGGGCGCCACGCCACGGCTCACATCGTCCCCGTTGAGGATGTTGGGGGCCATGCCCCGCACCCCGATCACACTGTCCCTGTTGATAATGTCGAGGTCCATGCCCCGCACGTCGATGGCGCCGTTCCGCACTCTGCCTCGTTAGGGACACAGATGCATACCGCGCCCCATAATCCGACGGTGGATGTCCTGGTCGAGACACACCAGGATCGGCATCGTCCGGCTACTCCGGCCCACGGCGCCGCCTCCACCGACGACGCTCTCTCGGCTCACAGTGCGGCCTCGGCGCACGACCAGACGCAGTCGCACGAGACCGCCGCGCATAGCGATACGCCGGTCCACGAGCACGATAGCCCGGTCCATGATGCGCTGACGCCGGCCCACCATGATGAAGCGGTAACCCATCAGACGACGGCGCGCCACGAGGGGCCGGACCATGACGCGCCAGCCTCCAATCCGAACGCGGAATACTCAGGACCCGCGGGACACGCCGCATCCGCCGGCGCGCGCGCGTCCGCGGACGGCGCCGAAGGCGCGCGCCTGGTCATCGCGCAGGTGTTGGCGGCGGCGCGCGCGGCGCAGCGGCAGTTCGACGCCCACGTCTCGCAGGGCAGCGCGGCGATCGCGCTGCGCGTGCAGGCGCAGCAACGCACCCTCGCCGCCGCGGCGGCCACGGAGAGCGCCGCCATCCGCAACGCCGTCGCCAGCGCGCGCGGCGAGGTGATCCGCATTGTGGCCGCGGCGCGCGCCACGGTGCATGCCACGGTGGCCAAAGAGCAGGCCGCGCTGGAGCACTGGCACGGCGAGGCCACGGCCAAGGCGCGTAGCGACTTCCAGAGCCACCAGCAGCAGGCGCGCGCGCTCGGCGACAATTACGCCACGCAGGCCCTCAACGTGAGCAACACAGCCGCCGGGCAGGCGCAATCGCAGATCGAGGGGTTCGCCGGGCAGGCGCGCGCCATGGGGCACGCCGGGGCCGCCGCCGGGGGCAGTGAGCCGCAGATCGCCCAGGCCAAGGCCAAGGCCGCGACCGATCTGGCCAACGACACGGCCAGCAAGATCACCAGCGGCCTGGACCAGTTGCTCGCCGGCCTGCGCGGGGGTGGGCCGCCGGCCGCGGCCAGATACCGCCAGAAGGGGCAGGAGGCGGCCCGCGCCATTGGCACGGGCTTGCCCCAGGCGCTCTCCGCGCTCGACGCGCTGCGGCGAAACGCCGCCCACGCCATTCAGCAGGGCGCGCAACAGGGCGAGCGCGGCCTGGCGCAACTGCAGAGCGGCCTCACCACGGGGCTATCCGGGCTCGAGAGCGCGGCGCAGGGCCAAGTGCGGGCCACGTTGGCCCAACAGACCCGCGGCCTGGCCTTGGCCGGGCAGCAGGCGGCCACGGGGGTCCGCGCCGCGGGTCAACGGGCTAGCGCGGCCGGGGCAAGCTCTGTCAGTCAGGTGACCGGCCGCGTGGCGCGCATGCGCATCGACCCCAAGAAAGCCTCGGCGGCCGCGGCTGAACTCAGCGGCCAGATCCGTCAGACCTACGCCGGTACCACGGCTCAGGTCGCTGCCACGGTCGCGCAGGCCCAGGGCAGCGTCGCGGCGGCGGGGGCGGCGGGCGTCTCCGCGCTCAAGGGCCTGGCGCCCCACGTGGTGAGCCAGACGCAGGCCATGGTGGGCCAGGCGCAGGGGCAGGCCAGCGGGCTGGCGCGCGGCGTGTCCAGCGGGCTCACCGCGACCGTCACGCAGACCACGACCGCCGGTCAGCAGTTGGTGACGCGGATCACGACATCCCTGACCAAGGCCCTGACCGACCTCAAGAACGGCATGGAGCGCGGACTGACGGAGTTCCGTAGCAGCCTGGACAAGAAGGTCCAGGAGAAAGTGGCCAAGGCGCGCGAGCCGCTGAACACGCTGCCCGGGCGGATCGCCCAGGCGCAGGCGCGGGTCGAGCAGCAGATGCGCGCCCACATTCAGAAGAAGCCCGACAACATCTTCGAGGCGGCGTGGGACGCCGTCAAGAGCGCGGCGAGTTGGGTGGCGGACCAACTCGCCAAAGCGTGGAACTGGATCACCTCGCATTGGGCCGAGGTCCTGCTCGGGCTGCTGATCGCGATCGTGGTGATCGCCGCCATCATCATTGCGCCCGAATTGGTGGTGGCCCTGCTCGCCGCCGCGCTGGATACGCTGGTCGACGCGGGCATCGCGGCGCTGGGCGCGGGCGCGCTCGGCGCCCTGTGGGGCGCCGGCTCGCAAATGGTCAGCAACCTGATGCACGGCAAGGGCCTGTTCGACGGCGTGCTGCAGAGCGCCTGGGACGGGGCCGTGTCGTGGGGCTCGTTCGCCTTCACCATGGAGGCCAGGCTCCCGCTGCTGCTGGCGGGCGTGGGGCTGGGCAGCCTGTTCAAGATCGCCCAGAACCTCGACGCCGGGCGGCCATGGAACCAGGGCCTGGGGACATACCTCAAGGATCAGTTGCTCAACATCGTCATCGCCAAGTTCACCAAGTTCCTGCTCCCCGTGGTTGGCAAGATCGGCGGCCGGCTGCTCGGCAAGATCCCGGTCCTGGGTCCGCTGCTCAAAGTGGCCGGCGAGCGCCTGGGCGGCTTCGCCCAGAAAGTGTCTGGACGCCTGGGCGGCCTCCTTGCGAGTGTCGGTGAGCGTAGCGGTGTACGCGCGTTGCTGACAGGTGTGCGGGAACGGCTGGGCACGTTGGTCACCGAGTTCGTCGACCGTATCGGGTTGAGCAAGCTGGCGGCGGACGGGCAGGCGCGCTGGCAGGGCATCTTGGCCGACCTGGGTGAGCGCAGCGGCGCGAGCAAGCTGCTGGCGCGGGGGCAGGCGCTGCTGGACTCGGTCACGACCTCGCTGAGCGGGGCCACGAGCAGGGCGCTCGCGCGCGCGGGCGACTGGTTCACGCAGACGGGTCAGCGCATCGGCGGCCCCGCCGGCAAGCTGTTCTCCGACGTGGGCGACTCGCTCACGCGCGCCGGGAATGGGCTGGCGCCCAAGGTGAAACTGCCGGATGGCGCGACGACGGACATGTCAGGCACGACCGTGCCGCATGACCAGCCCACGGGCACGTCGACGGCGCACGTCGACGATGGCACAACCACGACCAACCCGACGCATGGTGACGGCGGCACAGCCGATCCAGTTCACGGCGACGGAACGCCCGACCCGGTTCATGGCGATGGAACGACAGATGCGCCGACGCACGGCGACAACGCCACAGTTACGACCGACCCATCGGCTGGTACCCCCACGGGTGGCCCGGAGCCGGAGCCGGCAGGGACGCAGACCACGACACCGCAAGACCAGCCCACGACCAATCCGACGGCCGTCGACAACGGCACAGCCGACCCGGCTCATAGCGACGGTAGGGACACACCCACTGCCCATAATGGGCCTGAACCGGGTCACGAGCCTGATCAACCGTCGAAGACGCCACAAGACACCAACATTCCTAAATCGTGGGAGAAGTTTGATCGAAGTTACGATACGGCGTTCAAGGAAGAACTGCGCGGTTTCCGTGGCAACGACAATCTAGACTCCTCTCCTAGCTTGCGTGGTGGAGAGGGGCAGCTTTTCTTGTCTGACAACGAGCCAAATCTTGCGTTGAAGCGGTGGTTCTCCAGGCGTGTGGCTGACATGCCCGCGTCGATCAAGTTGCTAGAAGATGCAGGAAGCGCGATCGAGGCCAATCCATCGTTGAAGGCCGATATTGACGTTGTTAAGATTTATAACACTGGGAGCGATTGGGTAGTGCGTGACTTTGATCCTAACTCTGGAGCATTGGGAGATTTTATGGGAGACTCTGCTGCTTCAGCCGCCCGCGATCGCGCCATAGCGGAAATAGAGGCAATGCAGAATCCTGATTCTATCCTACAGGACATTCTGAAAAAGCTTAAGCGCAACTCGGCAAACATCCACTGGTCGCCGGGCAAACAAAAGATTTTGATTATCGATATGCAATAAAGGGGAGTTGTTGATGCGCAACTTCGATGATATACGCCGCGAACCAGGGCTAAAGAAATATAGCGACAGTCCGCTTGGAACCATGTACATGGTCCTAGACTCTAGAGGGGTTGCTCGCCTGATAATCCGTCATTTTGATCGCGATTTATCTCCGGATTTGGCCAAGTCTTTTGTCGATCTCCTCCATGCGGCACAAGAGTGGATTGCACGCCATCCGAGCGTGGCGACCTCGGTCATAGTTGTACAGCCAGCCGAGGTCGGGAGTGACTTCGTGGCACGACCGTTCCACATCTACTCATCGACGAAAGCATATGTAGATTGGGATGATCCGCCGGAAGTCCCGCCAGAACTTGAGCAGGTGCGTCAAGCCTTGCGTAGAGAAATGGGTACATCGACCGATTCACGGGATACTATTGTCGAGACCGTCCTAGCGAGGAGCCTGCTCGAACCGGCAAGCGGTACCTACTTCAATGAGGACGATGGCCAGTTCATTGTCGTTGAGTTGGCGCTAACCCCTGACGATGTCAAGCTTTGGCATGCGGTCACGTCCGAATAGGTAGATAGGATCTGTGCTCATGCCCGCCCCGGACTATAGTTTCCATGAATAGGGTATTCCCATGTTCCATGCCGGAGAATCCCCAGGGTCGTCGCCTTCTTCCTGAGCAGTGAGCCGCGGCTGCGCCTCGCGTCATCAGCCGGATGGCCATAGCAGAATGCACACGAACCGCTCCCTGTCCACGCCGATGGTGATGAAGGTGCCGGTTCCCGCGGCCGGGCGGGCACCCCATGCGCCGTCCTCCCGGAACATCTCCACTTCTCGGAACTCCGCGATGCCTCGGTCGATGGTCACGCACGCGGCGAGGGGGTCGTGGAACATCTTGCCTTCCGGCCGCTGTGAGAGGTACAGCTCCATACCCTGGTAGATCAGATTCAGGCTGGGCGAATGATGCCGGGCCTCGGCCATGCTAGCAAGCAGAGGGTGAAGGCGTCATCGGGATCCCTCGTCTCTATGTCGAACAAGATATCCACAATTAATTCCGCGCCCCCATGAATTACCCTTATCGCGAAAGTCCTAGTCGTTGACACTCCCTTTCTCTCAATTCAATTGTATGTGCTTTTGCTACTAAGCGGATCGCTGGTCAAAGTTCGTAGGATTTGCCGTGTAAAAACTACGAACGCACAGCGGCTGGTTACTCAGTAGGCAGGCATGTGGATTGCAGCATGGCAGTACGGTTTGCAGGCGCACGATACGGTGTCATCAAGATCAGCGGCTTGTGACAGCGTGGGTAGGGCTACATCAGTCTTGGGAACATTTATGTACGGGAGACACTTATGACCACCTGCTACATGCGCGAGGACGGCTATCGCTTCCAGTTGCTCATGACGCCGGATGAGTACGTGCCGCAGCATCTGTTCACATTTTTCGTCCAGGTCATCGCCCAGTTTTGGCCCATACTGCGTCCCTTGTCGGCCGACCTATGGGTCGAGTCACGCGTTTACGATCCGGAGATAGAGACATATCTCAAGAGTGAGAACAAGCCGACGACGCAGGCGTGGCACATCCGCGATGAGTCTATCCCCGAGTCTATCGCGCTCAAAGGACGAATCGGCGATGCGCCCCAGGAGGACATTGTGCCGAGCCTGACTCCCGACGCCATCGGCGCGTGGCTGCGACGGGCGACAGGGCAAACCTCGTCGCCGGACAGCGTGATTGTGCCCGACTACATGAGCATACATTTTACCCGTTCGCGCCTTTATGACGTGGACGTGGAGGTGAGGGACACAGAGATCACGCTGCCGGTGCAGGCGTGGCGCGGCGGTCCCATCGCCGGGACTGCGCCTATTGAGCGGCGCGGCGATGGACTGTGGGTCGCCGCGCCGACGCCTGACGTCATGTATCCTCCAGTCACGCTAGCCATTGGGGACTACTGGGATACAAGTCTCCAACTCACTGTCCATGTGTATTGGTCGCCGTGGTTCGAGGAGGGGACGGCGGAGTACTGGGCCCTGCGCCACGTTCTGGCACAACTAGTTCGCTTGGGATGGATAGACAATCTAGACAATCTAGGCGATGTAGTCGCCGGGCTAGCTATGCCGAGCCCTAATGTTGTAACAGAGAAAGGGATCGCATAGCGATTCGTCCTTCTTGCTATCCAAAGGCGGGCACGAACTTTTATCGGGCGGGAGCTAAGGGCGGGGGCCGGAACGCGTTTGGGCAATACTTCACGCGCGAGCCACAGGGGTTGATCCAGACGCGCATCGACTCCGCGGTCAAGGCGCAGTGGATCGACCCGGAGACAGGGGCGTTGACGGGGTCGTCGCCGCTGGAGTCCGTCTACTGGAGTCTGTCTACGCGATCCGCATCCCCAAGGGCACGACGATCTACGAGGGGCCGGCCGGCTTCCAATCGGGCATCTACCTGGGCGGCGGCGACCAGATCTACATCGCGCGGCCCTGGGAGCTGGACGGGGCGCAGGTCGTCTCCGAAACGCCCATCGGAGAGGTGACGCCGAGTACGACGCCCCTCCCTATTGTCGAAGGATCTGTGTTGCCCGATAATCCAATTGGTACACCAAACCATGCTGATGGAGGCGCGTCCGGTGGTGATCCCCCAGGGAGTAAATCTAGCGGCGATGATGGTCCGTCGCGGGTATCGTTAGCAAACGTACGGTACACACAGAAGACTGCTCAAGGGACATTGGAGGACGGGACACGTATTGACGATGTTGCCGCACACATGCGCCAAAATGGGTGGGATTACACTACCGAACAACCCAACATGGTTGACTGGGGTGATGGATATGCTACCCTTGATCATCGTCGGCTGATTGCTGCTAATAGGGCCGGGTTACAAGAGGTAGGGGCTAACGTCCACTTACCCGATGAGCCGCTTCCAGCTAGCCAGCTAACCCGTTTCGAAAACCGACGCAATTTTACCGATCCAGTTACTGGAGAGAGCTATAGGAAAGGGCAATTCGCACAGACATGGGGCGAGGCTGCTTTGTTTCGCGCAGCTAAACAAGGAGGTAACTTCCCGATCCGAGGTCACGTCGAGTTGCCTATAATCAGGGACGAAAGCCAACCATGAGTTTGAACGGAGGCTATTGACTGATGCGGTTTACAAGCATTACAGGTATATAGTCCATAGCCGCGTCAGGAGGAAGAAGTAATGAGTTTCGGCATAAACCTTGAGCAGTCTTATCAAGCGTATTTGCAGTCTATAGAGAACGTAGACGTTAGTCTACAACTCTGCAATGCTCTATCGTCCGCTGGCTTACGGGCTGAAGCAGCGGCATTGTTATCGTTCATAGAACAAGGCGGCCAGACCGTTGTAACCATTCATGATGGCGCGTGGTGTGGACGTCGATGTTTCGTTGCCCCTCGCCTACCATTGCATGCTCAGCCAGGTGACCTGTGGCTGGATACCCGAGAGGTAACCTTGATGCTGCTTGTTGCTGATTCGGACGACCTAGCTCCGAAGTGGCGTAGCTGGATCAGTACCCATCCCGTCTACATGTGGCAGTTTCGGGTTTTTCTGCGGTTGGTCAACTGGCGTCTGACACAGCGATATTTCATGGATGCCCCCGACCTTTTACAGTTGCAACGGTTCGATAATGCAGACAGCATGGCATTTGCGACGGATGTTTACCATGAGGAGGCCGTCGCGTACGCGCATTGGTTCGGGAAATTTGTATGTGGGCAACTACAGTTTCAAGCAGCGTCCGCATCTTTGGACCGATATCTGCTATCTCAACTCGTTCCTTCAGGGATGCGACTTTGGCAGGAAGCGGAGTTCTCCTCGTCCGAGTTTGTTCGAGTCGCCGTTGACCAAGACACCCTGTTTGACGATCCAGACGAAGAGTTTGAGTCTAGCATAAGCGCCCAAGATGCTCTAACCGTAGCACCTGCAAGAAACTTACTATTTAAGGAGTGGGAGCGATCTCCCTCTATCGGATTCTCGACAGCTGTATCTATGCAGATCGGGCTGATTAGCCAGCTACCGATGAAAGCCTTCGAGTTTGTTGAGATGATCAATGTCGCTCCACGGCCATTGGAGGTGATGATAGATTGAGAGGCCGGACAGATGAATAACGGGGATATGCGCCTGGCAGAGGCGCGCCAGCAAGCGGCGGACGACGCCGATCTGGGCGCGCGACCCGGGGTTGACGGTCACCCCGCGCAGCCGCACATCCGACCGGCCGGCCAGCAAACAAAGCGTGAAGGCGTGGTCGGGGTCTCGCGTCTCCATGTCGAACAGGACATCCACGATAGCGCCCCATCCCCCTAGCCAGCCCGAGCGCGAGAGGCCCGATAGTTGGCGTCCATTCCTCCGCATTGTCTATGCTGCCTTGATTGTCTATGCTGTCCTGGGACGACGGTAGAGGACGGCGAACGGGAGGTGGGAGAACCGCATGCAGGGCGATACACTGGAGACACTGCTCAAGGATTACAGGGCGCTGCTGGATATCTTGCAGCGGGAAGGGCCAGCCGGGGACGTGGGCGATGCAAGCCTCGACTACCTGGTGAGGACGACGCAAAGCGCTATCGCCCTCCTCGGGGACGCGCAGACAAGCCACACTGCTCTCACACCAAAACTGCGCGATGAGTTGGTCGAGATCTACGACCAGCTCACGCGGCCCCGTATCGGCCTGTACGACTATTTCGTATGCCGAGACGACGTGAGTGAGCGGAAACAGGCCAATGCGGCCCTGGACACGATAAAGGATGACTTGAAAAGAGTCTACACGACGTTATGAGTCGACACGCGCGCCTATGGGACATCCGGGCGAGGAACATGAGCGCGTGCGAGAGCAATGGGCGCATGGCGCGTAGGATTGCAAAGCTATGACGCAACATATCAAGTTGATGGCCGACTACGGGACCTCCCCGCTGTGGCGCACCGATCCGTCCGACCCGGACAACATCGAGCCCGCCGCGCTTCCCCTGAGCGATGAGACGCGCGCGCGCCTTGCGCAATGGGCCGCGGCGTACGACGCGACGCTCGACCTCGACGACCCCGCAACCGCGGGCTTCCCGAGCGTCGGGGCAGAGGAGTCCTGGGAGCGGGAGGGAATCGAGTTGTGGAAACAGGTACGCAGTGAGCTCGGCCCGGCGTACGATGTCTCCTACTACAGTTGGACGGCGCACGAACTGCTCACGAACCCGGACGACCTGTCCCCCGGGTGATACGATGCCCGGCGCCGGTGTCCTCCCTACCATCTACCACCAGCGGACTCCCTGGCAGCCGGTCGATGACCGGTTGCCTTGCGCTCCTCCCAATATCAGCGATAGGTAGATGGTCAAGGCAGCTCGGGTTGGGGTCGGGTCTGCTCCCGCAGCGCCTCCAGCAGTCGTCGCGCACGCGCTATGGCCCTGGTGTCGATAGCGCGACATGGGCGCGATGGAATAGGCTATGCTACAGTGTGAGTAGCTTTAGTCCTGATCGTCCATATAGCAGCACAAGGAGTACACTATCGTGTCGGATTTTGACCAAGACGGAGGCTTTCCCAACGGCTCCGGTTCGCTCAACCCCATCGCCCTGATCGTGCCGGCTATCGTCCTCCTGGCCGCCGTGGTCTTGTTCTCGCGGCGCAACAGCGGCGGCAACGCCGTCGAGGAGGTGGGCAAGACGGCGTCTAAAGCGGGCAAGCAAGCCAGCCGCAAGGGTGGGAGCGCGTCGCGCCGGGCCATGCTGACCCTGGCGATCAACGCGCTGGAGAACGATGCGGCGCGCCGCGCCGTGATCATGGGCCTCAAGCTGGTGCGCAGTCGCTCCTAAAACGTTCTTGAGATGTCAGACGTAGGCGTTGCCCCCGGATCTGGCCGGGAGTGACACCGAGGTAGCCATGGCGTGGAGCGGGGCCGGGTTGAGTTCGATCTGTTCCCCACCTACCTGGGATGCCAGGGGCGGAATCGGTGGACGCGGGTCGGCGGCAATATCCAATGGAAAGGGAGTTGCCGGTATCAGAAGAGCGTGGCGTGCGGTCAGGAGGCGCCACGGATGCGGCCAGGAGGACGGGGCCGTCTGGTGGTTCGGCAAGGATTAAGGTGCGGAGCACAAGATGAGGATGCTGGCTAGGGACCGGGGTCTGCTGAGTGAGACAGTGATCCGTGGTCGGCGTGTGGCCCTGCGCCACGCCTCCGAGGGGTTTAGCGAGGAAGAGATCGCGCGGCGCTATCGCTGGAGCCTCGACAAGGAGTTGCAGTACTGGAGCGGCAGCATCCCCGCCGCGCCGACCCTGGCGCAGTTTCGCAGCGACATCATCGCCTCGACGCACCAGCTTGACGCGCGGCGCGACCAGTTTGCTGTCCTGAAGGAGGATGGTGAGCTCATCGGTATGGTGAGCTACTACAACTGGATGCCCGAGCGCGGCCAGGCCGAACTGGGCGTCTACATCGGTGAGCGTGGCTTGTGGGACAGGGGCTACGGAACCGAGGCTATTCGCACCTTGCTCGACCACCTCTACCAGACCACGCGCCTGCGCGCGATGTACCTCAATACCTATGCCACCAATGAGCGGGCGCGCGCCTCCTACCATAAAATCGGCTTCGAGACGGTCGGCACGATGCGCAAGTATTCCAGCCGCATTGGCTACTATATCGACGTGCAAATGCGCATCACACGCGAGGACTTCATCGTCCGATACGGCCTGGGTGGGTTCGCTCCCAATCTCTCGCCTCCTCCGATGCTATCCACTCAGCAGCCGAGGCAGCAAGACGGTCAGACCCTATTCCCCCGATAAACCTTCAATAACGCCGAAGCGCGCGGGCTTGTTCGACCCTCTCAACGAGCCCCGGCTGCTGTTCCTGGACGAGCCGACCGTGGGCCTCGACCCGCGCAGCGCCCGCCTGCTCAAGGATACGTTGCGCGCCCTCGTCGCGCAGGGCCGTGGCGTGTTGCTGTGCACGCACATCCTGGAGATCGCGCAGGCCATCTGCGGCCGCGGTGGCCCTCCTGCTGTTGCCCCTGGCGCCGTTGTCGGCGGCCCTACTGCTGACCGTGTCCGTGCTGCGCTGGGCGCCGCCGGCACGGGCGCGCGGCATCACCTCCGTTCTGGGAGCGCTTATCGCCATCGGGGCCTACCTCGTTAGCCGGTCGCTTGGCACGAGCGGCGGGGCGACGCGCTCGGCCGACCTGCGCGACCTCGTGGCGGCGACGCCGCACGCCTGGTGGAGCACCCTGCCCTCCACATGGCCCGGCCGCGCCCTGGCCGCGGCCGGCCTGGGTGACGCCGCGTCCGCGTGGGGATACCTCGCTGCCACGGCCGTGCTGGCGCTGGCCCTCGCCGTGCTGGCCGTGCTGCTCGCCGCTCACCTGTTCGCGACGGGCTGGGCTACCTATCACGAGGTCGGCCGCAGGCGGCCGCGAACAACGGGGCGGGCAACGAGCGCGGCAACAACAGCGCGCTCGTTGCCCGCCCTCGGAGCGCCCGACCGTCGTGAGATTGCTCTGGGCTACGTGCGCGGTGGCGCGCGTCCAACCACGCCGCCCGTTACGGTAGGTCTCTCGACAAGTGCGGCTATGATCGTGACGGGCGTCCGAGCGTGGTGTCCGCTGATCGACAAGGAGTGGCGCTCGTTGCGCCGCGATACGCAGGTCTGGGCGCGCTTGCTCTACCCCTTGTTTGTGATTAGGTTTGGCTTCTACAACGCGGCGCGGCAGGGCTTGTCCGACGGCGGGACGTTCGCGGGCGCGTCCGCCTCCGATGTGCTAAGGCTGGGTTGGTTCTACGCCACGCTGGCGATGTTGGTCTACCTGCTGCTGATCGCGCTGGCGCTTCCGCTGATCAACCGGGAGGGACGGTCGCTGTACTTACTGGCGCTGGCCCCACTGTCGGCGCGCGACATCTTGTTGGCCAAATGGAGTTTCTGCGTGTTGCCGGTGGCCGGGTTGGTCGAGGCCATCCTGATCGCGAGCGGGGTGGTCATGCACATAATGATTGGAATCGTGTTGCTGTCAATGCTAGCTTATGCCGGACTAGTGATGCGGCTGTAGGGACATATTGCATACGTCCGGGCAGCAGCCGGCAGGGAATACGGCATGCTATATACGCGCAACAGCGGAACACTTCTAACTGACAACTGACAACTGACAACTGACAACTGACAACTGACAACTGGAGGCGCGTATGCCGGGGCAAGGATTGCTTAACTGGGTGCTGCGTTCGTCGGAGGCGCCGGGCGAACACGACCTGACGGCGCTGCTGACGCAAGCGCGGGTAGAGGCGCAAAGCGGGACTGGTGACGGATGGGCGTGGCAGCGGCTGGATTGGCTCTACCGCGACCTCTCGGGCGAGAAGCAGGCGCTCTCGCGTGTCTTTCCCGCGACCGTCCTGGTGTTCTGGACTTTGGCCATCCTGACCGAGCGCGACACGCGCAACAAGAACCTGTGGGCGATGCTGCCTCTGAGCGGCGCCCTCACCCTTGGCATTGGCGTGCGCGTCTGGATGTGCAATGCCTTGTTGCGCCGCTTCTGGGATGACCGCCGGGACGAGGATGGTGAGCCGCGGGCGTGAGCAGCGGGGCAACGCGCGCTCGACGCGGGCGTGAGCATGAGAGAGAAAAGAGGGGCTTACAGGAGTGCCCGCACGGCGGCGGTCACGGGACCGGAGAGCAAAGGCGCATCGAAGTACGCGCGTACGTCGCCATGGGTATCGATCAGATAGAGACCCAGGGAGTGTATGGGGTCGTTGGAGGACCCATTCGGAGCAGGCGGCGGCGCGACGCCGACGCCAAAGGCGCGCCACACGGGGACCAGCGCTGATCGTAGACCCGTTAAGTACTCCCAGCGTCGATCCAGGCCCGCTTCAATGGCGAAGTCCACCGCATACGCCGGCATGTCGGTTTCCGGCTGCACGCTAACGGTCACGAAGGCGACGCGAGAGCGATCCGGCCCCAGCAGGGCCGCAATCCGGGCGAGTTGCCGACCTTCGATGGGGCATTGGGCGCGGCAAACGGAGCTCAGGAACGTGAGCGCGACGACGCGTCCGTGCAGGTCTGACAAGGACACGCGACGACCGAACTGATCCGTGAGCGAGAATGCGTAGGCATGCCACTGACCGACGGGGAAAACCGCGTTGGCCCGTATGGTCCCGTCTTGCTTGAAGCCGTCGGTGGCCGAGGTTTGGAGCAGGCCGGCGGGACAGGCGGCCGCGGCGGCCTGTCCAAGGCCGCACGCCACGCTGACTTGATCGAGGCTGCCTGCCGTGACGCCACGCACGTGCCCCGTTACGTCGATGAAGACGGTCATCGGCGTGCCCTGAATAGTGTACCGATCGGCCACGTCGCCTTGACTGTCGGACACGATCGGATAGGTCAGGCCGAGGCGGCGGATCATGGCCCGCGCCCGCGCCCGCGCATCGTCCTGGGCGTCGACGCCCAGGACAACCACGCCCTGGGCATGATAGCGACGGTAAACCGTTTGCAAGAGCGGCAACTCGTCCTTGCAGGGAGCGCAGTAGCTGGCCCAGAAGTTCAGGAGGACCGGATGCCCGCGCAAGGAGAGCAAGGAGAGGGATCTGGAGCCGTCGAGGAGCGGCGCCGTGAAGGATGGGGCCAGCGCCGCCGCGGCGGACGGCGGGGACGCCGGCCATAGCAGGCCAACGCCGAGCACTCCAGACACGGCCAAAGCTCCGACAAGGCCAACCACTCGTCGTCTATGCCGCCACACTTCTGTTCGAGTATCCATCATACCCGTCTCCCTTCTTACATGTACGATTAAGGGACTTACTCCGCAATACAACTGACCGCAGTCGGCCATGGTTTGCCATGCGACCGCAGTCGCAGGCTTGCAAACATACCGCTTTAAGACGACATTAAGAGAGCACGGGGCGCCCACAAGACCGTCGCCTTGCACTTACTGCCCACTGCTTGCTACTCTCTGGCTACTACTCACTGGCAACTGTCCACGCACTTACTGCCCACTGCTTGCTACTCTCTGGCTACTACTCACTGGCAACTGTCCACTCGCAACTGACAACTGCCCCGTCAGGGCGACCGCGAGCCAGAAGGCCACGGCGAGGTCGGCGACGAAGATCGAGTTGTCGACCATGCCGTGCACGAAGGTAGCGACCACCACGGCGATGGCCGCGACCTGCACGGCCCGCGCTTGCGTCTGCGTCCCCCGCAGCCGGCTCAGATTGTGGCGCGCCACGACGATGAAGCCGACCAGCAGGATCGCCAGCGCCGCCAGGCCAACCAACCCCGTGGCCAACCACACGTGCAGCACGGCGTTGTGCGGATGCGAGAGGCAGGGCTCTTGCCAGGCGTTCACGGTGTCGATGTAGTGCTTGGCCGGCAACTGCCCGCGTAGCGATGGAGGGACGCAATCATAGACATGCGGATTGTAGAAGGGGTGCGGATCGATCTTGTGTGGGTCCGGGAAGTAGTAGTACAGGAAGTTATCCGGGCCAACGCCGAACAGCGGGTGGTCGCGGATCATGGCCAGGGCGCTGCGCCACACGTAGAGACGCGTCGCCGTGCTGGCCCCATGCTGGATCTGCGATAAGACCAGCAGCGCCGTCCCACCCAGGACGCCGCCCGCGCTGAGCAGCGTCAGCAGCGGGCCGTAGCGCCGCTCGGTTTGACTGCGCCAGAACAGCACGGCCGCCAGGCCGGTTGCCACGGCGGTGAGGATGCCGCCGCGCGATCCGGTCAGCAGCAGCGCCACGACCATGGGCACGACGGCCAGCGCCGCGATGAGCGGCAATGACGGCTTCGACGGGCGCGGCGCTGGCTGGCCGCCGGGACGGTCGCGCAGGGCAGGCGCGCGCCTGATGCCCGGCAGCGCCGGCGTCAGCGCGGCCAGGCCCAGCACGATGGCCACGGGGATGACGCGGTCGAGCAGCAGCGCCAGGTTATCGGGGCTGCCATAGACCGAGGTCACCAGGTGCAGTGGGATTGCCGTGGGGTGCGACGCCGGGCCGGTGTAGCGGACCCCCACCAGGGTGTTGCGCCGGAACACGTACTGTCCCAGCCCCAGAAGGGCGACTAGCACGCCGCTGGCGACCAAGGCCCAGAGGGCGCGGAGCATGGAGCGCGTGTCGCGCAGCAGCGCCACCACCAGGACGTAGTAGATGATGGGCTCGAGGATGACCAGCCGGTATTCCCGCAGGGCAAACCAGCGGAAGTGCGCCGCCAGCATGGCCGCTGTCGCGGCGGCCAGGAAGAGCGCGACCGGCCGCTCGAACCGCGACCGCGGCACAAAGTGACGCACCAGGAGCAGCGCGTTCGCGACGTAACTGCCCGGTCTCGTCGTGACCGTCGAAAGAGTCAGCAGGCGTTGCAGTCCGTAGGCAAGGGCGCAGAGCACGATGGCCGTCTCGCCGAGCGCAAACTCCTGGTGTCCCGTGAGGTGCTTGGGCAGCATGAAGAAGGGCATGGCCACGGGGATCAGGCTGACCGCCAGCGGTAACCGCAGGTAGCACAGCGCGCCGCAGACGGCCAGCAACAGCAGGCTGAGCGGCAGCCCCGGCGCGACGTAGTAGAGCACGAAAGCCGCGACCAGCAAGCCCGCCCAGGCGCCCTCGGAGCGCGCGCGGCCTCCACCGGCGGCCGTCGCGCGCGGCGCCCCCGGACGTGTTGCTCCCCTTGTTCCTGTGACCGTGGTCACCGGCCCTCGCTCCCCTTCTCCTCATCTCGTCGAGGCATGGATGGATCGTCCGTGCGGACCGCGCAGTCCTATAAAAATCGCGTGCGAGAATCGTCGCCTGAAGGCGATGGAGGAAGCTTCCCCCCTCCTTCTGCTCTTTGATGGTACTATATGAGTGAAGTAACGCGCTGCAGACGTCGCAATGGCGCTCTCTCGGGAGATGCCTCTGGCGTGGGGTGTTCCCCACAGACGCGCGAACCATGCACAGAGGAGCACGGGACCCCGCAAGGGTCTGCCTCCGGGCTACGCCCGAGGAATCTGTCTGGGGCATCTGCTCTGTGACACGCCAAGCTGGCAGTAGCTGTTGAGCACCTGGCGTATCGGTGAGAGTCCGATGAGGGGTGAGGTGCAACGTCCTTGTCCTGAATGCGTTGCCCAACAGGCAGGGCAGACGCAAGCCGTCTCTTGAAGGCGACGGTTGGTGACGGCATCATACGTGAACTGAGGATTCAGGACATACCTTCACCGGACTCGGCGCTGGGGAGGGCTACCCTTGCCGTGGTCCCATGACGCGTGCTGGGGCCATGAACTGCACTGGTGAGAGCACTACCACCATTGCTTGCCCTGGTCGAGCAGCTCCTGAGCGCGACGGTGATCTTCTCGGACATCCTCGGTTTTGTCATGTTCCCAACCCGAGCGGCTCAGCCAGCCGCGCTGGATCAGGCCCTCGACGTCGTCTGCCAGTGACACGTCGTCGGACGTGTCGTCATCCCCAAGCATCCCTTCCAGCGCCTCTTCTAGTTTGACGCGCGCCCACTCACCCGGGCGTCGCTTGTCCTTACGGGCAGCCTGCTCAAGTTTTACTCTCGTGAGCGGGGAGAGGCGGATAGTAAAGTTCTCCATGATCTCGGCCATCGTTTATCTCCTTCACCGCCATAGCGTAGCACGGCGCCGCCCAGCTCCGCTATGCCTTGCATTGCGCCAGATGCACTAGTAGGTCATGTTGCATTTGATGCGGCCTTTCCAGCGCCCCGATCACACCTGTTTGGCCGGTAAAGTATTCCCGCTTTATTTGTAGGTTGACCCACCAGGAGGAGGCGATACGGGCGACGCCCCTCGTGACAGGCTACAATCAGGGGCATGACCGCTTCTAACATCGTCATCCCTATCTATAGCCTCGCCCTCTGGTTGGGGCTCTACCTCGTGCGGCGCGACCCGCGCAGCCCGCTCTTGCTGCTGACCAGGCTGGGCCTGGTGGCCTATGCGCTGGCCCTGGCCTGCGACCTGTTGGCAGGCGTCACGTCGCCCGACGCCGCGCTCGTGCTGCTGCGGCTGCGCTGGCCGCTCCTGCTGCTGCCCGCCCTCTGCTGGACAGGCGCGCTGATCTATCTGCTGCCCGAGGACGCGGGATACCGCGAGCGCCTGTCGTGGTCGTGGCGCATCTTTCTCCCGCTCATGTTTGCCTTGCTCCTGTTGCTCAGCCTCGGCACGGGCCTGATCGTCAACCCCAGCCGAGCGGCGTCGGGCGGCGCCGGCGTCGTGCCGGTTGTTTTTGGCGCGGTTGTGCTGCTGCCCATGCTGGTACTGGCCGGGCAGGTGTGGCGGGCGACGCGGCGCGGCCGCACCCGGCGCGCCATCGGTCTGCTGATCGTCGTCACGCTCTTCGTCGCGCTCAGCACGGGGCTCCAGGTCGTCCCGCTCGGCTGGCTGCCGCGCCCGTGGACGTTTCTGGCGCTGGGCATCGATCTGCTGTGCCTGGGGCTGGCCATCGCTGCCTTCGACGCTTTCGACCAGGGTGAGTCCTTGCTGTCCGACATGATGCGCGCCTTCGACGCCGCCCTGCTGGCCGCGCTCGTCTTCGGCGGCCAGGTCGCGCTGGTGATTGTCCTGGCCACTGGCCCAACGG
>JAABUQ010003909.1_pt1 | contig 26361 bp, 32 predicted proteins | sample 5560001 | NCBI WGS metagenome assembly JAABUQ01 (sample SAMN10711888, study PRJNA513371) | rock metagenome | isolation source: Antarctica rocks | place: Antarctica: Victoria Land, Finger Mt nord | collected 2015-12-18 | reverse complement strand
CGGCGGGTGGAACTGCTACTACAAGCCACCCGGACCCAAAACCATGCGCGCCGGTTGGGGACAGTTCGCCGCCATGGCCGCCGGCTTCACCCTCGCTGCCCAGTCAAATGTGTGAACCCCGTAGGTACTTGTTGCGGGTCTGGTCGGGGTAGGTGAACACGGCGCTGCGGCGCGCGTCCAGCAACTCGACCGGCGTGGTGCCGTTGCCGACCAGGATGTTGGTGGCGCCGAGCAGGCCCAGATGCAGCTCCGACTTGTCGCCGCGCCAGCCGATGTCGCCGTAGATCCGGCGGATCTGGGAGGGGGAGAAGTCGCGCCAGCCGTCCTCGTTCAGCGCGGTCCCCGCGACGTAGGCGGCGACGTTGCCCGACTGCACCCCGTACTGCGCCGTGCCCTGGATGCGTCCGAAGGAGCCGCCCGAAAGCTCCAACTGCGCGCCGTGGTAGCTGAAGCCGTCGCGCAGCTTCACCGTGATCGCGCCGCCCAGGGCGTTCAGCCCGAACGCCGGATTGGACCCGGCCACCTCGATGCGGTCGATGGCGGCGTCGGGGATCAGGTCCCAGTTGGTGGTGTCGCCGAACGGGGAGTTGAACCGGCTGCCGTTCAAGTACACCGCCAGGCCCTGCGGATTGCCGGCCAGCGGCGACGCCTCGAACCCGCGGTAGGTCAGGTTGGGCTGGAACTCGTTGCCCTGCGCCTGGTTGAGCGCGACGCCGCCCACGCGCTCGTCGAGGGCGCGCAGCGCGCTGGCCGGGCCGGTGCGCGTCACGTCCTCGCGGCGCAGCACGTAGGTGTCCGTCGGCACCTTGGCGCGGTCGGTTTCGGAGCCGGCGAGCGGCGCCGTCACCACCACGTCGGGCAGGTCGAGGGTCGGCGGGACGCCCGGCGCGTCCTGCGCCAGCGCCGCCGCCGGCAGCGCGATCAGCAGCCCGGCCCATGCCCGGCCGCGGCTCATCGGCCACGCCATCCCGTGTATCTCCTCCCGCAGTTTTGCTTGTTTGAACCTTCCGTAGCCCGGCGCTTGCCCGGGGTAAAGCTACTGGCAGTCCACGAGGTCGCTGTCGGACAAGGAGAACGCGTACTTGCCGCCGCCCTTCACTTCCACATTGCGCACGGTGCAGACCCGCCCGGGCTTGGTGGCGCTGGGCTTGGTGGTCAGGCGCACGTCGTAGCGCCCGGGCGCGATGCCGAGGAGGCGCAGCCGCTCGTCATGGTCCACGGTGCCGTCGCGGTCGTTGGCGCACTGGTTGGCACCGAACGGCCCCGGCGCCGCGCCCTCCGCGCCGGCGGGCGCCATGACCAGCTCCGTGATGGTGGAGGAGGTCAGGTTCCAGAACGCCATGCGCTCCTGCGCCCGGGCTTCCTGCGCCAGGGCCGGGCGCAAGACGCCGCACAGCGCCAGCAGGATCAACGTGGCCCGCATTGCCCTACCTGAGCCGCCGCGCATGGTGCGCGATGTGGTCGCCCATGAAGCTCTGGATGAACCAGTAGCTGTGGTCGCCGGGCTGCCGCCGCAGCGTCAGGTCCTGGCCCGAGGCCTGCGCCGCGGCTTCCAGCGCCTCCGGGTGCAGTTGGTTGGCGAGGAACTGGTCGTCCTCGCCCTGGTCCACCAGGATCGGCCCGGGATACGGCCGGGCGCGCATCAGCAGGCTCGCATCCCACGCCGCCCAGGCCGCGCGGTCGGGGCCGAGGTAGTTGGTGAACGCCTTTTCCCCCCATGGCACCGCCGCCGGGTTGGCGATGGGCGCGAACGCGGACACGGAGTGCCAACGCTGCGGCTCCCGCAGCGCCGTGACCAGCGCGCCGTGCCCGCCCATCGAGTGCCCGAACACGCCGCGCCGGTCCGGGCGCACCGGGAGCTCCGCCTCGACCAGCGCCGGCAGCTCCTGCGTCACGTACTGCGCCATGCGGTAATGCCCGGCCCAGGGTTCGGAGGTTGCATCCAAATAGAACCCGGCGCCCACGCCGAAGTCCCAGCTTTCCGCCTCCCCCGGCAGGTCGAGGCCGCGCGGGCTGGTGTCCGGCATCACCAAAACCAGGCCGTGCTCCACGGCGTACCGCTGCGCGCCGCCCTTGATGGCGAAGGTCTCCTCCGTGCAGGTCAGCCCGGCGAGGTAATACAGCGCCGGGCACGGCCCCCGCTGCGCCTGCGGCGGCAGGAACACGCCGAAGCGCATCTCCGTCCCGGTGGCGGCGGAGGCATGGCTGTAGAACCCCATGGTGCCGCCGAAGCAGGCGTGCGTGCTCTTGGTGTCCATCGGTCAGAGCGCCGCTTCGAAGAAGCCGAGCGACGGGGAGCCGTCGTAGAACTTCGGGATGTCGCCGAAAATCTCGGCACCGTGCTGGTCGGCGGCAGCCTTGAAGTTGTCCATGGAGGCGAAGGTGAGCAGGGTCATGGTCACGGTGGCCGGCGCCTTGCCGTCCGACCCCGGCTGGCCGCGCATCACCTGGTCGCCCTGCAAGCCCATCGGCCCCCACAGGCGGCGCACCAGCGGCATGTGGGTGTCCTTGTAGTATGCGTGGTCGAACCGGGTGCCCTCGCCGCCCGCATACGTCACAGCCACCGTCAGCATCGCGTCCTCCTTCGTCTTTGACGCCCACCCTACGGTGCCCGCGGCGGCGTGGGAACGGGGCTTCGGCCGGAAAATCCGGTATTGCCGCCCCGGCCTCGACATTCGCCCGCGGGGTCCCATAATCGCCGAAGGCCAGCGCCGGCAGGGCGTGGCGATGGGGAGAGACGATGCGTTACCAGAATGGGCGGTATCTGATGGGATTGGCGACGATGGCGGCCGTGGTTCTGACGGCCGGCACCGCCCGGGCGGACGGCGACCCGGCGCTCGGCAAGACGGCGTTCAACAAGTGCGCCGCCTGCCACTCGGCCAAGGAAGGCGAGAACAAGATCGGCCCCAGCCTGCACGGCGTCGTCGGCCGGCCGTCGCACAGCATCGAGGGGTTCAGCTACTCCGAGCCGATGAAGAACTACAACGTCACCTGGGACCCGGCGACGCTCGACCATTATCTGGCCGACCCGCGCGGCGTGGTGCCCGGCACCAAGATGATCTTCGTGGGATTGAAGAAGGACGACGAGCGGGCGAACGTGATCGCCTACCTCGAAACGCTCAAGTAGGGGGAAACCCTCAAGTAAAAGCGGCGGCGACGCGGGCGCCCTCGGCGATCCCGCGCCGCCGGCTGCCTTCGGGCACCGCCAGCTCGCGCACCACCCGGGCCGGCCCTTCGGACAGCAGCAGGATGCGGTCGGCCAGCGACGCCGCCTCCGCCAGGTCGTGCGTGACCAGCAGGGCGGCGCAGCGCCGGGTCCGCCAGGCGGTCGCGAGCACAGACCGGCCCTGCTCCGCCATGGCGGGATCGAGCGAGACGAACGGCTCGTCCAGCAGCAGCAGCGCCGGCTGGATGGCGAAGGCCCGCGCGATGGCCGCCCGCCGCGCCATGCCGAGCGACAGCGCCGGCGGGTGCAGGTCGGCGTAGGGCGCGAGGCCCAGCAGCGCCAGCAGCGCCTCCGCCGCCGCCGGGTCAGGCGGGCGGACCAGGGCGATGTTCTGCCGCATGGTGCGCCAGGGCAGCAGCCGCGGCTCCTGGAACACGGTGCCGATGCGCGGCGCGATGCCGCCGGCCCAGGCGATCCGGCCCTCGTACCGGGCGTCCAGCCCGCCGACGATGCGCAAGAGCGTCGTCTTGCCGCACCCGGACGGGCCGACCAGGGCGACGATCTCCTCCTGCTGCAACGCGAAGCGCAGCCCGGCGATCACCGCGCGCGGACCGCCGCGGGCCGGGACGGTCTTGCGCGAAACCTCGACCTCCAGCATCACCGCCACTGGTTGGCCCGCCGCTCCAGCGGCTGCAGCGCCAGCCACTCGATCAACTGCACCACGACGATGAAGGCCAGGGTGTAGGCCAGGATGCCGGTCACGTCGAACAACTGGAAATACACCTGGATCTGGAACCCCACCCCGTCGCTGCGGCCCAGCAGTTCCGCCACCAACACGATCTTCCAGATCAGCGCCAGGCCGGAGCGCGCCGCGCCGAACAGATAGGGATAAAGTTGCGGCAGCACGACATGGCGCAGGGTGGCAGCGCGGCCCATGCGGAAGCTATGCGCCATGTCGATCAGGCCCTGGTCCAACGCCCGCGCGCCTTCCCGCACCGTGACGGCGGTGCTCGGCAGCTTGTTGAGCGCGACGGCGGCAACCACGGTGACTTCGCTCAGCCCGAACCAAACGTAGATCAGCACGATGCCGACCAGCGCCGGCAGGTTCAGCAGGCCGGTGACGAGGCTGTCGAGCGCCCGGTCCACCCGGCGCCAGCGCCCCATCGCCATGCCGAGCGCCGTCCCCAGCACCATCGCCACCGTGAACGCCGAGGCGACCCGCGCCAGGGTCACGCCCAGGTTGTGCAGGAGGCGTCCGGACGCGGCCTCCTGCCCCAAGGCGGCGGCCACCTGGCTCACCGGCGGGAACAGCCGGCTGCCGATCAGCCGCGCCGCCAGCTCCCACGCGGCCAGCAGGACCAGCACGGGAACCAGGCGCGCGGCCCAGCCCACCCGGAAGGGTCCTAACCCGGCGTCCAGAGCGTGCCGGGCGAGAGGTGCGCCGCCGGGCCGACCAAAGCCGGACCGCCGACCTCCGCCAGCACGTCATACAGCCGCGCCACCGCCGGGAAGTCCCAACGCTCCGGCACGCCGCGCCGGTAGGCGTCGCGCAGCCGCGCCAGCTCGCCCGGCCCTGCGGCCCCGGTGAGCGGCGCGATCCGCTCCCATTCCGCGTCGGAAGCCACGAGGATCGCCCGCGCCTTGTCCGAAGCCTTGACGAAGCCCTGCGCCGCCGCCGGGCTGCGCGCCGCGAAGGCGTCGGAGAACACCCAGCCGACGAAGGGCACGCCCGGGGGGATGCCCAGCCCGTCCACCGCGTCCTCCATCGCCAACACCCGGCGCTGCCCCGCCGCCTCCGCCCGCGCGGCGAAGGGCCAATAGGTCAGCACGGCGTCGAGCCGCCCGGCGGTCAGTTGCTCCGCGATCAGCGGCGGCGGGCCGAAGCTCTTGTTGGCAGCCGCCTCCAGGTCGAGGCCCAGTTTCCGTTGCGCGTAGGCGCGGAGCAGCAGCCAGCTTTTGTCGAGCGGGCTGCCGGCGATGCCGAGCCGCCGTCCGCGCAGGTCGGCCACCGTCTGCACCGGCGACGACGCCGGCGCCATCACCGCGCCCAGCGCGCCCGAGGTGGGGGACAGCGTCCAGTCGGCGCCGGTTGCCCGCTGCCGCGACACCCACAGCCAGTCCTGCACGACGGTATCGACGCGCCCGGCCTGCAGCGCGACCTGCGCGGCTTGCGTGGCGGCGAACTCGACCGCCTCCACCGCGACCCCGGCGGCGGCGTCCAGCCCGTGCGTCCGCATCACGTCCAGCTCCCACGCGACCGAGCCGAAACGCAGCGTGCCGACGCGGATGGCGTTGCCGGGCGCGGCGGCAGCCAGCGCCGGGGTCAGCGGCAGAGCGGCCGTCCATGACGTAGCGAGCAGCGTACGGCGTCCAATCGGCATGCATCCCCTCCCTGGGCAGTGTCGTTGGCTGCAATGCGCGCACGCGGTCGCCGCTTGTCAATCTGCTCGGTGCGCGGGGAGCCTCTCCGTTTGGAATTCGGGGCTGACTGCATCATCATAGGTCATGGACGCTGAAGGCGGCATGAACATGGATGTGGAAGCGCGAGCGCAGCTTCAATCCATCATCGACGCGCTCTCGCCAGCGTCACGGCTTTATGTAGCCAAGCTTCCCCGCGAGCACATCATCCTCATGCATCATGGACTCGGCACTCATATCCGCAACCGCCACCGAGCTGGCGAACTCAAGGCATTGATCCTCTGGTCTCGTAGTCAAATATATGACGAAGCGTTAAGCCTTGATGCCTTGTCATGGCCTATTCTTGTCGCAGTATGGACAGCCCTTCGTTCCTTCTCAGAAGAAGAGACCGAGATGCTTGACCGCCTGTAGCTCTTGAATTGAGCTGCTATCCACGCTTGGGAGGGGCTGACAAGTCGGCGCGCACGGCCCACACTCCATTCAGCCGTTTGCACAATGCGGCCCCTAGGAGAAATGAATGCCGGCAATCTCCGGTCCGACTGCACTCCTGCTGGCGCTGCTGCTGGCCTCGCCCGCCGCGGCGGCGGAGCCGGTCACGGTGGGCATCGGCTACCTCGCGCTCGCACCGAAGCGCGTGGTTTCGCAGGTGACGCTGGACCCGCCGCCCACCGACGAGGGCGTGCAGGGCGCCCGCGTGGCGTTGGCCGACGACCAGACGACCGGGCGCTTCCTCAACCAGAGCTTCGCCCTGCATGAATCGGTGCAGCCGGACGCCGACGCCGTGCTGGCCGCGGCCCGCGCCATGCTGGCGGAGGGCGAGCGCGTGGTCGTCACCGACCTGCCGGCGCCCTTGCTGCTGCAAGTCGCCGACCTGCCGGAAGCGCGCGACGCCACCTTGCTCGACGCGACCTCCGAGGACGACCGACTGCGCGGCCCTGATTGCCGGGCGCGCGTGCTGCATCTGCTGCCGAGCCGGGCAATGCTGGCGGACGCGCTGATGCAGTACCTGGTGATCAAGCGCTGGCGCAACGTGCTGCTGGTGCAGGGGCCGCATGATGCCGACCGCGACTACGCCGACGCGCTCCGCCGCTCCGCCCGCAAGTTCCAGTTGCGCCTCACGGCCGACAAGCCCTGGACCTTCCAACCCGGCGCGCAGCGCACCGACACCGGCCACGTGTCCATCGGCGCGGAGGTCGCGCGCTTCACCCAAGGGCTGTCGTACGACGTGCTCGTGGTGGCGGATACCGAAAACGAGTTCGGCGACGACCTCGCCTACCGCACCACGGACCCCCGGCCCGTCGCCGGCACGCACGGCCTGGTCCCTGCCGCCTGGGCGCACCCGTTCGAGCAATGGGGGGCGACGCAGCTCCAGGCGCGGTTCCAGAAGCAGGCCGGACGCCCAATGACGGCGCGCGACTTCGGCGCCTGGATGGCGGTCCGCGCCGTGGGAGAGGCCGCGACCCGCGGCGCGACCTCCGACCCCGCCGCCATCGGCGCCTTCCTGCGCAGCCCGAAGTTCGAGCTGGCCGCCTTCAAGGGGTCCCGCCTGACCTTCCGCCCCTGGGACGGCCAGTTGCGCCAGCCGGTGCTGCTGGCCGACGCGCGCAGCTTGGTCTCCGTCAGCCCGCAGCCGGGCTACCTGCACCAGTTCTCCGAGCTGGACACGCTCGGCATCGACCAGCCGGAGACGACATGCAAACTATGACGCCCGCCCCATCCATGTTTCTGGCCACGGCGCTGCTGCTGGCCGCCCCGGCGGCGCGGGCCGAGCGGCTGTTCGTGTCCAACGAGAAGGACAACACGATCACCGTGCTGGACGGCCAGACCCTTGCCGTCACCGCGACCGTGAAAGTCGGCGACCGCCCGCGCGGCATCGTCGCGAGCAAGGACGGACGGGCCATCTACATCTGCACGAGCGACAGCGACCACGTCGAGGTGCTCGACCCCGCGACGCTCGCCGTGTCCCGCATCCTGTCGAGCGGCCCGGACCCGGAGCTGATGACCCTCAGCCCCGACGGCGCCACGCTGTACGTCGCCAACGAGAACGACAACATGGTGTCCGTCGTCGATGTGAAGGCCGGGCGGGTCGTGACCGAGATCCCGGTGGGCGTGGAGCCGGAAGGCATGGGCGTCAGCCCCGATGGCCGCGTGCTGGTCAACACGTCGGAAACGACGAGCATGGCGCACTTCATCGACACGGGAACGCATCAGCCCATCGCCAACGTGCTCGTCGGCAGCCGCCCGCGGGTCGCGCACTTCACCGCGGACGGCGCGCAGGTCTGGGTCAGCGCGGAGGTCGGCGGCACCGTGTCGGTGATCGACACCGCGTCCCACGCCGTCGTCCACACGGTCAACTTCGCCATTCCCGGCGTGCCCGCCGAAAGCGTCCAGCCGGTCGGCATCGCGATCACGCCGGACGCCAAGACCGCCTTCGTGGCGCTCGGCCCGGCCAACCGCGTCGCCGTGGTGGACACCAAGACGTATGAGGTGGGCAAGTACCTGCTGGTGGGGCAGCGCGTGTGGAACCTGGCCTTCTCGCTCGATGCCAAGCGGCTTTACACGACCAACGGGGTCAGCAACGACCTGTCGGTGATCGACGTGGACGCGCTGCGGGTGACGAAGTCGGTGCCGGTCGGGCAACTGCCCTGGGGCGTGGTGGTGGTGCCGTAATGCCGGACACGGCCATGCACGAACCCGCCGCCCTGGAAGTGGATGGGCTGACCCACCGCTTCGGCGCCCGCCGCGCGCTGGACGGCGTGGGTTTCCGCATCCGGCCCGGCGATTTCACCGTGCTGCTGGGGCAGAACGGCGCGGGCAAGACCACGCTGTTCGCGCTGATCACCCGGCTGTACCACGCGCACCAGGGCGGCATCGCGGTGTTCGGCCAGCCGTTCCGCGCCAACGCCTCGGCCGCGCTGGCCCGCATGGGCGTGGTGTTCCAGCAGCCGACGCTGGACCTGGACCTGACGGTGCAGCAAAACCTCCAATACCACGCCGCCCTGCACGGGATCGCCGCCGCCGCCGCCGCGCCGCGCATCCGGGACGAGCTGGCCCGGGTGAACCTGCTGGAGCGTGCGCGCGACCGGGTGCGCCTGCTGTCGGGCGGGCAGCGGCGCCGGGTCGAGCTGGCGCGCGCCCTGGTGCATGAGCCCTCGCTGCTGCTGCTGGACGAGCCGACCGCCGGCCTCGACATGGAAAGCCGCGCCTTCCTGCTGAACCACGTTCGCCGCCTGTGCCGGGAACGCGGCCTCGCCGTGCTGTGGGCAACCCACCTGATCGACGAGGCCGGGGAGGACGCGAGCGTGGTCGTGCTGCACAAGGGCCGCGTGCTGGCGTCCGGGCCGGTGCCGGCGGTGGTGGCCCAAGCCGGGACCAAGACCCTCAAGGACGCATTCGAGCACCTGACCCATGCTGCAAACTAAGCTCCGCCCGCTGCCGCCCGCCGCCTATGCCCGCTGCATGGGCGGCATCGTCCGGCGGGAGGGCCTGCGCTGGGTGCACCAGCGCGGGCGCTTCGTCTCGGCCTTGGTGCGGCCCTTGGTGTGGCTGGCGATCTTCGCCGCCGGGTTCCGCTTCGTGCTGGGCGTGTCGATCATCCCGCCGTATGAGACCTACATCCCATACGAGGTCTATATCGCGCCCGGCCTGATCGCCATGATCGAGCTGTTCAACGGCATGCAGAGCAGCCTGTCGATGGTCTATGACCGCGAGATGGGCAGCATGAAAACGCTGATGGTCAGCCCCTTCCCGCGCTGGTTCCTGCTGCTGTCGAAGCTGCTGGCGGGCGTCGCGGTGGCCGTGGTGCAGTCCTACATCTTCCTCGGCATCGCCTGGTTCTGGGACATCGTGCCGCCTCCGGTCGGCTACTTCGCCGTGCTGCCGGCGCTGGTCGTTTCGGGTTTGATGCTGGGGGCGCTGGGCCTCGTGATGTCGTCGTTCATCCGGCAGTTGGAGAACTTCGCCGGCGTCATGAACTTCGTGATCTTCCCGATGTTCTTCGCCTCCTCCGCCCTGTATCCGCTGTGGCGGGTGAAGGAGAGCAGCCTGTTCCTGTGGTGGGTGTGCCAGTTGAACCCGTTCACCTCGGCGACGGAACTGATCCGTTTCGCGTTGTATGGCCGGGTGGATTGGGGGTCGGCGGCGGTGGTCGTCGGCTGCACCACCGTGTTCATGGCGGCGGCGGTCGCGGGCTACGACCCGGGGCGCGGGTTGTTGGCGCGAAAGGCCGGGGCGGAATGAGGGCGGTCAGGATCGCGGGGCTGATGCTGGCAGCGCTGGCGCTCGGCGCGGCGGGGCCGCCGGTTGATCCGGATTGGCCTTGCGCGCAACGGCTGGTGCCGAGGCTGACCGCCGCCACGTTGTGGGGCGGGCACGATGCGGCGGGTGATTGGCGGACCGATCCGCAGGTGGCCGCGGTGGTCGCCGCCGTGGCGCCGCGGGGCGTGTCGGCGCAGGACGGCGCCGGGCAGGTCGAACGATACATGGCGGCGCTGCCCGGCGCCGACCGGCCCGCGCGGTCCGCGCTGCTGTTCGCCGGGCTGGTGGACGAAACCAACGGGCAGCGAGCGGAGGTCATCGACCGCCTGCGCGGCGTGGCCCGGCGGCAGCGCTCCCTGACGGAGCTGGTGTCGAAGATCACCGCCGAACTCCGCGCCCTGCCGCCCGACGCGCCCGCAGCGCAGCGCGAGGAGGTCGTCGGCCGCCGGGCGTTCCTGATCCGCGAGTACGAGGAGATCGAGCGCACCATCCGCTACGCCTGCGAGGTGCCCGTGCAGATGGAGGCGAAGCTGGGCGCCCTGGCGCAGGCGCTGCAGCGCGGGTTGGCGGGTTAGGTCCCCGCGGTCGAGGAGCGGCTGGGGTCGTCCCCCTCGCCTTTGCTGCGCCGGCCCAGATCGACGAAGCCCTGCTTGATGCGTTCCAGCTCGTCCGCCTTCATCTCCTCAAGGTTCAGCAGCGCCAGGCGCGCGCCTTCGGTGACACGGAGCAGCTCGTCGATCTTGACCTGCAAGGCGTCCGTGTCGCGGTTCTGCGTGTTCTGGATCAGGAACACCATCAGGAAGGTGACGATGGTGGTGCCGGTGTTGATGACGAGCTGCCAGGTGTCGCTGTAGCCGAAGATCGGCCCGCTGACGCCCCACGCGACGACCAGCACGACGGCGGCGATGAAGGTCAGCGGCCGTCCGGCGCTGCGGGCCACGGCTTGGGCGAGCTTGTCGAAGTTCATGGGTGTGGTTCTCCGAGATGTTCCTACTCGAACTCCTCGGGTAAAACATCCTGCGTTGGCAAGCCGGACGCCTGCCAGCCGTCCACGCCCTCGGGGAACCAGGCGGCGTGAAAGCCCATTTCACCGGCCCGGCGCGCGGCGTTCCAGCTCATCCAGCAATTTGCCAAGCAGAAAAACACCACCAAGCGCCCGGGGTCGTCCCGCGTCATGTCGCGCAAACGCTGCCGCAGACGGGCCTGCACCGGCTCGGGCAACGCACCGCGTCCAATCTCCGGCCACCAGAGCGCGCCGGGCAGGCTCGGATGGCGCGGGGGCAGCCACGGCATCCCCGAACGCATCCCCGGCGGGCGGCGCGGCGCGGGCAGCACGTCGATCAGCACCGCGTCGCGCTGCGCTGTCCGCTCCTGCATCGCCGGGATGTGCAGCACGGCAGCGCCCGGCACCGTGTCGGGCACCGGCGCGCGATAGTCGTCCAGGCGGTAGGCGTCCGGCACCGGCACGCCGGGGTCCGCACGAACTGGCATGGGGGCCGGCATGGCGCTCAGGCCGATCAACAGCGCCGCCGCCGCACGCCTCAAGGCGTCTGGCCCGGCTCGTCCAGCAGAGGAACGCCGTAGTCCGCCAGCACCGCGGCGATCTCGGCCTTGTGCTTGCCTATGGCCTGGTTGATCCGCCGCCGCCATTCCGGCTCGTTCGCGCGCACCCCCATGGCAATGCGGTAGTCGAGCCGGGGCGCGTCCGGCTCCGGCTCGATGAACACCGCCGTGAGCGGCAGGTGCTCGCGGGCGATGGCAAAGCCCGCCGGCGGACCCCAGACCAGCGCCACGTCGATCACCCCGTCCACGAGGTCCTGCAGCATGGCGCGCGGCGGGTTGCTGATGCGGGTATCGACGCGGAGCGAGTAGGCGCGCACATAGTCCATCAGGTTGTGGCGCAGCAGCAGGTCGGTCGGCGGCGTCGCGGCGATCACGCCGAACTTCTTGGACGCCAAGGCCGGGTCGCCCACCGAGCGCGCCGTGATGGCGTCCGCCGTGCGGGTCACGAGCATGTAGCCCGTGTGGTAGTACGGGTTGGTGCTGTCCACGACCCCGTCGCCGCTGACGGTGCCCATGATGAGGTCGCACTCGCGGGCGCGCAGCGTGTTGCGCACGAAGCCCGTCACCTGCGGGAACCACACGTAGCTGACCGGCAAATCGAGGTCGGCGCCGACGATCTCGGCGATCTTGTTCTCGAACCCTGCCTTCTCCTGGTTGGAGAACGGGAGGTTGTGCGGATCGGCGCAGACCCGCAGCTCGGTGCGGGAAATCAGCTCGGCGCGCTGTGCCGACGCGGGGGCGGCGGCGAGCAGCGCGCCGATGACGGCGAGGAACGGCAGGACCCGCGCGGCAGGGCCGGTCCGCTCAGCTATCATCGCCGATGCGCTTCGGGCGCCCGCGCGGCAGCTTGTCGTCCGAGCGGGCCTTCAAGTACCCGTAGATGTCGTCGAGGTAGAGCACCACGTCCTCCGTCGTGCCGAATGCCGGCATGACGTTGTTCTGCGACTTGGTGACATTCTGCCGCCCGTTGACGATGGTGTTGGTGAAATCCTCGTAGGACAGCTTCTTGAGCGACTCGGTCAGGCTCGGCGCGTAGGAGCTGCCCGCGCCGTCCGGGCCGTGGCACCGCATGCAGGATTCGCCGTAGCGGCGGTAGCCGTTGAACGTGTGCTGGTCCACCCGGCCGTCCTGGACCTGGTAAATCGGATCGTTCTCCGCGCGGGCGCCGGACGACCCGGCAACAGCAGCCAACCCGGCGCCGACCAGCGCCGACACGGCCAGCAGTGATTTGTAACGCATCCATGTTCTCCGAAAGCCTCTCCGGCCGCGGGCGTGCCGCGGCCGGAGGCTCTGCTTGTGTCGGCTTAGGGCCCAGCCGGATACAAGCGCTCGAGTTGACAGAAAAGTATCAAGCGTTTTTAGGTGGTTGAAGTATTCAATAAGAGCGGTTATTCCCGGCTGGGCCCTTAGTCGAGGCCGAACACGGTCAACACGCCGCCCAACTGCGTGTAGTTGGACAACTGCTTGTAGGCGCCGACCGCACCCAGGCCGTCGGTGTCGTTGCCAAGCCCGGCCGCCATGCCGATCCCGGCCCAGCCGCCGACGCCCGACAGCACGGCGATGTACTGCTTGCCGCCATGCGTGTAGGTCGTGACGTTGCCGATGATGCCGGACGGCGTCTTGTAGCGGTACAGCTCCTTGCCGGTCTTGATGTCGACGCCCTTCAGGTAGCCGTCGAGCGTGCCGTAGAACACGATGTCGCCCGCGGTCGCCAAGGCGCCCGACCAGACGGAGAACGGCTCCGGGTCGGACCAGACGATCTTGCCCTGCCCGGCGTCCCAGGCGATGAAGTTGCCGAGGTTGTTCTCGCCCTTCGGCGGATACATCGAGAGCGTCGCGCCGACGTAGGGCTGGCCCGCGGTGTAGGACACCTTGAACGGCTCGTAGTCCATGCAGACGTGGTTGGTCGGCACGTAGAACAGGCCGGTCTTGGGCGAGAAGGCGGCCGGCTGCTGGTCCTTGGAGCCAAGGGCGGCCGGGCAGATGTTCCGGGTGTTCTTGTCCTCGCCCTGTGCTCCCGGGCCGAACTTCGCGTCGAGGACTGGACGTCCAGTGGCCATATCGACCTTGCTGGCCCAGTTCACCGCCGGGTCGTACTTCTCGGCGACCAGCAGCTCGCCCGTTTCGCGGTTCAGCGTGTAGCCGAAGCCGTTGCGGTCGAAGTGCACGAGCGCCTTGGTCATCTTCCCCTTCACGGGGATGTCGGCCAGGATCATCTCGTTCACGCCGTCGTAGTCCCACTCGTCATGCGGGGTCATCTGGTAGACCCACTTGGCCATGCCGGTGTCGGCGTCGCGGGCGAAGATGGTCATCGACCATTTGTTGTCGCCGGGGCGCTGCACCGGGTTCCAGGTGCTCGGGTTGCCGGTCCCGTAGTAGATCAGGTTGGTGGCGGGGTCGTAGGAGTACCAGCCCCAGGTGCTGCCGCCGCCGGTCTTCCACTGGTCGCCCTGCCAGGTGCTGACCGACGAGTCCTTGCCGATCGGCTTGCCCATCACCGTCGTCTTGACGGGATCGACCAGCAACTGCTCGTCCGGGCCGACCGAGTAGGCGTTCCACGCCATCGAGCCGTCCTTGAGGTTGTACGCCGTGAACCGGCCCTGCGTGCCGAACTCGCCGCCGCTGATGCCGACGTAGACCTTGTCCTTCACGATCAGCGGCGCCATCGTCATGGTCTCGCCCTTGGCGGCGTCGCCGTTCTTGACGTGCCAGAGTTCCTTGCCGGTCTTGGCGTCGAGCGCGACCGTCGTGGCGTCGGCCTGGTTCAGGATGATCTTGCCGTCGCCGTAGGCCACGCCGCGGTTCACCGTGTCGCAGCACATCACGGCGATGACGGTAGGGTCCTGACGCGGCTCGTACTTCCAGATGACCTTGCCGTTGTCGTTCAGGTCGAGCGCGAAGACGTTGTTCGGGAACGGCGTGTGCACGTACATCGTGTCGCCGATGACCAGCGGCCCGCCCTCATGCCCGCGCAGCACGCCGGTCGAGAACGACCACGCCGGATGCAGCTTCGACGCGTTGGCGGCGGTGATCTGGTCGAGCGTGCTGTAGCGCTGGTTGGCGTAGTTGCCGGTCGGCATCACCCATTGGTTGGCATCGCCCTGCAGCTTCTGCAGCTCGTCGTTGGCGGACGCCGGCGATCCCGCAGCGAGCGCTGCCATGCCCAACATCATCGTACAGCCAAGCAGAGTTTTCTTGAGCCTCACGTCAATCCCTCCTGAATACGACCGATCTTTGTGGCCGATTGTTTCTGCTTATCGGCAGACCGTTACGTTCCATACCGAAACTCGCGCAACGGCAGCGGAACGCTCGGTTCTCAGCATATGCAGGCAATGTGCATCCCGGCAAGACGCAACCGGGGGGCGAAAACCCGGGCTGCCGCACGAATCTTTCTATGCTGCGGTGCAGCAAGACATTTCAGGTTGGGGCAAGGCGACAACGGGACTGGATTCGTGCGCGCATTCCGTTAGCTTGGGCTGGGCATAAGACTTTGGGGAGAAGTGTTTTGGATGTCCGTGCCGCCGTTGCCTTCGCAGCGGGACAACCGCTGAGCATCGAAACCGTGCAGCTCGAAGGGCCGCGGGACGGGGAGGTGCTGGTCGAGATCAAGGCCACCGGCATCTGCCACACCGACAAGTTCACCCTGTCCGGCGACGACCCGGAAGGCATGTTCCCCGCCATCCTGGGGCACGAGGGCGCGGGCGTCGTCGTCGATGTCGGCCCCGGCGTGCGGACGCTGAAAAAGGGCGACCACGTCATCCCGCTCTATACCCCGGAATGCCGGGACTGCGACTACTGCCTCAGCCAGAAGACCAACCTGTGCCAGAAGATCCGCGTGACCCAAGGGCGCGGCGTGATGCCGGACGGCACCAGCCGGTTCAGCTTCGGGGGCAAGCCGGTGCTGCACTACATGGGCTGCTCCACCTTCGCCAACTTCACCGTGCTGCCGGAGATCGCGCTCGCCAAGGTGCGGGAGGACGCGCCGTTCGAGAAAATCTGCTACATCGGCTGCGGCGTCACCACCGGGGTGGGTGCCGTGATCTTCACCGCCAAGGTCAAGCCTGGCGACAACGTCGTCGTGTTCGGCCTGGGCGGCATCGGGCTGAACGTGGTGCAGGGCGCCAGGCTTGCCGGCGCCGACATGATCGTGGGGGTGGACATCAACCCGGGCCGCCGCGCGCTGGCGGAGAAGTTCGGCGTGACCCACTTCGTCAATCCCAAGGAGGTCGGCGGCGACATCGTGCCCTACCTCGTGGACCTCACGAAGGGCGGCGCGGACCACAGCTTCGAGTGCGTGGGCAACGCCACGCTGATGCGCCAGGCGCTGGAATGCGCGCATAAGGGCTGGGGCAAGAGCACGATCATCGGCGTGGCCGGCGCGGGCCAGGAAATCAGCACCCGGCCGTTCCAACTGGTGACGGGCCGGGTCTGGCAGGGCAGCGCCTTCGGCGGCGCGCGGGGACGCACGGACGTGCCGCGCATCGTCGATTGGTACATGGAAGGCAAGATCAACATCGACGACCTGATCACCCACATCCTGCCGCTCGATCAGATCAACGAGGGCTTCGACCTGATGACGCGGGGGGAGAGCATCCGCAGCGTGGTGGTCTACTAAAGCCTTTCTGGAGAAGCGCCCGGCGCAATGCTACGCCGGGTTCTCCCGGGGCTTATCCACCTCGCAGCGCCAGCCCTGCAAGCGGAATTTCGGATGCTCGACGACGTATTCCTGGGCAATGGTCTGCGCCCGCATGGTGCATTCCATCGGGCTGTTCATGGGTTCCCGCACCTCGCGCCGGTCCATGCAGCGGTTCGGCGTGTCTGACAAGCAATAAACAAGGACCAGTTCGATCATGGCGAGGCGCTTCCTGCAAACGACCGCCCAGACTATGAGACTCCTCGGCGTAGGCGCAATGGCCTTGGCGGGCTTGTGCGACCAGACATGGGCGCAGGCGCCGGCCGACGACCCCCGCCCGCTCAGCCCGGCGCAGGTCGCGTTGTTCGAGACGCCGCACCTTCGCAACGTGGACCACCCGGAGACGCTCGACTACGGCTTCACCCGCGACGGCCCGGGCGGGTTCACCGACACGGTCGCGCTGCATATCCGCCGGGTGAACCCGGACGGCACGAAGTCGCTGGCGTTCGACTACCTGACCGGCGAGCACCGGGTGGCGTTCCCCGAACTCGACAACTTCCACGGCAACCCGCTGCTGATGCTCACGCTGGAGCGCGACGTGAACGAGATGAAGGAGGCGGTCGGCCTGTCCACCGCCTACTTCCGCAACAAGGTCCGCGAGGCGTTCGTCGCCAAGGCGGCGGTGTCAGACGGCACTTTCGACCTCCATGGCGCCGCCGTGCCCGCGCGGGTGATCACCGTGCAGCCCTTCGCCGGGGAGCAGCGGCTGGAGCGCATCCCGTCCTTGCAGGCGAAACGCTACACCTTCGTGCTGGCGGACGCGGTGCCGGGGATGCTGGCGGAAATCGGCATCGACACCCCGGCGGACGCCAAGATGAACGCGCCCGCCTTCCACCAGCGCACGGTGTTCACCGGGGTCGAGCCATGATTCGTTTCGGCCTGTTGGTCGCCGCCAGCGTGCTGGCAGCGGCCGCCGCGTATGCCGACGTCCGCCACCCCGCGCACGACTATCCCACGGCGACGCGGGCCGACTACGTCATCGGCTGCCTGGCCAGCAACGGCTTCAAGCGGGAGTTCCTGGAACGCTGCGCCTGCGGCATCGACACCATTGCCGACCTGATGCCCTACGAGGACTACCAGCAGGCCGAGACGATCCTCAGCATGCAGCAGGGCGGCCTGGGCGACCGCGGCGCCATGTTCCGCGACACCCCGGTCGCCAAGCAGCGCACCGAGGAACTCAACCGCGCCCAGGCGGAGGTGGCGCTGCAGTGCAAATAGGCGGGGGCACGTAGCGCGGGGGCAAGTAGCCGGTCAGCTCCGCCCGGCGTCCAGCGCGAAGTCCCGGTGGAAGCGCGCCTGCGTGCTGTCCAGCACATCGACCCGCATGGGTCCCGGCCCCTGCGGCACGAAGCCGAAGGTGATCTCCGGGTCCTCGCTCAAGGAGATGTCGGCCTCTACGCTGAGCACCAGCGCGTCGCCGTAGCGCACCGTGATGTCCTGGATGTAGCGCGGCGGCACGAACAGGTGGGACACCTGGTCCACCTGCATGCCGTTGTTGTTGGGATGGCTGATCAGCAAATGCGCCGTCGCCGCCTCCCCCTCATGCGGCGGTGCTTCGCCATCCAAGCGCAGGCGCATCTGGCCGAGGCGCGACATGGCAAGCTGCGGGTCCTTGGTCGAGGGCGCGGAGCAGCCGCCTGCCGCCTTCACATAGCGTTCGGCCGCGTAAAGGTGGCCGTCCTCGGTTTCCGCGACGGCGTGCAGCAGGGTGTACTGGTCCACGCGCACGCGGGTCTTGAGGCTGCGCGGGTCGGCGGCCGGGCCGAACTTGAAGGTGCCGGCGAGCGGCGACGGGTTGCCGTCCACCACGACCCACACCGCGCGCACCCGGCCCGGCCCAACGCCCCCGCCCGCCGAAAGGCTGACGGCGATGGGTACCAGCGCCGCGTCCTGCGCGCGGGCCGGCGCTTCGAGCGCGATGATCCCCGCGCCGTCCGCGACCTCCCGCTCGCCGAACACCGCATGTTTCAGGTCGGTCCAGCGGGCAGCGCGGGCTTCCGGGTCTTCCTCCGCCCAGGCCGGAGCTGCCGCCGCCGCGCAGAGTGCCAGGCCCAATGCCGCCGCGATCGCCCTCATGTGCTCCGCTCCCTTGCCATGGCCCGCTTCGCGCCGGCCTATTCCCATTCAAGCTCTTTGAACGCGCCCGTCACGTTGCGTCCGTTGTAGTCGTCGAACAAGGCCCAGCGCTCCCGCTCCGCCCCGCCCACCGTCGCCACGGCCTGCTCGATGTCGCCGCCGTGGGCGATGATGGCACGGATATCGCGGACAAGCCCGCCCAGGTAACGCTCCTGCGCCGCCGCGGCGTCGGGCCAGGCGACGACCGCCGGCCCATGGCCCGGCACCGCGCGCGTCGCCGGCCCGCCCCGCAGCGCCTGCGTCTGCGCCAGCCAGCCCAGGATGCTGCCGTCCAGCGCGGGCACGCGGTCCACGAACAGCAGGTCGCCCAGCCACAGCGTGCCGGTCGCCTCGTCCAGGACCGACAGGTCGTTGTCGGTGTGCGCCGTCGGGTGCGCCTGGAGAAGCAGGCGGCGCCCGCCGAGGTCGATGGCCGCCGTGTCGCTGACCAGCAGGCCCGGCTTGGCGTAGTCGCCGGCCTCCTCGATGCCGAGCGCGTCGGCCAGGCCGTTGCGGTAGAACTCGCCGCGCTGCACCAGCATCGCCGCCATGCGGGCATGCCCCACGAACACCGGGCGGTCCTCCGCAAAGGCGACGGCGCCGAACACGTGGTCGGGGTGCAGGTGCGTCATCACGACATAGCGGATCGGGAGCCTCGTCCGCTCGCGGATGCTGGCGCGCAGCCGCTCGCCGTCCGCCCGGCTGCCGCCGGGGTCGAGCACGGCGACGGCCTCCTGGCCCACGATGAAGCCGATGTTGGCGATGCCGTCCTGGTTCCCGGGCGTCGCCTCCTCATGCACGCCCTGGCGGACGTGGAGGCCCGGCGCGACCTCGGTCATTGCGAAGGGGGGGGCCATCGGGAAGGGCTGGGCCGGGGCCGCCAGGCCGCGGCCGGGACGCAGCGCGGCTATGGCGGCCAGCAGCAACGCGTCCCTGCGCCTCACCGCCCGCTGCCTCACCGGACGAGCGCCGCGGTGCGGATGCGCCGGTACACCAAGTCCGGCGCCGGCCCCTCCGCCACGGCGTCGGCGGCGGCCACGGCGTCCGCCATCATGGAATGGTCGGGCGACAAGGCGCAGGCCGGGTCGGTGGCGCCCGCATCGCCGGTCATGGCGAGCGCCTGGCAGCGGCAGCCGCCCCAATCGACCTCGCGCTGGTCGCAGGACCGGCACGGGTCCGGCATCCAGGACGTGCCGCGATACCGATTGAAGCCGGGATCGTCCCGCCAAATCGCGCCGAGCGACGCCGTGCGCACCGACGGCCACTGGAAGCCCGGCAGCGTTTCCGCCGCGTGGCACGGCAAGGCCAGCCCGGCGGGCGTGACGTTGATGATCCGCCGCGCCCAGCCGCCCATGCACGCCTTTGGCCGCGCCGCGTAGTAGTCCGGCACCACGTAGTCGATGGTGATGCGCCCGCGCAGCCGCTCGCGCGCCTCTGCCACCGCCTCGTTCGCCCGCTCCAACTGCGCGCGGCTCGGCATCAGGGCGGCGCGGTTGACCAGCGCCCAGCCGTAGTACTGCACATGGGCGATCTCGATGCGGCTGGCCCCGATCTCCTCGCCGAGCGCCAGCATGTCCGGCAGGCGGTCCAGGTTCTGCCGGTGCACCACGAAGTTGGCGGTGAGCGGCAGCCCGGCCTCCCGGATCTGCCCGGCCACCACCAGCTTGCGCGCATGGCCGCGGCGGTAGCCGCCGATGCGGTCCGCCTGCGCCGCGTCGGCGTCCTGGAAGCTGAGCTGCACATGGTCCAGCCCAGCCTCCGCCAGCGCCGCGAGCGACGCCGGGTCCAGCGTCACGCCGGAGGTGATGAGGTTGCTGTAGAGGCCGTACGCCGCGGCGCCCCTTACCAATTCAAGCAGGTCCTTGCGCGCCGTCGGCTCGCCGCCGGAGAAGTGCGCCTGCAACACGCCGAGCGCCGCCGCCTCCTCCAGCACGCGCAGCCAGGTCGCGGTGTCGAGTTCGTTCGCGGCCCGCTCCATCTCCAGCGGGTTCGCGCAGTACGGGCATTGCAGCGGGCAGCGGTGCGTCAGCTCGGCCAGCAGCGCCAGCGGCGGCTCGATGACCGGAACTGGGGCCGGCGGGATCGGCGTCAGTGCGTTCATAGCCGGATCGCTCCCTTGATCACCAGGTCATGCAGCATGGCCTCGGTGTCCGCCGCGATGGTCTCGCGCGGCGCGTTGAATTTCTCGGCCAGGGCATCGACGATCTCCGGCACGCTGCGGGCGCCATCGACCAGCTTCAGCACCTCGACCGCCGGCTCGTCCAGCAGGAACAGCCGCTCCGGCGCCAGGATGACCCAGGCGTCGCGCACCGCGTCGTGCCGCAGCCGGAAGCCGCGGTTGAAGGCGGGCACGGCGGCCCCGTCTTCGGTCATGCCCCCGGTCATGCCACAGGCACGAAGGCGCCCGGCGGCACGCGCCCCGGCTCGACATAGGCGTAATGCAGCGCATCGAGCTGCGACCACAGCACGTCGCACTTGAAGCGCAGCGCGGCCAGGACCTGCTCCTGCTGCGCCCGGGTGCGGGTATGCTCGTCCACATACGCCAGGGCGAAGTCCACGTCCTTCGGCGCCTGCGTCATGCGCGGGGTGAAGTAGGCCAGGGTGTCCTTGGTGATGAAGTCGTAGTTGGCCAGCATGCCCGACACGCGCTCGGCGATGATGGTGGGGGAGAACATCTCCGTCAGCGAGGACGCGACCGCCTCCAGCACGCTGCGGTCCCGCACGAAGGCCACGTAGGCGTCCACCGCGAAGCGCGTGCCGGGCAGGATGCCCTCCGTCGTCTCGACGTAGGCGGGGTCGAGGCCGACGCCCTCCGCCAACTTGAGCCAGCGCGCCACGCCGCCGAGGCCCGGCCCGGTGCCGTCATGGTCCTCCAGCCGGCTGCGCCAGGCGCGGCGCAGCTCGGCGGTGGGCAGCCGGGCCAGCAGGGTCGCGTCCTTCGCCGGGATGCGGCTTTGGTAGTAGTAGCGGTTGAGCGCCCAAGCCTGCACCTGGGCGCGGTTCAGCCGTCCGTCGTGCAGCATGCGATGGAACGGGTGGTGGATATGATAGCGCTCGTCGCCGATGGCGTTGAGGGCGGCGCGCAGGTCGGCGGAGGACAGGAGGCGGTCGCTCACAGGGTCAGCTCCATTCCATCATAGGCCACGTCCCAGCCGGCCGCGGCCACCTGCGCCCGCTCCGGCGAGTCCGCCAGGAGGATCGGGTTCGAGTTGTTGATGTGCAGCAGGATGCGCCGCCCAACGTCCAGCCCGGCGAAGACCGCGAGCGTCCCGCTCGGACCGGACACGCTCATATGCCCCATGCGCTGCCCGGTTTTCGGTCCCAGCCCGGCGCGGATCATCTCGTCATCCGTCCACAGCGTGCCATCGAAGAACACCGCCGCGGCCCCGCGCAGGCGCTCGGCCAAGCCCGGCGCCATGGCGGCGCAGCTTGGCACGTAGAACAGGGTCGCTTGGCCGTCGGACACCGCGGCGCCGACGGTTTGGTCGGTTTCCTCCAACGCTGGCGCCGCGCCTGGCTGTTCCAAGTAGAGCGGCACCTTGCCGGGCACGGCGAACAGCGTGACGGTCAACCCGCTGGCGTTGCCGTCCGGCAGCATCACGGGGGTGGGCACGTCGAGCGCGACATGCTGCCGCGCGACGATGCCGCGGGCCAGCACTTCGAAGATGGGGTTGTCGTCCAGGACCTGATGCACCCGCGGCGTGGCCAGCACGCTGAACGGCTGGCGTTCACGCAGCGTCAGCAGGCCGGCAACGGCATCCACGTCGCCGCCGGTCAGCACGACCGCGGCAATCGGCGAGGACCGCAAACCCATTTGCGGCTGCAAGGCCGGCGTTTGCTCGATCTGCTGCCGGATGTCCGGGGAAGCATTCAGCATCACCCAATGGCGGCCATCCGCGCTGACGGCAATCGAGGCCTGGGTGCTCGGAACCGCCGCGGGATCACCCGCCCGGGCGCGGCGGCAGGCTTGGGCGTTGGAATTCCATTGCGGGAACGCGCCGCCTGCGGCAGCGCCAAGCACGACCACGCGCATCGGTTTTCGAAGCGGCACGACCCAGCGAACGCCCCGAGGTCACGGCGCCAAGCGCACCGGCCCAGGGCGCTGCCGGATGGTGCGCCTACTTCTTCAGGTCAGCGCAGGCATAGGAGTTGATTTCCGCGCCGAGAGCAATCTCGACGATCTTCGGGGCCTTCCAAGCCATGGTATCCTCCATTTATTGTTAAGCGAGACGCAATCTATGATTGCACTTCAAATCTAGTCAAGCGCCGGCGCCGCGCCATGTGCGCGGATAGGCCGACGCTATCACGACCTCGTGTTGCGGTGGGACGGAAATCTTCCTCGGCGCCGGTCGTTGGGAGCCCAACCCAATAAAAAGGAGGAACTTCATGCGCAATTCGTCCAAGATCACGGCGGGCCTATCGGCACTCTGCCTCGGCATCGTCGTTCTGCCAAACGTCGCGGCAGCCGGGCCATGTTCCGACCAGATCGCCGAGCTTGGCCGCAAGCTGTCGCAAAGCCCGAGCCTGGGTGCGCCGACCACGGGCACGCTCACCGGCTCCAACCCGAACAATGCACCCGGCGCGTCGGCCGCAGCCTCTGCGGCGCCGCAGCCCACCGGAACCTCCGCAGACAACCGGGTGGGCGGCACGTTGGGGACCAAGGAGGCGAACGCCGCCGTGGGCAACATGGTCGCCACCTCCCCGCAGGACGTGCGGCGGCAACAAGAGGGCCTGCCGACGGCCGCCGCGGTGGCCGGAGCCGGGTCGGGCAAGTCGGTCGAGACGACGCCGGGCCAAGCCAGCGGCGCCGGGCCGAACGACAAGATGTCGGAGGCCAAGGCGGAGCTGGAAAAGGCGCGCATGATGGACGCGAAGGACGATGGAGCATGCCGCGGCGCGATTGACCGGGCGCGGCAACTGGCAGGCTGAACCGGCAGGCGGCGCGGGCCTACCGCGCCGCCTGCCGCGCGCCGGCGCGGCGGGGCAGCGCGTTGATTTCGGTCACGAACTTGCGGCGGATCGCGCGGTCGAAATCGTCGAAGCTTTCCGCCGGCACCAAGAAGGCGTTGGGGCCGCCGATCAGGTGGTCGCGGTACCAGGCTTCCAGCGTCGCCGCCTCGTCGCCCTCCAGGATCGGCAGGCCGTTGACGGTGATGCTCGCGCCGGCCAACTCGTCCCGCACCCGGTCCACGGTCTCCGGCGGGTTGCAGTTCTCCTGCCCGTCGCCGGACACATCCACCACGCTGCGGTCCGCCGGGACCGGCAACTGGGTCAGCAGCTTGTCGGCGATGCTGCGCAGAGCCGCCGACATGCAGGTGAAGCCGTTGCTCGCCCGGCGCAGATGGCGGACACGCCCGGCAAACCGCTGCACGTCCCCGGCGCTGGTCAGCAGCGTCCAGGGCAGCGACAACGCCGGGCGGGTGGACCATTGCACCAGGGCAATCAGCATGGACTGGTGCGGACCCGACAACACGCTGGCCTGCACGTCCCGCGCTTCCAACGCGGTCGCGATGCCGTCCATCTGCAGGGTGAAGCGCGCGGCGTCCACCGACTCCGACACATCGACGGCCAGCACCAGCGCCAGGTCCACCCGCTCCGTCTGCGCCATGGCCGGGGCGGCGGGCATGGCGAGCAGCAGCCACAGCAGGGCGGCGCGCGGCATGGCTAATACTCGGCCAAGTCGAGGTGCCGCACGCTGCCCAGCCCAATTGCCTGGTCCAGGCCGACAACGCCGCGCAGCGACGCCCCGTGCACGTCGGCCCGCGCCAGGTCGGCACCCGTCAGGTCGGCCCCGTCCAGCCGCGCCCCGGCCAGGTCGGCGCCTTGCAGGTTGGCCCGCGCCAGCCTGGCGCCGCGCAGGTCGGCGAAGGCCAGGCGCACGCCGGACAGGTCCGCCCCCTCCAGGTTGGCCCCGGCCATCCGGCAGCCGCCAAGTTCCGAGCGCAGCGCGGCCAGGAACTGCGTGCGCCCCAGCTCCAAATGCGCGCCTGCCAGGTTGGCGCCGGTCCAATCGCCGTTGCCCAGGTGGGCCAGCAGGTGCGCGCCCGTCATGTTGGTTCCGCGGAACCGGGGCGCCTCGGCCGCCGGGTTCTCGCCCAGCAGGGTGGACGCCGCCGGCAGGAACATGCGCGCCCCGGACAGGTCGGCGCCGGAGAAGTCGGCGCGGATGATGATGGCCCGGTCGAGGTCGGCCCCGGCGAGGTTCGCGCCCGCCAAGTTGGCGCCGGTCAGGTCCGCGCCGAACAGGTTGGCCCCGGCGAGGTTCGCGCCGCTGAGGTCGAGGTCCGCCAGGTCCAGCCGCGACAGGTCCTGGCCGGCAAGGTCCGCCGGGTGCCCGGCGCGTAGCGCCGCGATCACCTGCCGCACCGTCATGGACGCCGCGTCCGCCGGCCCTGACGCCACCGCGGCGCTCAGCAGCACGGTCGCCAGCGCAAGCGGGATGCGGGTTCGCCGACGCGCCGGTTGCTTCATGGGATCACAGCCTACACCGGGCGTCCGGCACGGCGCTACGGCGTTCTTGGGCGTGGAGGGGAGTTAAACGGCCTGGACAGGTCCTGTTCCTAGCGGTCCGGCTCCGGCGACATGCCATGCTCGCGTCGCCATGCGGCCCTGTCGGCGGGATCGTCCGGGTCGTATCGCAAGTCCAGCCGCACGCCGCCGAACTGACGCTTCACCACCCAAAGGTAAGAGTGGTCGTAAACCGTGACCTGCAGAATATCCGGCGCTGTCCAGACGAGACGCGGCCGTTCGTCCTCGTGCCCACCCGTGTCCACCCCGAGCAGAACCGCCGTGCGTGCCAGGTCGCGGGTGGAGACGAGGTTGACCCCTGCAACGATGGACGCACCGCCCAGCCCGACCGGACATGTGGACTGATCCAACACGGCTTCCCAAGCGCCATCCGGGGAGGGCAGGCGGGCAACGATGGTTTCCTCGCAAGGGGCCACCCCATGCCTGGCGTCCCACATTCCAAGGAAGTAGAACGCCAACGGCAACGCGCCCACCCTGCCGATGGCGAGCAACACGGCCAGCACGGCGCTCATGCCGAGCGCCATCAGCCAGAGGCGAAGCCGTTTGTGCCGAAGCATGGACCGTGCCTGTCCCGTTCAGGGCTTGGCCGCGGCGCGGATAAGGCCGGACTGATAAAGATGATAACCCAGGTCCGTGTTGGCGACGTTGCGATGTGGCAGGTGAGCGTAGGTTTTCCCTCTCAGCTTCTGGATCAAATCGGCTGTTTGCCGTGGCGTAAAGGTCTTGAACACGCAAGATCATGTCACGTGACATACCCATGGACGCCGCGTAAAGGCCGATTGCGACAGTGGCGTAGTCCACGTATTCGTCATGATATTTGCCGCCGACGCGCTGCGCGTCCCACTCGCCGCCTTGCCTGAATTTGCGCAACTGCATGAACTCGCGCAACACCCAAGCCGGCCCTGCGTCGTTGCCGCCATACGGGTTGGCAATGTGACGCAAGGCGTCGTAGCGGTTCTTGTCCGCCATCCCCTGATTGACAAAGAAGTGCGGATCGAGACCGGCCGGGCGCAGCATCTGCTGGCCCTTGAAGGGTCCATCCGGAATCAGGACGGGCTTGCCCTGGTCGTCCACAACCGGCACGGGCGCAGTCGGGTCCTTGAGCTTGTCCACGTTGGCCGCTGCGGCACCCGCGGCAGTTCCTGCCTCGGCGGTTGCCCCCGCGCTCGCGCCGTTCGGCGGTGAAGCGCCCGGAGGCAGCGAGCTTGCCAGGGCGGCAGCGGTCTGGTCCGGCACGGTCGCGCCGTTGCTTGCACCATTGCCGCCGACAGCCGCGGCTGTCATACCCGTGTCATGAGGGCGGACGCTGAAGACGTCCCCGCGCAGCGTTTCAAGGGCGGACAGCGCAATGTCCGTGCTGGTGAGCCGAGCGTCCTTCAACGCCCACGCAAGCTGCCGCTCCCACACCTCAATTGCGCTGGCCCAAACGGTTCATGGGGTCCGGCCCTTGCCGGCGAGGCTTGGACCACGTGAAGGGAATGACGATGGTATCCATGGTGTCTGCTCATCTCCCCCGTTGATTTGAAGTGTTTGGTGCTACGCGTGAGGCGGCTTGACGTGACCCTGATGCTTGGGATTCAAAGCGGGGATGACCGAACTTCCTGATCTCAGCTGTCTGACG
>JAABUQ010003908.1_pt1 | contig 26395 bp, 26 predicted proteins | sample 5560001 | NCBI WGS metagenome assembly JAABUQ01 (sample SAMN10711888, study PRJNA513371) | rock metagenome | isolation source: Antarctica rocks | place: Antarctica: Victoria Land, Finger Mt nord | collected 2015-12-18 | reverse complement strand
AGCGGGCGACCCCGACCCCGCGGCTTTGGCGAGGGTCGCCCTGCTTCACAACCTGGGATACTGGGCGATCGCCGCCGTCGATCCGGCCCGGCTTGCGGAGTTGCTGGCCCTGGACGACCTTGCGGCCAGACACGCGCGTGAGCGTCTTTGGCTGGGGACCGACGCGGCGACCCTCGGGCGCGGCCTGGCGGAACGCTGGGGCGCTGCGCCGGCCCTGATCGACGCCACCTGGCTCCTTGGCGACCTCGGCGCGGCGCTGGCCTCCTGCGCCGAGGCTCCCGGGCTCCTCCCGGCAAGCCGCAAGGCGCGGGCCTGGGCCGAGCGGACCCCCTGGTCGTTGGTGCCCGGCCGGGCTCCGGGGCCGCCGGACCCCCGCCTGCGGCTGCTGATGGCCGAGGTCCAGTTGCGGTGTGGATCGCCCTTGGTCGCGGCCGACGCGACCCCGTTCGAGGAAGACCTGGCCCGCGCGCATGCCCGCCGCCTCCTTGACGAGGCCCGGTCCGCACCCGCCCGCGACCGCGACGCCCGCCGCCTGGAGGCCGCCACCGCCGCCCTGCTGGCGACCGCGCCTCGCGACGCGGGGACGCCGGACCCCTCGAAGATCGCCGCCCTGGCCGAGTTCGCCGCCGGGGCCGGGCACGAGCTGAACAACCCCCTGGCGGTCATCCTCGGGCGCGCCCAGCTCTTGCTGGCCCGCCGTCCCGACCCCGAGTCGGCGCGATCGCTCCGGGCGATCGCCTCGCAGGCGCAGCGCGCCCACCGCATCCTGCGCGACCTGATGGGCGTCGCTCGGCCGGCTCCGGCTCGCCCGCGTCCCTGCCTGCCCGACGAGGTCGTGCGCGCTTGCCTGCGTGATCTCCGCGACGAGGCCGAGGCTCGGGGCGTCCGCCTGCTGGGAGAGACCCGCGACCCCGGCCCCCGCGTCTGGGCCGACCCGGAGCCCCTGCGCCACCTGGCCGACGTGTTGACACGGAACGCGATCGAGGCGACCCCCCCCGGCGGGACCGTGCGGTTCACGACCTCGGGAGACGCCAGCGACCTGCGCTGGTCGGTCCAGGACGACGGCAAGGGGCTCGACCCCATCGAGGCCGCCCACCTCTTCGACCCCTTCTTCTGCGGCCGCCAGGCCGGGCGCGGCCTGGGCCTGGGCCTGCCTCGCGCGGCCCGCTTCGTCGCCCGCTGCGGTGGCGAGATCCGCTGGGACCCCGCGCCCGCACCCGGACGCGGAACGATCTTTCGCCTGCGCCTGCCGCTGGAAGCCCTGCCCGCGCCCCTTCCTTGAGTCATTCGGATGCCAGATCCGCGGCGGAGTCCGTGCGATTCTTCCATCCGCCGCAATATTACGTAGTAAGTTATTACTACCTCAGCAATGAGAATCTGAATTGCCTGTCAGCCTTCGAGGGCGCCCCGAGGCTGGCGTTGGCGGCCGAGCCGATCGACGACGCGAGGAAGCTTCAAAAACACCGCAACGGGCCGGGTGACGGTCTTCTGGGTCCTCAAGCAGTCCCGCCCTCTGGCTTTCACCTCCTCGGTCGGTCGGGACTCCCCCCGATCGGGGGCCGCGCCTTGCCGAACCAACGTCGCGCGTGGGCAGGCACTTGGCGGAGCTGGATGCAGGCGACGGTCACCAGGCCGAGGGGCATTGCCAGGAAGGCGGCGTCGGGCTTGACGGGTTCGTTCTCTTCCGGCCGGGGCTCGTCTTGAGCCGGCTCGTCGCCCTCGGGCGACGGCCCCGATTCGGGCCGCAACGCCTGCACGAGGTCCTGTCGGCCGAGCCAGGCGGCACCGGGCTCCGGCATAACGGCCGGCGCGTCGGCCGCAATGGGGAGGATCTCCACGATCCTCCCGTCGGTCTGGTCCTCCTCCTCTCCCAAGGCGAGGGTCGGGACGGCGTCGCCGGGGAGTGCCGCGCGGCCGAGTCCCACTGGAAAGGCGTTTCCCGCGAGGGCCAGGTCCGCCCCTCCCTCCTGGAGCCCCGTGCCGACGATGTTCACATGAGCGGAACCGGCGTCGGTTTTGCCGACCGGCTGGCCTTCCATTCCGAGCATCAAGGGCGGCGCGTAGGCTGGGGTCACCGGGCCAGCAGGGGCCTGGGAAGAGGTTGAGGCCCCCCCCGGCGGCTGCGCCGCCGCCAGGCTGGGGGCGGAGGCAAGGAGCGTCACGCCTTGCGCCGGGCCTTGCCCGATGCCCGGGTCGGCGATCAGTTCCCAGTCGACAAAGACCGGCTGCCTGCCGGCGGCTGTCGCGGTGATGGAGTAGACCGCGGCCTCCAAGGGCAGCGAAATCACTTCGAAGGGCCCCGACGGTCCTGCGTCGATCTCGGCGGCCCCGCCGAGCCCAAGGGCGCCGAGTCGGAGTCCACTCCCTTCGTAGCGGACCCGGAGGGTGTAGTCGCCCGGGACCGCGACAGTGAAGCGGAAGGTCACGGCCTCGGCGGGCGGGATCGTCGCGGTCACCTCGACCCCCGCTCGGGCCGCGTCGAGCGTGAGGACTCCGAGGTCGCGCAGCGCCGCCGGGGCCTCGGGCACGCCCAGACCGGCCGTGCGAAGGATGCGCAATTCGACTGCTTCGCACCGAGGAACCATGCGGGCGGAATGTCGGCGACCTCGATCGCAGGGTTTTGCCAGATTCTTCAGTGCGACCTCATCGAGAAACACGGGCGGCCAAATGGAGGGTAGGCCACCGATGCACCGGCCTCGGTCCCTCGACGCGATTTCGCCATGCGTTCTGAAAAAGCATCACCCGCCCCGCCCTGTCGGGGTGCCGATGGCTCCCATGAGCGATCCGCGAGCTTGCCCTGGTGGTCAAAACATCGGGAATTTGCATCAGTCGAACTGTGCTTCCGGCTTGCGGAACGCGAAGAAGTTGTTGAAGCCAAGCTGGAACCTCCGGCGACGAACCAGCTCGAACCCCGCCCGTCCAAAGATTTCAGGGGTCTGGCCCACCTCGAAGCCGTAATGTTGTTCGAGCGACATCCCGTGGATCAGTCGCAAGCCTCGGAGCACCGCGAGGACGTGGTCGGTTGCCGCCGAGGGGAGGTAATCAGCAGGTGCCCACCCGGGGCGATGGCCTGGAAACAGTCGCGTGCCAGTCGGTCTTGGAGGTGGGTCGGGACGTGCTCGAGGACGGCGAGCATCGTGATGGCGTCGAAGGGTCGGTGATCGGGTAATGCTTCTGGGAACAGGCCGGGCAACAGGAGGTTGGTTCCCACTTGCTGGGGCGCGGCAACGTCCGGGTCGATCCCGACCCCATCGCGGAGCCCGGGGTTGAGGCGGAAGAGTGCCCCGTCAGCGCAGCCGATATCCAGCACGCGCATCCCCGGCTCAAGCCAGGGCCGAGCCTCGGCGATCCGCCACTGCTGGAGCATCCGATCGATTGCCTTCATCGTGAGATTCCCTGTCCCAGGCGACGGACCCGAAGGCCCAGGATCGAGAGGAAGAAGCTGACCAAGATGATCTCGATACCCATCGTCAGGCCCAGGCCCGAGGGGATCACCAACCGCATGGTGCGCGCCGGGTCCAGATTGCCAAAGCCGGAGTTGACCCAGGATCGCAGCGCCACCAGCGTGCCGGCCATGCCAAGCGCGAACAAGACGATGCCGACGACGACGCCGACCTCCAGGGTCACAAACTTGAACAGGCGGTTCAGTCTCGGATCTTCGGGATGGAGACCCTCCTGGATGGCGAAGATCTTGGAGAGGAACGCGAAGCTAACGGAATGGAAGCCGATCAGTACGGCCATGGCCGCGTAGGTCATCGTGTGGACGCCCAGGCCGAGGCCGCCGATCCACTTCTCCTCCCCCGCGAGCCAGGCGAGCAAGAACAGCCCCAGGCCACCCAGGAAAAGGCCCGGGTAAAGGAACAGCCAGCGCGGCGAGTACACGAGCATGAAGACCAGGTGACGCCAGCCGTCGCGCCAGGGGCGCAGGTGGGGCGGGCGCGAGCGGCCATCGGGGGAGAGCGTCGTCGGGACTTCGGAGATTTTCATCCCTAGGAGCGTGGCCTTGATGACCATCTCGGACGCGTACTCCATTCCGGTCGTCCGCAGGTCCATCCGCCGGAACGCGTCCTTCGAGTATCCGCGCAGCCCGCAATGGAAGTCGCTTGAGGGGCACCGGAACAAGAGCCGGCCGATCCCGCTGAGTAGGGGATTGCCGATGTAACGATTCTTCCAGGGCATGGCGCCAGGCTGGACTCCTCCCTGGAAGCGGTTGCCCATGACGAGATCGTCGCCTGCGCGAAGCCGAGCCAGGAACGGGTCCAGTTGGCTGAAGTCGTAACTGTCGTCCGAGTCTCCCATGATGACATAGCGCCCTCGCGCGCCGAGGGTCGCGAAGTACAGAGCCGCGCCATAACCCCGCAGGGGGACGTCGATGACCCGCGCCCCACAACGGCGGGCGATCTCCTGCGAGCCGTCGGCCGAACCGTTGTCGCCGATGACGATCTCGCCATCGACCCCGACACGGTCGAGGAAGCCCCGGGCCTTGCGGATGCAGGTCTCCAGTGTCCGCGCCTCATCCAGGCAGGGCATCACGACCGACAACTCGCAGTCCTCGCGGTCCGCGTCGGCAACGCCCTTCGTCTCGACCTCGGCGCGGGGCGGGGCGGTCTCGACCGTGGTTGTTCGTTCCATGGCATCGTCCGGCATCTCAAGGCTCCTCGGGGCTAGATCCAAGGTGGCTGCGCGGGAGGGGGCCATGCCTTGTTTGGGGGTGGGCGAGCGGTTCCCACCACCCTACACGGGTGCGCGAGGGAGGAAAGGGGCCTCGATAACCCGGCACAAGAGCCGTCGGGTAAGGATCGAGAACGCTCGTTCCTCCGAACCCTCAAGAGGCAGAGGCTCGGGGCGTGTCCCCGATCCACGGCAACGGGGCCTTGGGCCTGTGCGGGTGACCTCGGGTCCGGTCCTCTACGACGAAAAGGTGTTGGGCGATCGGGCTGGCAGGGCCGCGGGTTCCGGGGGGACGGAGGGCGGAAGGGTCCCGCCGGGGAGGCGATTCGCTCGATTGTACTTGTAAATTTTGATTGCTCGCGGCGTGATTCTCCCCCTGCGGATCAGGTCGCAAGAACCCAAGCATACCCACCGCAAGGGCTCCGCCTCGATCGCCTCGACCAGCTTGAAATGGTGTTCCAGCCACGAAATCCTGGGGGTCGTCTCGTCGACAACGACGATTCCCACGTGGTTGCGTTCGATCGTTTCGAGGATCTCGCGCGAAGTCGCCGCTTTGAGCTTGTACGATCCGCCGATCCAATCACTGCTGCACAGAACATTACTTGACCTCATCACCTTATGGTAAGGCCTGGAGCCGTCCCTCAGCGCAACCTCGGCGATAAACGCCCCCTCACCGGCCGGATCGGAGGAGATCAAGCAGGGAAGGTCGCGACGTCCCGGCATCGACAGCAACTTGACCGCCGCATTCGAGTAGCCCCGGCAGGCGACCGGTTTCAGGGTGAACACCTCCCCCACGAAGATCAGAGCCGCCGCCAGCCCCACGACCGCGATCCCCGAGACGGTCGCGATCCGCCGCAAGGGAAGGCGGCCGGCCGTCCAGATGATCCCGGATGCCACGAACATCAATGCCGGCGGGAGGATCGGGATCAAGTAGCGAGCCTCCAGCCCAGCCGGGATGGCGGACTGGAAGAGGGCCATGCCCGCGATCAGCGCGGCAGCCGCCGTCCACCTTCCGCCGTGTTGGCCCCTCAGGCGGGTGCCTAATCCGACCGCGGCCAGCGCCGTCAAGCCGACCCCGATGCTGCTCACGAGGCTGCTCGATTGGAAGCCAATCGCCGCGGTTGTGAACCCCAGGGTCGGGTGGCCGCCATTCTTCATGCCGTTCGCCGCCATTTCGCGAGTCAGCCAGTACCAAGGGCCGCACAGCAGCAGGACCAGGACCCCTGGCCACCAGAACGAGGGGCGCCTGAGCAAGTCGAAGCGGCGGTCGATCAAGATGGCCAGCGGGGGGAGAAAGGCAAGGGCCAGGCCATTCCCCTTGGTCATCGCCGCCAGCGAGGCGTAGAGGCCGAACGCCGTGGCATCTCGCAACCGACCCGAATCGAGGTAGACCCCGAATCGCATCGCCGCCAAGAAGCAAAACAACGCGGCAAGGATATCCGACATGACCAGGCCGCTACTCTGTTGGATGAGCGGCAGGAAGATGAGCACCAGGCCCGCCAAGGTCCCCAACCAGGGGCAGGACGTGAGCTCCGCGCGCAGTACGCCGCGAAGAGACACCGCCAGCGACGCGGTGATCAGTGCCATGAGAACTAACAACGAAGCGCGAGTCGGCGGCAGGACCAGGGTCCAAATCGACTGGATAAGATAAAACAGCGGGGGCCAATGGCCGAGCGCGACCTTCGGGTAATGCGAGTAATAGTCCTTCGCATACCTCAAGGGATCGGACCACGCGAAACTCCCGAGGTAGTCGCGCATCATGAGCCCGGTGACGAAATGGGCCGGCTCGTCGGAATGCCCACCGAAATCGTTCCGAAATGCCCCGTTCGCCCCTTGGAGCAGGACGACGGACGCGAGCATCAACACGAACGGCCCGACTGCCCCCGCCAGGGCGACGCGGGCCTTGGCCAGGACCGTGGGCCACAAATCCCGCCAGCCTGCCGTGGCAACAGGCCATCCGCTCGTCCCTGATGCCTCAACATCGGCCGGCCCCGTTCGCCGCCCTGGCGGGGAATTCGGCTCAAGGTCGATTGCAACAGGACGAGGGAGGCCCTCGGTTCGCTTTTCCATCAACAGACTCTCATTCCTAATATATATAGCGCCATGTTTTCACCACGATGGCGCTTTGTCATCAAGATCGCGGGGCGCGGAACGGGAACGCCCCGGAAGCAACCGAATGCCGTCGCTTCCGCGGATGGTTTTGGTCGGACGGTGCGTCGTTCCCATAGTTCAAGCAGTGGACCCCGCCCGCCATCGGGCGGAAGCAGTCGAACGCCCACGCCGCCCGTGGCGTGGCCCACCTCGTCGGCGGCTCGCCGACTGGCAGCGGGATGATCCCAAACTCGAAGCCGGCCACGGCCCCCTGCCACCCGCTGACCCTGGGCCGTCCCAGGACTGGTAAACTTACCTGGCATCTCGACCAACGCGATCACTCCATCGCGGCCGGATAGCGACGAAGTCATCCTACGGTGGATGGCTGGCGCCCGCTTGTCGTCACCGCGGGTCGCCGTCCTGATGCCTGAACTCACCCCGTGGGGTCACGCAGATAGACATTCCTGTACGTCCACCCCCCCATCGTCGCTTTGATCGGACATCGCGTCAACCCGTCGCAGCCCTAGGCATTCGTTTTCCTGCAAAACTACCCTATTCAAATACGCAATTTTCACCCAGCTCACTCCGCGTTGGGCGGAACGAACCCAATTCCGCTGTCAACCGCCCGGAAGTTCGCCCTCGGCAAAGATTTCCAGCGCGGCGCAATCGAGCCTGCGGAGGTCGTCCGCCACCGTCGAGGCATCGGCGACGACAATGGCGACGAGCGACGAGGGGTGCAGGTGGCGGCGGGCCGCCTGGGCGACGTGGTCGGCGGTCACGGACTCGACCCGGCCGGCGAACTGGGAGTGGTATTCCGGGGGCAGGCCGTGCGGGAAGAGGCCGGCGTAGCGGGAGACCAGCGAGGAAGGCGACTCGAACGACCGCGCCTGGCCCTCGATCAAGGCCCGAGCCGCGTCGTCGGCCTCCTTCGCCGTGGGTGGGCGGTCGTCCGCGATGGCCGCGATCTCGGCCAGGATGTCGCCGACGGCTTCGGCCACGCGGTCGGATTGCACCGGCGCGGAGGCGGAGAACGGCCCGGCGCCGCGGCGGAAGTCGAACTGGCTCCGCACGCCGTAAGTGAATCCCTTCTCCTCGCGGAGCTTGGTGTTGAGGCGCGAGGTGAACTGGCCGCCGAGCACCTGGTTGAGCACCATCAGCGCCTCGAAGTCGGGGTCGAGCCGGTGCGTGCCGACGTGCCCGACCCGCACCACCGACTGCGGGGCGCCGGGGCGGTCGAGCAGCAGCAGGCGAGGGCCCTCGGCGCGGGTGGGTCTGGGGGTGGACGGGAGCGGTTCGGCCGCGCCGGTCCAGCCTTCCAGCAGGGCGTCGAGGGCCGCGGCCGTGTCGTCGGGGTCCACGTCCCCCGCCACGACCCAGGCGGCGCGACCGGGTCGGTACTGGTCGCGGTGGAACTGGCGGAGGTCGTCCAGGCTTAGGGCCGCGACGGTCGACTCATCGCCGTCGACCGAGGTCCCATAGGGATGGTCCGCGCCGTAGAGGGCGCGCAGCAGGGCGCGCGAGCCGCGGGCGTCGGCGCTGTCGCGCTCGGAACGCAGCGCGGCGAGGGTCTGGCCGCGGAGGCGGCGGTATTCGGGGTCCGGGAAGCTCGGGCGCAGCAGCACGTCGGCGGCCAGGTCGAGGCTCGCGGCCAGGTGGGGGGTCAGGCATTGCAGGCCGACGTACGAGCCGTCCCAGCCGCACGAGGTCGAGAGGCTCGTGCCCATCCCCTCGGTAGCGAGCGCGATCGCCGAGGCGGTGCGAAGGGCGGTCCCCTCGTCGAGCATCGAGGCCGTCAACGACGCCAGGCCGCCCCGCCCCGGCCCGTGCGCCGAGGCCCCGGCGGTGACGACGGCCGTGGCGGCGACGATCGGCAGGCCGCGGCGGGGGAATACCCACAAGGGCGCCCCACAACGCAAGGTCCGCACCTCCGGCAAGGGCGCCCGGAAGGCCGTGGCAGGCGCCGGCGGCGGCGGGGTCGTCCGGTCGAGCGGCGGGCCCTCGGCGCGGGCCGCCGTGGACGCTCGGCCGAGGACCGTCAGGGTCGCGCGGTGCTGGCCGACAAGGTACGTCTGGGCCGCCTGCCGGACGGACTCGGCCGTGACGCCCCGGAACCGCTCGACGTCGGACGTGATCTTCGAGGGGTCGCCCAGGTAGATGTTGTAGGCATTCAGCCGGTCGGCCACCCCCCCGAACCCCCCGACGTTATCCAGCGCATAGATGAATCCCGCGACCCTGCCCGTGCGGACGCGCTCCAGCTCGGCCTCGTCGATCCCCTGGCGCACGATCGCGGCCAGCTCGGCGTCGACCAGGGCACGGGCGGCCTCCCACGACTGGCCAGGGCGCAGGGTCGTCACGACTCCGAAGGTCCCGGCCAGCTCGCGGCTCGACTGGTAGGCCGTTACGTCCTGGGCAAGCTCGCGCTCGACCACCAGCTTGCGGTAGAGCCGGCTCGACCGGCCGCGGGCCAGAACGTCGCTCAGCAGGACGAGCGGGGCGTCGTCCTCCAGGAACTGGGCGACGGTGTGCCAGGCCAGGTAATCGCGGTCCAGCTCGACGCGGTCGCGCAGGCGGATCGCCACGTCGGCAACCAGCCGGGCCTCGGGCGCGCGGGGCCGAAGGGCCGAGGAGCCGCCCGCGATCGGGCCGAAATAGCGCTCGGCCAGGGCGATGGCCCGATCCTCGGCGAGATCGCCGACCAGGCAGAGGCTGGCGTTGCTGGGGACGTAGAACCGGCGGAAGAACGCCTCCACATCGTCGCGAGTCGCCCCTTCCACGTCTTCCATCAGGCCGATCGTCAGCCAGCTATAGGGGTGGTCCGGCGGGTACAACGCCTCGGCCAAAATCCGCCAGGCCTGGCCGTAGGGGCGATTGGCGTAGTTCTGGCGGTACTCGTTCTTGACCACGTCCTTCTGGATGCGGAGCTTGGCGTCGGAAAGGGCCGGCAGCAGGTGGCCCATGCGATCCGACTCCATCGCGACAGCCAGCTCGACGTGGGCCGAGGGGAGGTCGACGAAGTAGTTGGTGCGGTCCGGCGAGGTCGAGCCGTTGACGCTGGCGCCGAGGCGCTGCAAGGGTTGGAAGAAGTCGCCCGGATAATGCTCCGAGCCCTCGAACATCAGGTGCTCGAAGAGGTGCGCGAACCCACGTTGACGGCGCTCCTCGTTCTTGGAGCCGGCGTGGTACCAGAGGTTGACGGCGACGAGGGGCAGGTCGCCCTGCCCGCGGGCGATCACGTCCAGGCCGTTGGGTAGCGTCACCTTGGCGTGGCGGAGTGGCGGGAGTCGAAGTGGGTCGTTCATCCGCGGGGTCGGCTTCCTTCCTGGTTCGCTGGGATACCCAGTCCGCTGGACTACCATAACGGAATGGCGCGGGGATGCCTATCCGCCGCGGCAAGGCCCCTGGGTTGCGCCGGTGAATCCACGAAACATCCTGGGATTCTCGTAGGCAAAAGCAAGGTGACGGTCTAGAATCAAAGTCGCTCAATCCACGTCTGGTTGTGCCAGCCCGAGGCTTAAAGGTTATGATGCGATCACGACTCGTCAGCTTTGCCCTGGTTATCCTGGCCTGGCATGGGACTTGCCAAGCTGGTCCTATTTCGCTCGTTCCGGGATACACGCTGACGAAGGTCAGCCCGGACATCCCCCCCGGCGCGGCGGGCTCACTCTTTCGGGGCATCAGTCAGCTCACTTTCAACCCCGGGGATAATTCCCACCTCTATGCGGCCCGAAGCCAGTTCGAAGGCTCGTCGTTCACGGGTGAGGTCACCCGCTACGACTACGACGCGACCTCCGGCGCCCTGTCGAATCCGCTGGACGTCGCGACGAACCTGGCCGGCCCGCAGGGACTTGCTTTCGACAGGAGTGGGAATTTATACGTTTCGATCAACCGTATGATTTCTCAACCGAACGGTGTCGGCGGCATTGAACGGCTTTCTCCGACGGGCGGTGGCCGTTTCGGCGGCGGGGTGGAGTTCATCAATAACATCCCGATCGGGGATCATCTCGTCGACCAGTTGCAGATCCGGGGCAATTCCCTCTACGTCGGGATCGGGACGAAGACGAACACCGGCAACCCGGCCGTCGAGTCGCCCTATAACGGCACGATCTCCCGCATTGCGGACCTGACCCGGGCGGATTACTCCGCGGCCGGGGCCAACAACCTCCCGCTGGCGAGCGTGCCGACGGATCGCCAGGCGGGAAAGCTCGACCTCTACGCCACCGGGTTCCGCAACCCGTTCGGCCTGCGGGTCGACGCCTCGGGGAAGGTTTCGGTGACCGACAATGGGGCCGATCGGCCCTTCCTGACTCCGGACTACCTGTACACGAACGTCCCCGAGGGTGCCAAGGGCCTCTTCCCGCCCGGCAACGGGGGGACGTTCCAACCCCTGGTGAACCTCGGCCTGGACACGTCGGCCACCGGCTTCGACACGATTCCTTCCGGTTCCCAGACGGGCAAGTTGCTCGTCGCACTGTTCGCCCAGGCGTCCTCAGGCAGCGCGGTCATGGGCCAGCAACTCGTCGCGGTCGACCCGTCCAATGGGGGCATCACCCCGCTCGTTGCCGACACGGCGAACCCGACGCTATTCAACCCCCTGGACGTGATCCAGGACCCCTTCGGGCGGATCCTGATCGCCGACTACGGCCCGTCCACCTACAGCTTCCCTTTCTATTCGACCGCCGACGTGGGGGTGTATGTGCTCACGGCCGTCCCGGAGCCCTCGACCTCCGCCCTGTGGGCCGTGGGGTTCTCGATCGCGGCGGCGGGTTGCCTCGCCCGTCGGGCCCGCCGCGACGGGGGATCGGCCCGCCTCGCGGGCCAGTGAGTCGGTACAGTTGGCGGGAAAAATCCCTTTACGCGGGAGTGTCGCGCGGCGTTACAATGCCGTCATGGCCCCGGCGCGTCCCCCCGGCCCGGACCATACCCCTCGCGCTGCAATCGAAGGCATCCCCGGACAAGGTCGCCCGTGAACTGGGAAGACACCTTGATCGACGCCGCCGCGACCGACACGGGCATGCGTCGGTCCAACAACCAGGACAGCCACACCGTCGTCCGCGCCTCCAGCGCCGAGACCTGGCGTCGTCGTGGGCACCTGTTCATGGTGGCCGACGGGATGGGTGCCCACGCCGTTGGCGAGCTCGCTAGCAAGCTCGCCTGCGATAACATCCCGCACAACTACCTGAAGACCAAGGACGGCACGCCCGCGGAGGCGTTGACCAAGGCTTACCAGCAGGTTGGCGCCCTGATCCACGGCAAGGCCGCCGCCAACCGCGACTTCCAGGGCATGGGCACCACCTGCTCGACCTTGCTGATGCTCCCCGAGGGGGTGCTCATCGCCCACGTCGGCGATTCGCGGGTGTATCGCGTCCGCGCTGGCCGGATCGATCAGCTTTCCTTCGACCACAGCCTGATCTGGGAGCTGATCCGTCGCAATCACCTGCCCTCCGACCAGTCGTTGAAGTCCGTCCCGCGCAACGTGATCACCCGCAGCCTCGGCCCCGACCCCCAGGTGGAAGTCGACGTGGAAGGCCCGCTGCCGGCGGAGCCTGGCGACGTGTACCTGCTCTGTTCCGACGGCCTGTCCGGCCCCGTCGCCGACCCGGAACTCGGGGCCTTCGCCGCCCACTTCCACCCGGAGGTCGCCAGCCGCTACCTGATCCACCTGGCCAACCTCCGCGGCGGCCAGGACAACATCACCGTCCTTTTAGTCCGCGTCGGCCCCTGGCACGAGCCCGGCGCCTCCTCCGACGCTCCGGCCGAGGCCGCCGGCCGCAAGGCGGGACGGGGCTTCCACCTGGGCAGCCTGCTGGGCGCCCTGAGCCGTCGCCACCAGGCGCCCCCCGTCGAGGAGCACGTCTACCGCACGGCGGAATGCCCGATCGACCCGGCCATGCTCGAACTCCTGACCGAGCAAGTCCGGGTCGCCCACGACCAGGCCCTGGAGAAAGGCTGGGGCGTCGATTGGGCCGTGCTCTCCAACCTGCGCCGAGAGGCCGACGACGCCCACGCGTCCGGCGATCCCCGCGCCGCGTTGCGCTGCCTGGGCGAGGCGATCGTCCTCCTGGGCGTCGCCGGCCGCGCTCACCGCAAGGCCCAAAGTGCCTCCCATGCGAAATGACCTCCGAGGAAAATCGGATCGACCCACGCCCTGAAACCACCTGCGCCCGGCCGGCCCCCGAACCGCGATCGGCGAACGCTCCCCTGTCGCCGCCAATTCACCTGAGCGCCGTCTACCGCCTGGAAGGGCTTGAGCAGGTCGATGCGCTCAACGGCGGCAAGGCTGCTGGCTTCATCTACGCCCGCGACGGCCACCCCAATGCCTCCCAGCTCGCCGCGAAGGTCGCCGCCCTGGAAGGCGCCGAGGCCGCGCTGGTCTGCGCCTCGGGCATGGCCGCCGAGGCCGCCGCTCTGCTGGCCACGCTGGACGGCGGCGACCACGTCGCGCTGTCGGAGGGGGTCTACGGCAAGACGGCGGTGCTTCTGCGGAGGGAGCTTTCCCGGTTCGGCATCGCGTCGTCCCCCTTCGACGCGACCCGCCCCGAGACCCTCCGCGCCGCCCTGATGCCCCGGACCCGCCTGGTCTTCGCCGAAACCCTATCGAACCCCTTGCTCCGCCTGGCGGATATTGGTGGGCTCTCCGAGGTCGCCCAACAGGCGGGGGCGATCCTGGTCATCGACCACACCTTCGCCCCCCTGCTCTGCCGCCCGCTGGAACTGGGGGCGGACCTCGTGACGCACTCGGCCACGAAGCTGATTGGCGGCCACAGCGACCTGACGCTCGGCCTGCTCGCCGGGTCGACCGAGCGGATCGCCCGCGCCGGGGCCGTCGCCTCGGCCTTCGGCCTGACCGGGAACCCGTTCGAGAGCTGGCTCGCCCTGCGGGGGATCGCCACCCTCGGCCTGCGCTCGGCCCGCGCTTGCGCCACGGCGCAAGAACTGGCCGGCCGGCTGGGTCGGCAACCCGGCGTCCGGGCGGTCCATTATCCAGGGCTCCCGAGCCACCCCGACCACGCCCGCGCCTTGGCCGTGTTGCCGGGCGGCTTCGGGACCATCGCGACGATCGACCTGGGCGACCGCGATCGGGCCGACGCCTTCATTCGCGCCTTGCGGCACATCCCCTTCGCGCCGAGCCTGGGCGACGTTTCGACCACCCTGAGCCACCCCGCCACCACCAGCCACCGCGGCCAGTCCCCCGAGCATTGGGCCCGCCAGGGGATCACCCCCGGCCTTGTCCGCCTCTCGTTCGGCCTGGAAGACCCCGACGACCTGTGGGACGACCTGAGGCAGGCCCTCGTGTAGGGGTTTCTGCCTTCGCCTCATGAATCAAGGCGGGTCGTAGCCCCCGGGATTCCAGGGGTGGCAGCGGAGGAGTCGGTTCACCCCTTTCCAGAGGCCTCGAAGCAGGCCGTACTTGCGTAACGCCTCGATCATGTAGCGGCTGCAACTCGGCTCGAACCGGCAGGTCGGCCCGAGCAGCGGGCTGAGTGTCCACTGGTAGCCGCGGATGGCCACGATGATCACCCCCACGGCCAGCCTGCCGGGCCAGCGCAACGCCGGGGCGAGTCTCACGGCGAGACCTTCGCGGTGCGCCCGCCCAGGCGCCGCGAGACGGCGTTCGCCAGGTCGGGCAGGGAGCGCATCGCCTCGGCGAAGGTCAGGGCGCCACCGCGAGGCACGACGACCAGGTCGAGCCCGATCGGAAGGTCGGCCTTGTTGAGGCGGAAGGCTTCGCGGAGGAGCCGCTTGACCCGGTTGCGGTCGTGCGCCTTGCGGACCCGCTTGCGGCTGACCGACAGGCCGAGCCGGGCGTGGTCGCGGCCATTCTCCACGCCGTAAACGATCAGGACACCATCCGACGCCGAGCGCTTGCGGTCGAAGGCGCGGCGAAAGTCCTTCGGGTCCTTGATCCGCTCGTGCGGCCGGAACGTGGCGGTCGGTCGGTCGGTCACGGGTCGGGAGGTTCCTTCGAATGCTCGGGGCGTGGCTCGAATTCCGGGAGGCGGACGACTCGCGGCGGGCCGAGGCGTTCGCGAATCAGCCGACCGCGGCGGACCAGGTGCCAGAGGACCAGGGCTCCCAGCAGGGCCGTCGCCGCCAGCACCAGCTCCGCCCAGAGGGCCGCGGCGCGACGGAGGCGGGGGTCCCGCGCTCGTGAAGTTGAGGATGAGGGCGAGGGTTCAGGGCGAAGCGGTTCAACCCTCGACGTCCGGCCCATCCGCCGCCTCCAGCGCCGCGCCCATGTCGGCGGCCAGGGTGCCCAGGCGACGATGGAGGTCGTCGAGGTGGGCGTGAAGCTTGAGGATCGCCTCGACCCCCGCGAGGTTGACACCCAGGTCGCGCTGAAGGCTCACGATCGTCCAGAGGCGGCGGACCTCCCGGGGGGCGTAGCCCTCCACGGGGCCGGTGCGCACGGAGTGCACGAGGCCGCGAGCCTCGTAGCGGATCAAGACCGTCGCCGGGACGGCGAAGTTCGCGGCGACCTGCTCTCGGGGAATGATCGGCTCGCTCATGGTCGCGTCACCAGAGGCCGGCGCGGGGGTTGGACGGGTTGCGTTCGGCGAACTCGCGGATCAGGCGGCGGCTCTCGTCGTCGACGGTCTTGGGGACGACGACCTTCAGCACGACCAGCAAATCCCCGGCCGGGTTCGGCCCCGTGGCCGTCACGCCCTGCCCCCGCAGGCGGAGCTTCTGGCCGGAGGAGCTGCCCGGCGCGATGGTCAGGGTCCTCGGGCCGTCGAGCGTCGGGACGTCGACCTTCGCGCCCAGGATCGCCTCGTCGATGGACAGCGGCAGGTCGACGACGAGGTTGCGGCCGTCGCGTTGGAAATACGGGTGCGGCTCGACGTGGACGGTGATGGTCAACGAGCCCGGGGGTGCCCCCTTCTCGCCCGGCTCGCCCTTGCCCTTGAGGCGGATCGGCGAGCCCGAGGTGATGCCGGGGGGGATCGTCACCACGAGCGACTCGCGGTGGCCGGGCTCGCGCTCCAGCTCGATCGGGTGCTGCCCCCCACGCACCGCGATGGCGAACGGGATGGTCATCGCCGACTGGATGTCGCGCCCCGGCCTCGGCCCGCGTCGGGTCGCGCCGGCCCGCGCGCCGCCGCCGCGCATCCGGCCGAGCAGGTCCTCGAAGAGGCCGCCGCCGGCCTCGCCTTCCTCGCCGCCCTGGCCGTGGCCGAAGAAGCTCCCGAGGTCGACGGACTCAAACCCGCCGGGGCCACCGCCCGCGGAGCGGGCCGCCCACTCCGAGGCGCCGGTGCGCGGGCCGAACGGGCCGGAGCCGTCGAAGGCGGCCTGACCGTGGCGGTCGTAGAGGGCCCGCTTCTCCGGGTCGCTCAGGATGTCGTAGGCTTTCTGCACGTCCTTGAATTGGCGCTCGGCCGACTTGTCGCCGGGATTGACATCGGGGTGGTACTTGCGCGCCAGCCCCCGGTACGCCTTCTTGAGCTGTTCCGCCGTGGCGTCCCGGGCGGCGCCGAGCACTTCGTAATAATCGCGGTCGGGCATCGCCTGGGGGCGCTCTTTCGGATACGGTTCCGGTCGGTCCGGGCCGGGGCGTCTGCGACGAGCGAGGACGGCCCCCCGGACTCGTGTGCATCTTATCCCATTGACGGGGGTCGATTCAAGCGGGCGCGGGCCGCACTTCACTGCTGGGTGGCGCCCTGAAGTCTGGGAATGGGCTCCCGAATGCTGGGTGGCCGGGGTAGGCACTCCGCGAGACCGCGGCGGCGCCGATGTTGCCGCCGGTCCGCCCCCCGATCAACGCGGTGATCTGGGGGGCGAAAGAAGACTCAGGATCGGGAACCTCGCCGTTCCCAGGGCGCGGCCACGGAGGGGGAGTTCCGCGGGGTCGGGGCTGGACAACTCACGATCGACCGGCCGACGCCAGGTCTCACGCCTCGAATGCCCCGATGTCGATGGCCCCACGCTTGAGGCGGGCCACCCCGCTCAAGTTTGAATACTGATACAGAGGAGCCAAGGCGACCCCGTTGACAGTCCCTGGGTTGGTTCCGGCGTCGATGGCGGGCGAGCCGGCGGCCAGGCGGTAGTCGTAGCCGGCCCGGTCGACGAACCCCGGGTCCTCCGAGGCCAGGTTGTTCTTGAGAGTGCCCTGGCCCGCCAGCACAGTCCCCCCGCCCGCGAAGATGTTGTTGATCAGGCGCACGTCGGTCGGCGCGCCAGCGACCGCGACGAACGTCCCCCTCCCAAGGTCGTTGACGAACGTGTTGTTGACTACGTACAGCTTCTGCACGCGATTGGCCGCCCCCTCCTCGGCGTATCTCAGCGACGTTGAGTTCTGGCTGTTCGGGCCCTTCTCGATCACGTTGCCGATGACGTAGGACGCCCCGCCGACCGGAAGGTCCAGCGCGTAGCTCGAACTTCCGTTCGCTCCGTCCATCAACCTGTTGTACAGGATGTTGTTGGTCTGCGCGCGACTCTTCACCAGGTGCCCGACGATGGCGTCGTGGCTGGAGCTGAATTGCAGGGTGAAGGAGCGGACCTGGCCGATATAGATGTTGTGGCTGGAGCCGTCGCCGTACCCGTTGAAGGCGAACTCGGAGCCCTTCACCGTGATGTCCGAGGAGGCGCCGGCGTTGGTCAGCAGGCCATCGTCGTTGTCATGGATGTAGCTGTTGAGGAGTGTCAGCGTGCTCCCCTCCTGGCGGATGCCGGCCCAGTTCGCGTCGTTGCCGGTCGGGTCGTGAGCGCCGGCCAGCTCGATGTTATCAACCGTGGTGTTGTTGCCGCTGATGACCCAGATGGCCTTGCGGTTGGGAATGTCGACGCCGGTGTCGTCGATGGTCGCGCGACCGCCGACGCCCCGGATGGTCAGGTTGTTGGCGGACCAGATCGCGACGTCCCCCTTGTAGGTGCCGGCGTCGATGTTGATGACGTCGCCGTCCCGGGCGACCGCGGCGGCCTCGCTCGGCACGGCATACATCTGGGTTGGGCCGACGGACAGGACCGCGGGGACGGATCGCCCCTCAAGAAACTCGAGGGCAGGCAGGCTCCGCAACGACCCGCGACGCGAAGTCGTGCCAGCCGCCGTCAGTCCTGAAGATTTCCATGAGCAAATCATGATGCTTGCAATTCCCTGGTGAAATGGGAGAGGCGGCAGCCGACAAAGGCCGCGCCCCGGGGCCATGATGACCCGGGTGCATGACGGCTTGAGATCAATTAAGGTCCGGATCGTCTCGGACGCGGGAAGTTGCGTCCGTGGGCGCCCATGGGCGCTCCATCGCCGAAGACGAGGGGAAGAGTCCCCTAGAATGGGGATATCTCTATGTTCATTGCGGAACGCGTAAGAACCTAGGATGGGCGCAGGACGCTTTGCCTGTCGCCTCCCATGCACCGCCCCGCACCGACAACCTTCACTTCACGACACTTTCCCGCACGCTGCCGTGCCGGAGGAGCGGGAAAGCAGAGCGTTTACGGGAGTTCGTAGGGGACCTGCGAGCCCGACGTAAATAGCTCTCATATAGTTTTCACCGCAAGTTTCGCGCCAGATCCTATCCGTGAACGGCCAGGGATTTACCGGAAGGCAGCGATTGCTCAACGAAACCCAGAGGAATGTTTCGTCTTCGAGATCGCGAGAAATATAGAGCGCTTAATTAAAGTAGTCAAGATTCCGCCATCGTCACAAATACCGATTCACGGTGACAACATGAGTGTGATATGTCCCGAGCATGTCAGATCTTATAATCACGGCACGCATGGATTGTTCGTCGCATGCTGGTGCTGGTCCGCGACCTTGTGTGATCGATCAAAGTCGATTCGAAAGAATCAATCGACCGTGCTTGTGAGCAGATTACGGGGCCGGCTTCGTTTGACATAACCGTCGGGCTGATCTTGCTCTGGAGGGGGCTGACCTCATCCCGAGGATCGCCCAAGGGAACCCGATGTCGCCCGCTTCACGAGGTCTCCCTCTCGGGCCCTCAAGCCGAACTGTTGCCTCGGTCGGTTCGATCCTGCGTCGCAACGTCCTCGGATATTCCCGCATCAATCACAACATGAGTGCAATCATGTAGACATGATGTGTGGATAGTTGACACCGTCATCGTCTTGCGTTTACTTCCCCGGGCGCGACACTCGGTGGGGTGGGAACGACAACTCGCGGACGCTGGTGAGGTGCCGCCCGGCGGAGTTCAGGGTCGGGATGGGCATCGCATGTCCCACGACCGGGGCCTTTGCAGCGCGAGAACAGATGGGCCCACGTCCTCGGCACCGCCGGCCACTCCGAGCATGTCACCGTGGGCGGGCGGACGCGGAACAGGGCCGAGGAAGCGGGCGCGCAGCTCCCAGGCTGGCTCGGCCCCGTGGGCGAACGCAGGTCAGGCCGCCCAGACCCCTAACTAGAGGACCAGGGCCTCCGCAATTCGCCTTGCGTCGCCGCGCCCATTGACCGGAGTTGGGCTGCGCTTTGCTGGATGGCTGGGGTCGGTAGCCCGACTCCGGAATCTGCCGGTGGGGCCGATCCGCGGGGATTCCGGGGTCGGGGTACAGACCCCAGCCACCCGGAGGGGATCGTCGATTCTCCAGGATCGAGAGCGACGCCCGGTTGCTTGCCCCGGGAACTCCCCCTGAGTATCATCAATGCGTAAGCTCTGAGAGGGTCCGACCGCGGGAGGCGCAATCCCTTCCGAGCAAGCATCGGGGAGGCTTACGGGTATCACGACCATGATGGAAGCCAGGCCGACGCGAACGCCCCATGCCCGGGGCTTCGCGCTGATCGAGCTGCTGGTGGTGATCGCGATCATCGGCGTGCTGGTCGGGCTCTTGCTGCCGGCGGTGCAGGCGGCCCGGGAGTTGGCCCGACGCACCCAATGCGCCAATAACTTGAAGCAGATCGGCCTGGCGCTCCACAATGACAACGACACGCACGGGGGCCTCCCGCCGGGCTACCATTCGGTCTATGACGTGGTCAACCAGCGCGAGACGGGCCCCGGCTGGGGCTGGGCGAGCATGATGCTGCCGCAGTTGGAGCAGCGTCCTGTCTTCGACTCCATCAATTTTGGCCTCAACATCGAGGACCCTGCCAACGCGACCTCCCGGGTCACGACGCTCTCGGCCTTCCTCTGCCCGACCGACGGGGTGATGCCCCGGACCTGGACCGCCGCCATCGGCTCCGTCTACATTTATGCAGGGGCGCTCTATTCGGCCCAGCAGCCGATTTGCGACGTTGCCGGCGCCAACTACGTTGGGGTCTACGGCGTCGGCGAGCCGGGCGTCGATGGCGACGGGGTCTTCTTCCGGGACAGTTTCGTCAGGCCGGCGGATATCGCCGACGGCCTGAGCCATACCTTGTGCGCGGGTGAGCGAACCGTCAACCTCGACGCCGCCTTCACGAGTGCCGTGACGCTCGGCGCGCCACTTGGCAACAGGGGACGCGGGCACGCGACGTGGACGGGCTCGGTCCCCGGCGCCGTGCTCTGGTCGTGCGCTCCGAACCCCTACGATGCCGACGGCGGAACCTGCCGGCGCGAGGACGGCTCGGGCATGACCCTGGGCCACACGGGCGAGGGCCACGGACCTGGCGACCCGCTCTCCGAGGTCAACCAATTCACCAGCAGGCACGGCCGGGGCTGCTATTTCCTCTTCTGCGACGGCCACGTCTCATACCTGAGCCAGAGCGTGGATTATGCGACTTACAAGGCCATGAGCACCCGCGACTCGGGGGAAGTGACCTCGGATGTCTACTGATACGCCCCGTCGTCGCTCGCGTCGGCGACTCCCCGCGACCGCTCTGGTGGTCCTCGGCCTTGCCTTCGGGGGGTGCGGCGAGCATGACGAGCCGCCGCCCTTCGTCCGGAAGGCGGTCCCGATGGCGGAAGTGCCCGAGGTGGTCAAGGGTGCGGCCAGAAAGACGTTGCAAGGGGTCCGCTTCGAAGACGCCTGGAAGAACCTCGACCGCGATAGCAAGGTCCTGTCGTATGAAATTAAGGGCAAAAATGACAAGGGCAAGATCCGCGAGGTCCGCGTCTCCTTGACCGGCGAGATCCTTGAAATGGAATGACCTGATCCTCACCCCGTCGAATCAAGAGTGATTGTCCCGACCTCCGCCCCAGAGGAGGGCCGAGACGGCGAGCAAGCCCATGTTCAAAAACCATTGCACGGTGCTGAGGATCAGGTCCGCGCGATGCAGCGGGTAGAAGGCGCGCAGGTGGCCCTCGTCGAGCCGGCCGTCCATGATCCGGTGCAAGCCCACCTGGGCCAGGAGCAGCGCCGAGATCGCCCCCAGCAACGCGAGCCGCGTGCGCCGCGCCCGGGCCGCGCCGGTCCCACTCTCGACCACGGCGGCGATCCACCAGACCGCCACCGTCGCCGCGCCAACGATGTTCAAGGTGTCCGTCACTCGCCTCGTGATCTCGCCCGCCTGGAGGCGTTCCAAGTTCTCATGGAGGACCGGCACGACGGCCGCGCCGTAGAAGGCGAACCCACCCGCCCAGGCGGCCATCCCCGCCAGGCAGAGGAATCGGACCGCGAGGATTCGTCCGGTCATCCGTTGGCGCACCTCCGGAGGCGATCGGGTGGGGTCGACCGTCAAGGCCCTTCCGGACGGCGTCGCGCCCTGTGATCCTGGCCCGTCGCGAACGAGGGTCGCGAAGGTCGAGGCGCCCGGTTTCGACCGTACTCCCAACTGATCCAAGGAAGTCTACCATGAGTCGATCCGCCCCGCGCTTGCTCACGATCGCCATGCTGTGCGCCGTCGCAATGGGCGTGGACGCCGACATCAGGCCCGACCGCGAGGCGATCCAGGGCCGTTGGGAGATGGTCTCGATGAGCAAGGACGGCAACGAGATCCCCCCTCCGCCCTTAAGGGCCGCGTCGCGGAGGTCGATGGCGACTCGTTCGTGGACCAGCAAGGGAAGAAGGTCCACGGCAAGGGGACGATCTCCCTCGATGCCGGCAAGTCGCCGAAGGAGGTCGATACAAAGTTCTCCGAGGGGCCGATTGCGGGCAAGACCAGCCTGGGCATCTATGAGCTGGACGGCGACACCCTGAAGTCGTGCGTCGCGGAGCCGGGCGACCCACGGCCGAAGACCTTCGCGTCCAGGCGAGGCACCCGGCTCATGCTGGTCGTTTACAAGCGGGCCCAGCCCTGACCCGCGCGGGATGGACGAATCGGCGAAACGGGGTCAATAAGCGTCGGCACGGATGACCTCGCCGCCCTTGATCGTCCCGAGTCCTCGCCAGATCACGCCGTTGATGCCGCTCTTGATGAACCGGACGCTGCCATCGCCCATCAGGGCATTGACCCCGCTGGGGTGGAAACTCCTGGCGACGATGGCTACATACGTCGGTCCGCCCTGGACGATCAGCTTGCTGGAAAGGTCGACGTCGGCGCCGCCCGCGGCCGGGGAGTTGATGGCCCGGTTCGGGGTCCAGGCGGTGGTCATTCCGGTCTCATGCGTATTGCCGTCGGACCAGGCGGTGTGCCCGGTGCGCACCGCGCCACAAGAGCCGCCGTATTCCGTGGCGACGGCGAAGGGATCGGCGGACGGCGAGCGAGGAGGGGGCGGCGGGGCGGAATTCGTCGTGGTGAACGACGCGTCGTTGAGGCCCCCGAAGCAGAGATAAAGTTCGCTGGAGAGAGGGCGTCAAGGAAGGCGCAGCCCCAGGAGACAAGGAACCGTAGGCCGGCCACATCAGGCGAAGAAGACTTCGATATGAAAACGGTCGGCACCGGCGGGCATCCCGGCTGTCCCGCCCCTCTTCCCGCGGGCGGCGAAAGCAGGCGTGGCTCTCGGGCGATCCGTGGGGACCGAAGTCACGGTCCCGGCCATCCAGTGTGACGATGGCCTTGCCGGTCAGCTTGGGGAGCCGGCACGACGGCACCCTACGTATCCGATGCCTGCACCCAATCCCCCATGAATCCGGTATGACCGGCTTCCTGAGAGCTTCGGATCGCACCGCCGTCGGACAAGTTAACCACTTCGGCCGAGACGACTTAGGATCGGAAGCGGGTAGCGGGAATCGAACCCGCATGTTTAGCTTGGGAAAATGGAGGTCCGATCAGCGGTCGTCCCGTCGAAGCCCTTGGCGGAGGTCATCTTACGGAAAACATCGGGGCTTGCAATTCTGGACGAATGGCCACGAAAGCCGTCGAAAAACCCCGGTAGTGGGGCCTTGATCCGGTAGTCATCCGGTAGGACGACGGGCCACGTTCCACAACCTCCCGCGCGGGAGGTTGTGCCGCGAGGGCCGCGATCAGGAGCAGGGCCGTCCAGTTCATCGGTCGTCGCCCTCGGTGCGGCGGATCTCCAACCGCCCCATCGTCGCCGATCCCGCCGGGGGACTCCCGGCCTCCATGTCCAGATTTCCGTCATTTAGAAGTCGCGTCCGGGTTTCGACTTCGGCCTTATATCCCCTTCCGGGCCTCCGCCGCGGCCTGGAGTGCGAGGACGGCCGCGTACAGCCATTCGACGTCGTACACGAGCTTCCGGACCTCTTCCCGGAGTGCCGCGATCTCCCCGGCCTGGTCCTGCACCTGCTGGTGCAGCTCGATGAACTCGGGCTCCCACTCGTCGGGGTGGAATCGGGGCTCGCGGGGCTCGAACCGGATCACGTCGGGTCCGTCGGGTCCGTCATCGTTCAAGGGCTTGCCCTCGCGGGGAGACATTCCGCGCGGAATGTCTCGGGGTCGGTCAGAGGAGCCCGCACGCCTTCAAGGCCCGGATGTGCTTGCAGGATGACGCACGGCCCTCGTGCCGCCAAGTCTGGTCCCCGCAATCGCAGGTCGGGCCGTGGACGGTCCCGGCGACGTGATAGGCGGTCCCGTCGGCCTTGCGGAGCCGGATCAGGGCCGACACGCCGGCGCCCGGATCGGCGTCCAGGAACCGGACCGCGTAGGCCACCCCGCGAACGTGGAGGGTCAACCGGCACACGTCGGGGGGCCTGGCCTTCGGGGGCTTGCGGGGCTTCATCGTCGCGGTCGCCATGATGGGCACTCCCGATGGGCGGGGATGGGATGTCAGGGGGCGACGCAGAGCCCCACGAGTCCCATGACCTCGCAGGCCCGGCCGGGCGATCCCGCGTCCCGCTCGCGATCGGCGGTTTCCGAGGCGATGATGCCCGGCGTCTCGTCGAAGTCGTCGGAGGACGCCAGGATCAGCCCGGCGGCCTCCCGGGTCGTCCTGCGGCGGCCGGGATCGGCGGACTCGTAGCGGGCGGACTCCGCGATCAACTCGGCCTTCAGGTGGACGTTCACGGCCTGGACCTCCCGGGCTTGAAGGGATGGAGGGGGGCGGCGACGTGCCGGCCCCCGGGTCGGGGCGGTTCAGCAGCAGGCCGCCAGGTAGGCGTCTTCCGCCTCGCGGTCCGCGGCGAGGCCATCGAAGAAGCGATCCATTGCGCTGATCGTCCGAAGCTCGATCGCGGTGGGGTCCGGATGCAGCGTGCCCCAGCCGCCTTCCGTGTTCAGGTTCCGGGCCGCCCACTCGGCATCGTCGTCGTCCGGCCCCGTGGGCTCGGAGATGAACTCGCCGTCCGTCCCGGGCTCGTCGTCCGGGTCGGTCGCCAGTGGGGGCACGACGTCCAGGAGGTCGTCCGCGAACGATTCGGACTCGGCGGCGGGTTCCGTGGGCCGGAAGGCCACGCGGTCGGTCCAGGCGGGCCAGCGGTCGGAGGGCTTGACGACCGGGCGGACGGCGGGGACATTCATTTTCGGAGACTCCATGTAAGTGGGGTTTCCCACGGGGGGTCGGACGCTGGCAGGCGTCGCGGCCCCCACTTCATTTCCGGCCGGGGCGAGTCCCACGGCCGACACGTACATAATACTTTCTCGACACCAAAAGTCAATGGTCCACCGAATTATTTTTCTGATAACTTGGCGATTGCCACTCCGGACGGTATGATACGGTTCAAGTGGCGGGACTCTTTCGCCGATAAGCCTGAGTTGTGTTCTACCGCTGAAAGGAACGACGGCGATGGCGGGAGCAGTCATGGCAAAGAAGCGGATGGGACGCCCGAAGACCTCGGAGCGTCAGGACGTGTCGATCAAGTTCGACAAGACCCTCGCCAGCAAGGCCCGGCTCATCACGAGCGGGCGGGGCCTCTCGCTGGCCGAGTACCTTTCCGAGATGTGCCGCCCTCAGATCGACCGCGATTACGCGAAGCTCATGCGAGAGCTTGAGGGCGGAAAGGCGGAGTGAATCCGGGCCTCACTTATTCCCCGTACCTCACGCTTGAACCAGACCCCTATCGGAACCCTTCGATGGACATGCCCGAGGCGTCGGAGAAGCTGCCCTTCGAGCCGGAAATCCTCTTGACGATGCAGGGGCGGTACGCGGAGGCGATCCGGGAGGTCAACGACGTGGAATCCGTCACGATGGGCCTCCGGCTGTCGACGGGGGAGCAGCGGCGGCACGTCTTCGACTTCGCGGACGGGGTGCGGCTGGTCGTGAGTCGCGACGCCCTCGCGGGCCACCCCGTCCACATCCATTTGGGCGGGTCCGCCATCCGGGGCAGTCTGGTGTGGGAGAACCTCGCCGCCGGCCTCCTCAGTCCCGATGATTTCGCGGCCAGGTGCCTCGAACGCTTCCGGTTCATCTCGTGCAACGACGGCCAGCGGCTCGACCATTTCTTCCCCTGCGAGAACCGGCCCCACTGGTTCGGCCTCTGGGAGGGACGCCGCCCGGCTGCAACCTTCCGCGCGGAAGGATGAACGGAGGCCCGACCTGACAACCTTCCGCGCGGAAGGTTGACCGCTGAAACGCGACAAGGAGGGCGATATGGGCGATCTGCGGGGATAGACGACCATCTTACCCGCGTGGGTAACATGGTCCGCCGTCCGCCCCGACGCCTCGCATTGTCGTCACGACAACGCGACCGACTCCGGCCAGTTGTGTGTATTTCGCACACGACTCGCGACCGCCAACCGTTCGGTTCATCCGAATGGTCGATCGCCCCGGGCCAGCTTATGCAGTTGCAGGAGGTGGGCCCCGACCGTCACCGTGATGATGACGGTTGCCCTCCCCGACCAACCGCGTGCGTGACACACACAGTTGCCCGACGCCCAACGATGGGCGTCATACCCACGGTTGCCCGACGCCCCGCCCTCGCATTGCCGTGACGGCAACGCATCGGCCGCCGTCTATGGTCGTCATGGCCACGGTTGCCCGACCCCGACCCCACGTTCGAACCCGACCTCACCCTTGCCCGGGGACCTCACCGTGTACGTGTCGAAGAACCATCCCGACCGCGAACGCCTCCTCGCCAAGCCCGAACCGGTCGCCCCGCGGGGCACCAAGCTCGTAGCGATCCCGCGTGGGACCCACGAGGAGCTTCGGGTCAGCCTCGACGAGTACGAGGGGCACCCGTTCGTGAGCCTCCGCGTGTGGGCCCGTGCCACCGATGGGCCCTGGCTGCCCGTGGCGGGCAAGGGCTGCTCCGTCCGGCTCCGGGAGCTGGCCGAAGTCGCCGACGCCCTCCGCGAGGCAATAAACGTCGCCGGGGTGCCCAACGCGAAGGGCGTGCGGCATCCGGCGGTCAACCCCATGAACCTCCCGCCGGTGCCCGCCGGGGCGGGCTCGCCGCCGTGGCGGGGGGAAGGCGAAGACATTCCCTATTGAGCAGGCGAGTGCCGGCCAACCTTCCGCGCGGAAGGTTGCGGGTCAGATAACCGGCAAATCGGGGT
>JAABUQ010003905.1_pt1 | contig 26411 bp, 33 predicted proteins | sample 5560001 | NCBI WGS metagenome assembly JAABUQ01 (sample SAMN10711888, study PRJNA513371) | rock metagenome | isolation source: Antarctica rocks | place: Antarctica: Victoria Land, Finger Mt nord | collected 2015-12-18 | reverse complement strand
CCCAACCGGCCGACATTGATGCAGCACCGTGCCGATGCATCGATCGAAGCTCATGAAGGGCGATTCGCCGTCAGGTCTGGGTCCCGAGGCGTGCCGCCCAGGGATCCCCTTGCGGACACCCCGCGAAGCGAGGGTGATTGCACTGTTATCAGGAGCATTGCCTGACGCCGCGCGTCAATCGGTCGCTTGGCGCCGGCCCGGCCGAGATCGCGACCTGACAACTCCGTTGTTAGGTTCGCCGATGGAGCGCCTGTCACCTTTGCTGTGATGACGCACTTCCGGCCTCGTTCAGCGCCGCCGCGAGCTTCTCCACCGCCCGCCAATAGGCCGAGACCTGCGCCCCAGACCAGCCCGGCAGCTTGCCTCCCTCCCCCACTACGTCCCCGTGAGCCGCGTGCAGCAGAGCGGCTGCCTCCAGCTCGGTCAGGTCCAGGCTCACCCGCCGGCGTGGAGGGACAGGACAGCCAGCCGGCGCTCGGGGCCTCGGTTCCAGCGCGGCCGGGCCGGGCTCACAGCCCCGGAATCCGCCACGCCACGACCAGATAGGTGCCGACCGGCCACAGACAGAGGATGAAGTACCAGACGGCGCGGGCCGCTCCCCTCGGAAGGCGAAGCGTAGGCCCTTTCTGGTCCACAGCCACCACCAGAAACATGAACGCCCCCGCAAAGACCGCGTACGGCCACGGCCAGCCCAAATCCGGTAGCAGAGTCTGCACCAGCCACGCGAGCCCAATCAGCACGAGCACTACGCTCACAAGGAAGCACGCAGTCCACGTCTTCCGAATCACCCACCGCACCACCCTTCCGTGGCGAGGAAACCCGGCCACAAACTCAGGCCAGTAGTTCCAAGTCAGCACCACGCATAGGACCATGTCCACGCCCGCCGTCTCCGCCAACAGAACCCTGTGGACCGAGGCCGCCTGAACCAGCCAACCCGCCACCCGGCGCACGTCTTCCGGCGCAATCAGCCCCAGCGTGACCAGCGCCACCAGCGCCGGCCACAGGTCCTTGCCGCTCCACTGCGGCTCCGGCAGCCGCCGCCGCCACTCACTCACGTCCTCCTCCCCCCTCGTCCACAGCCGGACCCGCCGGGCCAGCCGACCTCACCGTCCTCGTCCGTAGCTTCCGGTCCATCGCATCCGGCATCGGGTCGACGATGCGCAGCTCAACGACCAGGCCCAGGCGGTCCGCCAGCTGCTCAATCGTCGGCAGCTGCGGGTCGACCCGGCCGAGTTCGAGCCGGCTCACGTGGCTCTGACGCCAGCCGAGGAGCTGGGCCAGTTGCCTCTGTGTCAGCCGGTGACGGCGGCGGTAGGCCACGACGGCCTCCGCCACCACCCGTCCTAGCTCCGTCACGGCCTCGCTCTCGCCCGCGGCGGTTTGGGGACCGCCACGGACCGCTTTGCCTCAGCCCGAGTCAGCACCCCGCACTTGACCAGCTCGGCCAGCTCCAGGGCCGTCCTCGGCCGGATCTTTTCAGCCCGGCTGCCCGGCCGCCTCCCCGCGTCCTCGACCAGCTGGCGCAGGCGCTCCACGGTCAACTCCGGGTGCTCCCCCAAGAGGTCCACCACCCCCTTAAACGTCACTCGATCTATTTCGCGCTCCTTCATTACCTGCGCCCCCACCTGAGCACGACGCCGTCCTTCTCAAGCTGCGGTAGCCACTCCGCCTCCTCCTGGAGCCGATCGATGTGGGCCTTCAGGCAGCGCAGCCACGCCGCCTGGTTCCCTCCTTCACCGTGGACCATGCTCAGGTGATGTTCGTCGTCGAGCAGCCGTAGGGCCGCCCGCACATGCTCGCGGGCCTCTCGTACCCGGACTATCGGCAAATCAACCCCGCTGCTCATCGCCCACCTCCTCGCATCGCGTCCAGCACCGTCAGCATCTCCGACAACAGGTCGACGAGCTGGCTCACCCTCCTTGCAACCTCCGACACCTCTTCGGCCTACGCCAGCGTGGCAAGTACCTGCGCCTCCGCAAACCGGAGGCCGCGAAGCTTCCTTGCATCCGGATCGCTGCTTACCATCCGCGCCGCCAGAATCAGGTCCTGCGCTTCCTGCTCACCGGCCAGCCCCTCTGTGGCCTCATCCCGGGCGAGCGGAAAGCCACGGTTGGGCCGCGCAGATCGTGGTGCGTGGGGCCCTCAGATGGACGGTGGCCGCACGCCCGCCGCCCGACGTGGAACACTTAGTTGTATGAGCACGGCTGGGCAGACCTTCACGATTCGAGCAGCTACCAAAGCCGACATGCCGGCCATCGTCGGCATCTACAACTGGGCGGTCAACCAAACCTTCGCCACCATCGACTCGGAGCCCCTCTCCGAAGAGGAGGCGGCGGCCTGGTGGGACGAGCACGGCAGCACAGTCACACTTGTCGCAGTCGACGATGACGTGGTTGCCGGCTGGGCTCGGCTGCTGCCCTGGCGGCAGCGGGGCTATCACATGGTCGAGGACCTGGTCTACGTCGATCCGGTCTATCACAAGCTCGGCGTGGGGCGCCAGCTGCTGAACCGCCTCCTGGAGGAGGCAAGGTCAGCGGGGCACCGGACGGTCGTAGCCTCCGTGGCGGCCGACAACGGTTCAGGACTGCGCTTGCATGAGAGCCTGGGCTTCCAGCAGGTGGGGACTTTGAAAGACGCCGCCTACAAGTTCGGCCGCTGGATGGATATCACTCTGGTCCAGCAGTCACTCTCGGAATAAGGGATCTCGGCTCGGGAGGCTAGGGCATTAACGGCTTGGCCCGAGCGAAGGCTGCGGGGTAAACGACCCTCATCGTGTTGACCGCCTGCCACTGACCCACGACAGCCGGTGCGCGAAGGTTCTGACCGGCATCCGGCTCACCCGGGCCGGCGAACTTGACACCTCCGCCGTTGATGCTGGTACCGGCCGGCTCGTCCAGTTGATAGGCTGCGTTTCGCACAGCGTCAGGTGTCACCTGTCCCTTCGCGGCGGGCAGCACTTCGTGAAAGAGCGTCCAGCCGCCGACGAAGCCAGCCAGAGCCGGGATGGGCATTTCAGAACCAAGCTGCTGCTTCGCGTAGGCTGCCCTGGCGCGGCCGAGCAGCTCACGCGCCGCTGGGCTGAGCGCCTCGGTATTGACCTGATCGTCTGGTTTGTCAGCGGCGAAGACCCCCACCGCCTGGGCGCCCAGGCTGCGCCCGAAAGCCGCCATGCAGAACGCCGAGCTGGTGCCCACAGCCGCGCGCAACTTGACGCCGCGGGCCAGGATCGCCTGCCAGATGTCGATCCCGTCGGCGATGTAGCTCACGTCCCAGAGGTAGTCGGCGTGGCTCGCCCAAACCTGCTGCGCGATGGCGGCAGCGCTATAGGCGTTAGGGTCGTACTCGATGCGGCTCACCGCCGGAATGCCGGTTGCCGAGGCCAGCTGCTCCTCTCCGTCCGCCACCGCCCGACCGTAGACGTCGCTGAGGTTGACTATCACTGCTCGCGCCTGGGTTGGCTGGAGGCCGGCCGCCGGGAGGAGGACTTTGCTGGTGAAGTCCACGGCGATGCGACCAAGTGAACTGCCGGTCGCCACAGTGCGAAAGACGTAGCGGCGGTGTTGGGTGACCAAGTCTGCCACCGCGCCTGTCTCCCAGTAGATCACGTGCCGCTCATCGGCCCGAGCCGCCGCCGCCTCGGCGAGAGTGCTGCCGTAGGTGCCGACGATGATCGAGACATGACTCCTGTCGATCAGCCGGTCCACAGCTGCTTGGGCGCCCGCCGGCGTTTGTACAGGCTCGACCTGGAGCTTCACCTGACGTCCGCCAGCCAGCTCGAGAGCGGTTCGCAAGCCCGCCAGCTCCTGCCGGCCACCCTCTCCCTGCGACCCGGACAGAGGGTAGACGGCCCCCACCAGCAGCGTCTTGTCCCCCGGGCCGGTCGTCCCCAGGCCACAGGCTGCCGTGAGCGCGACGATGGCGGACAGGAGCCCAAGGAAGCGGAGCCGGAAGGCGATGGGAGGCCTGACGAGCACCTAGCGAAGGTTAAGCTGTCCTATTCGCGAGTGGACGCTACGCCTCAACGTGGATTTCGCCCGCTAACCATTAGCCGGGGGGAATGCAGCGAACCGCCAGTCGGAGCGTGGCTGACCTCTACCGCGGGTGGGATGGGTATCAAGAGAAGCTGGTGAGCGCGATCGCCCCGCTGGACGACGCCCAGCTGAACCTTTCCGCGGCTCCCAAGCTCTGGTCGGTTCGGATGCTGGTTAGTCACGTCATCGCCACGCGGGCGTGGTGGTTCCACTTCTTCCTGGGCGAGGGAGGCACCGAGTTCGAGAGGTACGCCCACTCTTGGCTCGACGAGGGCGGGACCGAGAGGTACGCCAGTTGGGACGACTTCGAGGACACTGCCAGTCTCGAGGCAACCACCAGGCGCTCGGCGTCCGAGCTGCTTCAGGGGTTGAAGGAAACCGGATCTCTGCTGACCTCCTGCCTGGAGCGCTGGACGGTTGCCGACCTGGACGCGGACGTGAAGCGGCCTTTCCCCGACGAGGCGGGCAAGAGGTCCGTCCGCACACGCCAATGGGTGCTCTGGCATGTTGCCGAGCATGACCTCCACCACGGTGGCGAGATCTCCCTCATCCTGGGGATGCACGGCTTGCGCGGGCTGGACCTCTAATAGGTCGCCCTGGCGCGAGGTGTCGAGGTCCTTGGCCGAGGCCGTCTCGGCGGGAGGCGGTCCCGAGGGCACACCTCCCGCGCAAGCCGATTCCCGGCCTTTACTTCTCGATTGGCGCCCTGACAGTGCTGCCCCATTCCGTCCAGGAGCCGTCGTAGTTGCGGACCTTGTCGAAGCCCAAGAGCTCCTGCAGGACGAACCAGGTGTGCGCCGAACGCTCGCCGATGCGGCAGTAGGCGATCACCTCGCGCTCGCCAGTGATGCCCTTCTCGGCGTAGATCCGCTTCAGCTCCTCGGGGTTCTTGAAGCTGCCATCCGGCTGCACAGCTGTGGCCCAGGGAACGTTGACTGCTGTTGGGATGTGGCCGCCGCGCTGGGCGCCCTCCTGGGGCAGGTTCTCAGGGGCCAGCAGCTGGCCCGAGAACTCGAGCGGCGAACGAACGTCGACCAAGCCCACCTTGCCCAGCGAGATCTGGACGTCCTCCTTGTAGGCGCGGAGCTCCTCCCGGGGCTCGGCCGGAAACGCATAGCTCGTCTTCTCGATGTGGGGCGCCTCAGTGGTGTAGGAACGACCTTCGGCCTCCCACTTGACGCGACCGCCATCCACCAGCTTCACCCGGTCATGGCCGTAGTACTTGAGGGCCCAATAAGCGTAGGCCGCGAACCAGTTGTTGTTGTCGCCGTAGAGCAGCACAGTGCTGTCCGGTCGGACGCCGCTCTCGCCCAGCTTGCGAGCCAGAGCTTCGCGGCTGGCCAGATCCCTCACAGTGGGGTCCTGCAGGTCCCGCTTCCAGTCCCAGCCGAAGGCCCCTTCAATGTGGCCGCGGTCATAGGCGGTAGGGTCGACGTCGACCTCGATCAGGCTGTAGCCAGGCTCCTTTAGATGATCAGCCAGCCAGCCGGTGCTGACCAGCGCCTGCGAGTTGGCGATGACGGTTGTGTCGGACATTGAGATAGCTCCAGTGAAGATGAGAAATGGGATCGACCACCGGCGAGAGGTGCGCGGCGGCGAGGGTCGGCTGAAGAGCCGACTAGCTACAGAAGCAGGTAGGGCAGTGTGTCAGACGCTGGGCCGGCCAGCGAAAGAGGTGCCGCATACTCGACGATTCTAAGCAATGACCAGCGCACCCCCGGCCAGGCTCGATCTTGTCAAGTACCAGGCGCTCGGCAACGACTACCTTGTGCTCGACCTGCCAGCTCCACTCGAAGCAGTCGTTCAGCTGCTGCCGCAGATCTGCGACCGCCACCGGGGCGTCGGCAGCGATGGCCTCCTGGCTTTCGATCCGGCCACCTTCGCACTCCGCATCTTCAACCCGGACTCGTCCGAGGCGGAGAAGAGCGGCAGCGGCTTGCGCATAGCCGCGTGCCATGCTGTGCTGGAGCACGGGGCGACGGGTGGCCTGGCGATTGCCACCCGGGATCGCGTCAACGAGATCCTGGTGCTCCGGCGCCGGGGACCGGAGGTAGTCTCTCGCCTCGACATCGGCACGCCACGGTTCGAGTCCGACTCCTGCCTGGAGCTGGAGACGTCGGCCGGTCGGGTTAGCTGTCGGCCGGTCGACGTCGGCAACCCCCATTGCGTGGTCTTCGGGCAGCCGGTGACTTCTGAGCGCTGCCGCCAGCTGGGGCCGTTGCTGGAGAACCACCCTCGCTTTCCTAACCGGACGAACGTTCAGCTGGCGGAGCCGCTCGGCCGCGACCGCGCGCGGGTCGAGATCTGGGAGCGCGGCGCCGGCTACACGCTGGCCTCGGGGACCAGCGCCAGCGCTGTCGCGGCCGCCCTCATCCGTTCGGGTCAATGCGACAGCAGCCTTGAAGTGCTCATGCCGGGGGGAACGCTGCAGGTTAAGCAGCTGCCCGACGGGCACCTCGTTCAGACAGGTCCTGCCCAGCGCGTCTGCGGGATTTCACTGCGGCTGGACGACCTGGCCGGGCCGGTCCCCGAAAAGCCCTAGAGGTGCGGCCGGGAACCCGGCCGAGAGATTGGGTGCCCAGGTGGGTCAGATCCAAGGAGCCGACGAGCACCGCAGTGAGCGTATTCCACATACGCGCAGCGAGGAGCGCAGGAGGCGACGCCGGTGACGGCCCGCATGGGCGCCCAAGATCCGGACGGGCTTTTCGGCCGCACCTCTAGTTTCCCTGCAGCAGACCGCCCACAACCGAGCCGGAGCCTTCGCTGTGTGGCAGGTAATGAGCTATCGCGTGGGCAAGGTGCGACATGCTCATCGACTGGAGCCAGATCCGGCCCGGACCCGTAAGGCTGGCCAAGAACAGGCCGCCGCCGCCGAAGAGGGCGTTCCGAATGCCTGGCACGGTTGTCACGTTGAAGTTCACGCTCTCCTCGAAGAGTGCGACGTGGCCGGGATGGATGCGGAGCGTGTTGCCTGCCTGCAGGTCGTACTGAACGACCTCACCGTGAAGCTCCACGAAGGCCAGGCCCTCACCGCTCAGGCGCTGCATGCGAAAACCGGTGCCGCCGAAAATGCCGGCGCCCAGCCGCTGGTTGATGCCCATTGACAGCTGGACGCCGGGGGTGGCGCACATGAAGCCGTGCCTGTGCACCAGGTAGCTGCGCCCCTGGCCCAGGTGGAGCGGCATGATCTGGCCGGGCAGCTTGGCGCAGAACGTCACCATTCCGGGCCCGCCTTGAGAGGTGTACTCGGTCATGAAGATGGTGGCTCCGGCCAGCGCCCGGCCCATGACCGCCATGAAGCCGCCCTGCTGGCCGCCGACCGAAGTCCCTGTGTGCAGCCCTATCGACATTGAGATCCAGGACAGCTCGCCCGATTCGGCGAAGATCATCTCTCCCGGCTGCAACATCATCTCCAAGACGGGCATAGTGGTGCCGACGATTCGATGATCCACTGCTGATGCTCTCCTTCTTGCGTCTTAGCTGTGCTGGCCCCAGCCGAGCCGGCGGCACAAGCCTGACAGAACCGGAGACCTATCACACGCCCGCCTCAGGACGCGGGAAGGGGGGCGCCTCAAATCGCCTCGAGCTCGTCACTGAATGCTGCGCAGGCTGCGGTCGGCGTTGGTCAGCAGCCTGGCGCCGCCGGCTTCCACCACCACATCATCCTCGATGCGCACGCCTCCCCAGCCGGGCAGGTAGACGCCCGGCTCGATGGTGATCACCATGCCCTCCTCCAGCACCGTCAGACTGCCGGGATCAAGGCTTGGGTGCTCATGCGCCTCCAGCCCCAGCCCATGGCCCAGGCGGTGGTTGAAGTGATCGGCGTGACCGCCGGCCCCGATCTTGGCCCGGGCGATCTGGTCCAGCTCCCCAGCTGTCAGGCCTGGCTCGACCGCTGCGAGAGCGGCGTCGTGGGCGGCCAGCACTAGAGCGTGGAGTTCAGCCTGTTCGGCGCTGGGCGGCCCGACCACACCCACGCGCGTCACGTCGGCCGCGTAGCCCTCGTAAGTCGCCCCAAAATCCAGCACGACGAGATCGCCCTGCTGCAGGCGGCGGCTTGTTTGCCGGCCGTGGGGAAGAGCTGAATTGGGCCCGCTCAAGGCGATGCTGCCGAACGCTGCGGAGGTGCCCAACTCGCTCATCACGGCCTCCAACGCCCTGCCCATCTCCACCTCCGTCATGCCTTCGTGAAGCCGCTCCCAGATAGCCTCACTCACAAGGTCAGTGAGCTGGGCAGCGCGCTCCAGGGCTGCCAGCTCCTCGGGTGACTTGCAGGCGCGAAATCGAGTCAGGGTCGGGCCGACGTCGACCGCTTCTGAGACACCTGTCAGACTGCGCAGCTTCTCCCAGCTGCCGAGGCTGAGATGCGCCTTCTCCACTGCCAATCGATCGCCTATCCCGGCGAGCGCCCTGGCCACACCGGCCCAGGGATCGCTGCCGTCCGGCCAGGGCAGCAGCGTCGCCCCCCTCACCACCGAGCGGGCCGCCGCCTCCTCCAGCGCCGGCAGCACCACCGTCGCTCCGGTGGCGGTCACCGCCAACCCATAGAGCCGCTCGTGGGGGTTGAGACGCAGGCCTGTCAGATAGGCGATGGAGACGGGGTCAGTGAGGAAGGCGGCTCCTACCGACTCCGATCGCAGCCAGATTCGTAGCCGATCGAGCATTTTGTTGGGCTCAGCTGATGCTGACTATGCGGACTGTGTAGCTGCCTCCGGTCGGCATCTGCACTTGGACCTCCTCGCCCGCTCGATGGCCGAGGAGAGCTCGTCCGATGGCTGACTCAAAGCTCACCCGGCCGGCCGCCGGATCCGCCTCGGCCGGCCCGACTATTTTGTATGACTCCTCCGGGCCATCCTCTTCGACGAAGCTCACGGTGCTGGAGACCTGAACTTCTCCAGTCGGGACCTGCGACTCGATCAGGACGTGGTTCTGGACTATGCGCTGCAGCTCTTGGATTCTCGTTTCCAGGAAGGACTGCTCGTTGCGAGCTGCGTGATACTCAAAGTTCTCGCTCAGGTCGCCCAGCTCCCGCGCCGACTTGATCTTGGCCACTATCTGTGGCCGCCGCACCTCGGTCAGCTCCTGCAGCTCGCGCCTCACACCGGCCAGTCCCTCAGCTGTGATCGGAACCTCGTCGTTGGCCCTCATCCCAGCCCTCCCGGAATCAGCCCCTGGAGCTGCTGGTAGACGCGTCGCTGGATCAGATGCGTGACGCCGAACACTGCCGCTGCCAGGGCAGCGCCAACCAGGAGAGCCAGCAGGGCGTGCCCCAAGTCCAAGTGGAGGAGGATGGGCAGAAAGGCGATTATGTCGTCGCCCAGGATGGCGGCGGCCACCAGTGCCAGAGGTGTGACTATCGGGAGCAAGCGCAGGCGCTTTAGCACTTGCGGCACGGGCTGCGGCGGCCGCGGCATCATGCGCTGGCCCATGACGCCCACGCTGGCGACGTGCCGCAGGTTGGGCGTAACAGAGAGCATCACCGGCACCTGGTTGCCTGGCACCTTGGCCAGCTTCTCCGGCTGGACCAGGAACTGCTCCTGGCCGCCTCGCGTCTTGATCATCAGAGTGCCCAGCCCGAGTGCCTGACTCACCTCGCTCGCGCCCAGGAGCTGCCCCTGGATCAGCTTCGGCTCCGAGCTGCGGTCAGCTCGCGCCAGCCGAATGCCCGGCAGTAGGAAGGCCGCCATGAGCGCGATCGGGATGATCCAGACGATCGCCGCAGCGATTCGCACGGGCCAGCCATAGGGCAGGAGGAGCAGGATTGCCGCCCCCACGAGGAGGCAGACGACTGCGGCGATCAGCGCATAGAGGCCGATCCTGACCACCAAGCTTGGCGCATAGCCCTGGAGCATGCCGCCGCTGCGAACGTACTGCGCCTGCGTCTTGCGCTGCTCGGTTCGCGTCTGAGGTGCCGCCGGCTGCACCGGCGGCTTCGGCTTGACCACCCGGCGAACCTGCTGCCGGGTGCCTCCGCTCTTCTTGGCCATTCAACGGCAGTCTATCGAGCGCCTCGGTCGCGGAGCCGAGCCTCGACATTCTTGTAACCGAGCTTGAATCCGCCTTCCGCTGGGTAGGCTTCCGAACAAGATGAGCAGCGGATCGACGGATTTGGCGGAGTCGCTGAGCAGGCTGTTTCGCTCGCTCAGCAAAGCGGCAGTGCGTGAGGCCCCCTACCTTAGGCGGGCGGGAGAGAAGATAGTTCGGGAGGACCTACCAGGGCTCGAACAGGCCGTCAGGCACCGGTTCAATGAGTTCAACCGGCGCTGGCCGCCTTCCTGAAGCCGGCGCTCCTGGCGCTGAGCCTCGCATTGCTTGCAGCCCCGGCGCTGGCTGCCTGCGGCGGCGGCGCGCAGGCGCCGAAGACGGAGGCGCTGCCGGCGGGCTTCTCCCTCAAGGACGAGACCACGCTGGGCTTCCAGGTCGGTCTGGCGCAGGGCTGGCGGGAGTCAGACCGAACAGAGCAGGGCGTGACCTTTGCCGACGGCGCGGGCGGCGTAGTCCTCGTCGCCTTCGATCAGGCGATCAGCTCCAACCTCGACGACGCCGGCCGCCACGCGCTGCTCGACCTGACCCAGGGCGGCGGTCTGAGCCGCGTGACCGAGTCCAACAAGACTGTGGACGGCCGACCGGCCAAGCGCTTCGACGGCTCCTTCGGCGCCAATGGAGGCGTGCAGGAGATGGACGCTGTCATCACTCTGAGCGGCGACCGCGTCTGGTCGCTGGTGCTGGTCGGTCCGACCGAGCGTGTGCAGGCGGACCAGAAGCCCTTTGCCGGCATGCTGCAGAGCTTTCACATCAAGGGCGTCCAGTCGAGCGCCGCGCCCAAGGCGGCCGCCGGACTGCCTGCGCCCACCTTTCCCGCCCTGAGCGCGGCGCCCTTGCGCAACCATGCTGTGGTGCTCAACTTCTTCGCCACCTGGTGCGTCGACTGCCAGACGGAGCTGCCGCTGCTGCGCGACAGAGCCGCGGCGGACCGAGGTCGCTACGCAGTCTTGCTCATCGACGCCCAGGAAACGCGGCCGGGTAGCGTGCCCGCCTACTTGAAGAACCTGGGAGTGAGCTTCCCGGTGGTGTACGACAGCGATGGGAAGGTCGCAGCGAGCTACGGGCTCCCGGGCGTTCCCACCAGCTACTTCCTCGACTCCAAGCACGTTCTGCGCACGGCCGCCGTGGGGAAGCTGGATGCGGACCGCCTGCAGGCCGGGCTGAAGGCCGCCGGAGCGGCCTGACAGTTCGCCTCTCAGCTCTTGGGCAAGGGATCCTGGCCGAGTGGGGCGCGACGGCCCTACTCCACGGTTGGTCGCCATTGGCCGCCAGCCGACGCTGCTGGCTGCCAGGTGACACCATCCCACCACCGCTTACCGTCGGGAGACATGACCTTGACCGAATTGCGTTGAGAACTCGTGCTCCATCTCCCGCCCATGGCGACGCCAAGGTGCACAAGCAGCAGTGGACCAGCCATGAAGAGCAGAATCACGAAGAGAACCATCAGCAGCCCTCAGCCCTTCGTTGGAGGTCCCTAACCGTCCTCAGGGGACGTTGAAAGCGCCGACAAAGAGGCCCTGAAAACCCAGGTCCTTCACCTGGCTGGGACTGGCCAACTTCAGCTCGTCGACGTTGCTCTCGCCCTGAGGCGTCGCCTGAACGCCAATCACTGTCTGGCTGTCGAGCCAGCCCTGACCGACGAACGTCGAGGGCAGCTGGACGACGCTGCCATCCTTGCCTGCCACCTGGGTCCCGGCGGTTACGCGCTGCGCGTCGGGCGAGAGCGTGAAGCCACCGTCGCCCGGTTTCTTGGCTTCGAAGAGCAGCGACCCGTCAGGGTTGCGCGTCTGAGCGGAGGCGCTCTGGCTGACGCAGAGGACTGTACCGTCCGGGTTGACGGCGACCGCGCGGCAGCTGCTGCCACCCAGCTGCCTCTGCGGCCGACCGTCAGGGCCCAGGGTGCTGACGTGGCCCCAGAACCAGAGGCCGGGTGAAGTCTGTTGGGTGGCGGGTGGCATGTCGGTGGTCACCACCGGGCTGTCCAGGGCCCAGCCGACCACTGTGACCGCGTCGGCGGGTGGCTTCGTCTGCGGCCACTCCTGATGTCGGATGCGAGTCGCCGCCTGCCCAGGGCTGGAGGTGTAGATGTCCAATGCGAAGTTGCCAGGTCCGAACGCCTGACCCGGGCTCGGCGATGGCTCGGGCCAGGTGAAAACCGCGCCGACCAACCGGGATCCGTCAGGGCTGACCGCGAAGGAGAGCGACTGCTGCGAGCCTGTCAAAGGAAACTGAGCGACTTGCTGCTCGGCGCCGTCCACTGCCAAGGCGCGGACCCGGCCCTCTCCGTCCGCGTAATAAGCGTGGCCGTCGACGACCGTGGCCTCCGGCGCCAACACCGGCGCGGCGAAGTTGACCCGAGGCGCGGAGCGCGGTGTGAAGCTGTGGGAAACAATGACTGAGCCGTCGGGCCTGCGGAGACTTATGCGGTTGTGGATGGGTTGAGCTCTCGGCCCTGGCTCCAAGGCCACCATCACCTCCCCATGCACTGCCCGAGCTGTCGAGTCCGAGGGGACTGACGACGAGGGGTTGGACTGGCTGACCGCTGAGCACGCGCCGGCGAGCAGCGAAACCGAAATGCCGCCGAGCATCGATCGGGCACACGCCCGCAGACCTGTTCCTCCCCTCCGAACCATTCCTTCCCAGGCTAGAACGCAACCGAGCCCATGGCTGTTTCGTGGCCGAGCCAGTTCGTACCTCGCAGGCCGACAGGCCGTTAGAGTTGGCGACGATGCTGAACTGGGGAAGCATCCTGCTCCGCTCGCTGCTGGCCTGGGCGCCCATCGCCTTGGCGGTGCTCGCAGTCGGTGGCCTCGCTTATGTGGTCGGCCAGCAGACGATTCGAGCCGGCGCTGACGACCCCCAGATCCAGCTCGCCCATGACACCGCCCAGCGTCTCAACCGGGCTCCCGAGCCAGTGCGGTCGGCGGTCGCCGCGCAACCGGCAGTCGATCTGCGCCAGACGCTGGATCCCTATGTGATCCTTTACGACGGCAATGGCCGGCCTGTGAGCCCGACTGTGCAGCTCGACGGCGCGACCCCGGCTCCGCCCGCCGGCGCCTTTGCCGCCGCGACCGGCAGGGGCGAGAACCGCATGACCTGGCAGCCGGCGCCGGGAGTGCGCAGCGCAGTCGTCATAGTGCCCTACCGGGACGGCTACGTCCTGGCCGGGCGGTCGCTGTCGCTCGCTGAGGAGAGGGAGCGCTCGCTCTCGCAGCTGACGGCGCTGGGCGTCCTCGCCACTCTGCTGGCAACCGCGGCGGCCTGCTTCGCCTCCACCTGGCTGTTGACGCTCTGGCGGGGGGGCTCAGCCCGCGAGCAGTAGGGCCGCACGCGCCTGGCTTTTTGCCCCGGAGCGGTTAAGGGCGACGGGGGCGAATCCACTCCCGTTTCAGCTACCTGATGTCGCCTGGTTGTACTGGTCGATCTGAGGCTGAATATTCGCTGCTGCGTCGTCCATCGCCTTCTTGGCAGGTGCTTTGCCGGTGATGGCGGTCTCCATGCCGACCTCGGCAGCCTGGCGGGTCGCCGGCATCACACCCAGTAGGCAGCCCTGCGTCGCCTTGTCCAGCTTGGTCGAGTGCAGCTGGTCGATGGCTGTCTTGAACTGCGGGTACCTTGCCACCCAATCCTTATCGGTCGGGTCGTCCAGGGCTTTCTTGTCAACCGGGAAGTAGCCGGTATGCGTGTGCCAGTAGGCCATGCTGTCGCCCTGCTCCAAGAACTTCTCGAACTCCCAGGCAGCCTTCTGCTCGTAAGCCGGCCGCTTGCTGAGGACCCAGAGCGAGGCGCCGCCGATGATCGTGCCACCGGCGGTGGCCGAGCTCTCTACCCTCGGATAGGGCGCCGTGCCAAGCTGGAACTTGACGGCAGCCTGATAGCCACGGAGGACGCCTGTCGATTCCAGGTTCATAGCCACTTTGCCGGCCTTGAAGGCATTCTGCGCATCAGGGGTCTGGCGACCGGTGTTGAGCGCAAGACCGTCCTTCACCAGGTTGGCCCACCAGTCGACAACCTTGATGTCGACGGGCTGGTTGAACAGCACCTTGGTCGCAGACTTGTCGCGACCGTTGCCATTGTTGCAGTAGGTCTGATCCGCCCGCGCGGTGAACTGCTCGAGGAACCAACCGTAGATCGCGGCCCCGAAGCCATAGCGCACGGTGGTGCCGCTGGCGTCCTTCTTGGTCAACTTCTCAGCGGCGACCCGCAGCTCCGCCAGCGTGCTCGGCGGCTTATTGGGATCGAGACCCGCTTCGCTGAATGCATCCCGATTGAAGTAGAGAAGCGGCGTCGACACATTCCAGGGCATTGAGAACAGCCTGCCGTTGATCTGGTAATAGCCGAGGATGTTAGGCTCCAGGTCCTTGGCCGAGTACTTTTCGTGATCGATAAACGTCTGCCGGCGTGATCGCCTGCGAGTCGATCATGAACCGGGTCCCGATGTCATAGATCTGGACCATGCTGGGAAGCTGGTCTGCTTTGCCGGACTGGATGGCGGCCTTGAGCTTCGCGAAAGTGGTGTCGTAGTCACCGGCGTAGACAGGCGTGACCTCGATCTCACCCTTGTGTGCGTCGTTGAACTTGGCCGCCAGCGCGTTGACCGCGTCCTGATTGGCGCCGGCCGAGAAACCGTGCCAGAAAGTGATCTTGACGGGTTTGGCTGGCGCCTTCGAGTTCCAGTCGAAGTTGCCTGAACTGCTGGTCTGCTGGTCGTTACCGCCGCCACACGCAGCCGCCAGAAGCAGCAGGAGAACGAGCACCGCCAACCGTTTCATGGCAACCTCCTGGGTTCGGGAACGGGGCTAACCGCGCAGCGCACCGGTTGTCAGTCCCCTGACTATCTGGCGCTGGAATACGTAGATGAGGATAAGGGTCGGGATGAGCGCCAGCACCGTGCCGGCCAGGATGAAGTTGGGCGCAGTGGCCGCCTCCACGTCCTGCAGGCGCTTGATGCCGATCTGCAGCGTGGCCATCGCGTCAGATTTTGTCATCAGCAGAGGCCAGAAGTATTGATTCCAGGCGGAAAGGAACGCATATATGCCAAGCGTGGCCAGCGCCGGCTTGGAGAGCGGGATCAGGATCGACCACAGAAACCGCAGATGCCCGCAGCCGTCCACCTTCGCCGCGTCTACGAGATCACGTGGGAAGGTCAAAAAGAACTGACGAAGCAGGAAGGTGCCGAAGCCGGCGGCGAGGAACGGCAGGACGAATGCGGGATAGGTGTTGACCAGGCTGTTGTCAGCCATGAACAGGTAGTTGGGGATGATCACCGCCTCCCAGGGAATCATCATCGTGGCAAGAAAGAGTGCAAAGACGACGTTCCGAAAGGGAAAGCGCAGAAACGCGAAGGCATAAGCGGAGAGCGTGGCGGTGAGCAGCTGTCCCAGCATCACAGAGATCGCCACCACCGCGCTGTTGAGGTACTGCCGCGCCAAGGGCAGCGCCCGCAGTACGTCGGCGAAGTTCCGCAGGTTGGGCCGCGATGGCAGGAGCGGCGGCGGGAAACTTGAGATCTCGCTGGCCGTCATCAGGCTGCCCGAGAGGGCATAGAGCAAGGGGAAGAGCAGAACGAAGGTAATCACCGCCAACGCTGCATAGGAGATGCCACGGCGGACCATCTGAGGCGCCTTCACCTGTAGAAAACCCGCCGCTCCAGCACGCCGAATTGGATGGCGGTGACGATGACCACGAGCAGGAAGAGAACCATAGCTATGGCGGAAGCCAGTCCGAAGTTGCTGTTGCCGAAGGCGAAGGCGTTCAGATAGAGGTCATAGACAAGGGTGGTCGTTGAGCGGGCGGGACCGCCCTTGGTCAGGATGTCGATCTGGCCGAACGACTGCAGGCTCTGGATGGTGCTCACGACGAGCAGAAAGAACAGGCTGGGCGTCAGCAAGGGCAGCGTGACATGGCGCAGGAGCGAGAGCCCCCGGGCACCGTCCAGCCGGGCGGCTTCGTACACGTCTTCAGGAATCGCCTGCAGCCCGGCGGAAAGCACAAGCACGTTGTAGCCAAGCTGCAGCCAGACGGTGGTCGCTGCGACCGCGAGCAGCGCCGTTGTTGGGCTGGTCAGCCAGCCGACTGGATGGATGTGAAAGGGGTAGAGAAACCCGTTGAGTACCCCCACCCCGGGATTGAAGAAGATGCCGAACACCGCTGAAGCCGTCGCCACCGAGAATCCAAACGGCGTGGCGAGCAGCGTCCGGAAAAAGCCGATTCCGGCCACGCGCAGCTGCAGCAGCAGCGCCAGGGCGATACCGATGACCAATGCAGGCAGCACTGTGTAGAGCGTGAACAGCAGCGTGTTGAGGATGACCTCATGAAGCTCCGGCTGGCTGAGCAGGAGTTGGTAGTTGTGCGAGCCTGTGAAGCGAGTGGGCCGACCGATGATGTCGTTGCCGTAGGTGCTTATCACCGCCGAGCGCAGGAGGGGCCAGAAAAGGAAGACTGTGAAGACCAGCAGTGATGGGAGCAGGAACAGGGCTGCGGTCAGCAGCTCGCGTGCCGCGTGGCGATGGCGGTCCCTGACCTGGGCCGAAGTAGCCGCTCGGATTCCGGTGAGCTCCACTTGAGTCAACATCGTAGTGCGAGAGAAATGAGTTCTGGGGCGGGTCCGGACCGCGCTAGGTTATGAAACCACCAAGGGAGACGACGCCAGAGCGCACCGGCCGACCACCCGTGCGGCCGGCTCTCTGCTACTGCAGCAGCGCCGGCAGGATCTCGCGCGGCCGGTTGGTGAAGACCGAGTCGGGCCGGCAGGCGCGGCACCAGGCCACCGCCTGCTCGTCGTCGACGGTCCACACGCCGACCGAGCCGCCGGCGGCATGGACGGCCCTCACCAGCTCAGGATCCATGGCTCCGTAGTGGGGGGCGTAGATGTCGGCCAACGCTCCCCGCATCAGGCCGACCGGGTCGATGGGTCTGGCGCCCTCCAAAATGCCCACCTGCAGGTCAGGTTCAAGCTCCTTCAGGCGCCTGACGGAACTGTGCAGGAAGCTGATCACAGCTGTCTGCTCGACAAGCTGATGCTCCCGGAGGAGTCCGACCACGCGCTCCTCCAGGCCGGGATAGGCGATCGGAATCTGCTTCAGCTCGATGCACAGCCCTGCCCTGCCGCTCACCAGCTCCAGCAGCTCCCGAAGCAGGGGCAGTCGCTCGCCGCGGCCCGCGTCCAGCTGGCGCAGCTCAGCCAGAGTGTGCTGAACGACCAGCCCGCTGCCGTTGGTGGTGCGGTCGAGCGTGTGGTCGTGGATCACCACCAGTTCGCCATCAGAGGACGGGTGGACGTCGCATTCGATCATGTCGACACCCAAATCGAGAGCCGATCGGAACGAGGCGAGGGTGTTCTCAGGCGCTTCGGCCGGGTTGCCGCGGTGGCCGCCGATCAACGGTCTACCGGTGGCTCGCGCCCGCTCATAGAGGTCGCGCAGAGGGGTGGGCGGGGTCACGGGGTCAGCAGTCTATAGTCAGCAGAACTGTGACTTCCGCGCTCCGGCCGGCCACGCTGGCGGCACTGCGCAAGAGCGGCCATGTGCGCGAGAGCGTGAGGGACGAGCTGCGCCGGAATCTGCTCTCCCGGCTCCGCTCGGGCGAGGCGCGCCTGCCCGGGATAGTGGGCTACGACCACACTGTGCTGCCTCAGCTGGCCAACGCCCTGATTGCGGGACACGACATGATCCTGCTGGGCGAGCGGGGGCAGGCCAAGAGCCGGATCATGCGCTCACTGGTCGAGCTGCTGGACGAGCTGACGCCTGTCATCGCCGGTTGCGAGATCAACGATCACCCCTATGACCCGATCTGCCGACGCTGCCGGGATCTGCTCCAGGAGCGCGGCGAGGACACGCCTGTGGCTTGGCTTGGCCGCAGCGAGCGCTACGGTGAGAAGCTCGCAACGCCCGACATCTCGATCGCCGACCTGATCGGCGAGGTCGACCCCATCAAGGTGGCTGAAGGCCGCTATCTGGCCGACGAGCTCACCATCCACTACGGGCTGATCCCCCGCTGCCATCGCGGCATCTTCGGCATCAACGAGCTGCCCGACCTGGCTGAGCGGATCCAGGTCGGCCTGCTCAACATCATGGAGGAGAAGGACGTCCAGATTCGCGGCTACCGGGTGCGGATGCCGCTGGACCTGGTGGTGGTCGCCAGCGCCAACCCCGAGGACTACACCTCGCGGGGCAGGATCATCACGCCGCTGAAGGACCGGTTCGGCTCCCAGATCCGCACTCACTATCCCCTGGCCATCGAGGAGGAGGTGGCCATCATGGAAGCCGAGGGATCGGCGCCACCAGCCGGCGTTGAAGTGCTGGTTCCCGGCTTCATGAAGGAGATAGTGGCGGAGATGACGCATCTCGCCCGGCGCAGCCCGCACATCTCGCAGTCATCAGGCGTGTCGGTCCGCATGTCGATCGGCAACTTCGAGAGTTTGAGCGCGAACGCCATCCGGCGCGCCGCGCGACTCGGCGAGGAAGTGGCAGTGCCCAGGATCTCGGATCTGGCCTATCTCGTCCCCTCCACCGCCGGCCGGGTCGAGATCGAGGCGCTCGACGAAGGGAAGGAAGAGCAGGTGCTGGAACGCATCCGGCGCGGCGCCGTGGCAGCGGTGTTCGGCCGGCACTTCGCTCCCAGCCAGTTCGAGTCGCTGGTCGGCAGGTTCGATGAGGGGCAGGTGATCGAGGTGGGTGAGAGCCTGCCAGCCGCCTCCTACGGCCGGGCGTTCGGTTCCGGGGCTGAGCTTGGCCCCGCGCTCCGCAGGCTGCAACTGCCGGACCGGCCGGAGGTCCGCGCTTCGGCCCTGGAGTTTCTGCTGGAAGGCCTTCATTTGGCCAAGCGGCTCAACAAGGACGACATGAACGACCGGGTGATCTACCGGCGCTGAATCCAGGACCTCTCGTCAGGCCCAACCGGTTGGGGTGACCAATCACATCACAGGCAGGCGCCGGTCCTGATCGGCAGGTAGGCTGCCCTGAGTGTCTACCAAGCTGGATGAGTGGCAGGCGGTCGACGAGTACCTTGGCCAACGCCTGCTGCCGGCTGATCCGGTGCTCGAGGAGGCACTGCGCTCCGCCGCCGCAGCCGGCCTGCCGGAGATCGCCGTCTCGCCTGCCCAGGGTAAGTTCCTGCACCTCCTCGCTCGGATCTGCCGGGCTCGCCGCGTCCTCGAGCTCGGCACCCTCGGCGGCTACAGCACTATCTGGCTGGCCCGTGCACTCCCTACCGATGGCACGCTCGTCACGCTCGAAGCGCAGCCGGCCTTCGCCGAGGTCGCTCGCGCGAACATCGCCCGCGCAGGACTCGCAGACAGGGTGGAAATAGTCGTCGGCGCCGCGCTCGACACGCTCCCTGGCTTGAAGGAGCGAGCGCAGGACCCGTTCGACTTCGTCTTCATTGATGCTGACAAGCCGAACTCGCTGGAGTACGTCCGCTGGGCCCTTCAACTCAGCCGACCCGGCTCGGTGATAGTGCTTGACAACGTGGTTCGGCAGGGCGCGCTCGCCGACCATGCTACGAACGATGAGAACGTCGTGGGGATGCAACGTGTCTTCGATTTCCTGCCCACCGAGCCCAGGCTTTCGGCGACAGCACTGCAGACGGTGGGGGTGAAGGGTTATGACGGCTTCGCCCTCCTCCTGGTCCAAGACTGAGGCCGTCCTCCGAGCCATCTCGACTCGGGAGCCTCCAGCGATGCGCCCGGTTGACCAAGCCCGGCCGGCTGGAAGCTACTTCTGGAAGTAGAAGACTCCTGCGAAGCCCATCACAATCAGCGTGACGAGTATGAAGAAAACGATCTCGACCCGCAGTGAGAGCCGCACCAAGCGCTTGGCCTTTCGCGTGCGCTCGCCACACTTGTCGCAGTAGGCCGCGCCGGCTGGCAGGGGACTCTGACAGCTATCGCAATTGGTCTGCTCGGTCTGAATCGCGGTGGCCACGCCCTTGAGTATGCCTCAGTACCAGGCCAAACCCGAGGTCTGTTCTCGCTTGGCATTTGCGCATCGCCCGCGAGATGAGCGAAGCTGAGGACGATCATGCAGATGCCATCCGACATGCGAGAGTTCAACCGCCAGGTGATCGAGGAGTACAGGGCCAACGGCGGTAGGCTCAGCGGCTCGCTGGCCAAGAGCACACTTCTGCTGCTCACCACCACGGGTGCCCGCAGCGGGCAGCCCCGCACAGCGGTCCTCGGCTACGGGCGGCACGCCGACAGCTACGTGGTGATCGCCTCCAACAACGGGGCCACATCGCATCCTGCCTGGTACCAGAATCTCCTCGCAAATCCAACCGCCACTGTCGAGGTCGACCAGGACAGATTCCAAGTCCGAGCCAGGACGGCGGAGCCGGCGGAGCGGGAGCAGGTTGCGGTGGCCGTTTCGTGGCTCGAGCAGCAGCAGGCGCTGACCAGTCGCGAGATTCCCCTGGTTCTCCTCGAAAGGATCAGCTAGGAACGGACTGCTCGGCGGCTGGCAGGCGGCATCACTGACTACGCTGTTGCAGTGCCTGATCAGATGGGCTCCAGTGAGGACCTGCTCGTAGTCCTGAGCACGGTTGCCGATCGGGCTCGCGATCTGGTCGCCGGCCTGGACGAGCCCCGATTGGGCTACAGGCATGCTCCTGCCCTGCCCACAGTAAGGGAGGCGGTGACCTCGCTCTGCCAGGCAGGCATCGCCGTCGACGGGCTCCTTCGGCACGCGTACCTCGCGCCCGAGCAGCGGGAGATCCCGCTCAGCGAAACGCTTCGCTCCACGCCGGAGGCGGAGGTCAGCCCGCCGGCGGCTGAGCTGTTGGAAGCGTTCGCGCGCGTGCGCCGCCGAACCATCGACCTGCTCCGCGGGATGTCCCCGGGCGATTGGCGCCGCACCTTCCTTGACTCCCGCGATGGCGAGCTCACACTCTTCCAGGTCTGCGAGCGCATCACCCGGCAGGAGATCGGCCGCTTGGGCATGCTGCGCAATCTTGTCTCCCTGGTCCCGGTCGTCTGAAGTTGGCCCGCTGAGTGAAATACAGCGGCGAGCAGGAGGTAGGTATGAGCGAGCTGGAGATCCTGGGCGTTGACAACGCTCTGCTCGGGGTGAGCGACTTCGAGGCGGGCCGCCGCTTCTACGCCGAGACGCTCGGCCTGCGCGTCAAGTTTGAGGTGCCCCAGCTGGGACTGGCCGGTTTTCGCCTGGGGCCCGAGGAGCCGGGCTTGCTCATTCGGGCCCAGCCGGGGCCGCCGCGGCTCTGGCTGGAGGTTCGCGACGCGCGAGCAGCGGCCGCGGCGCTGGAAGGCCGCGGCGTCACTCCTCTCAGGCCGCCATTTGAGGTGGCGACGGGCTGGACTGTGGAGTTCGCCGATCCCTGGGGCAACGTGCTAGGCCTTACCGATTACAGCAAGGACCCCGCGCACGCCCGCAGCCCTGGCGATTGAGACAGGGGTGCGGCCGACCGACCCGCTCAGGCGGCGGCGCCCGCTCGGACCTCGGCCCGCAGCTCGGCCAGGCAGCCGGCACTGATCGCCTCTCGAATCCGCCTCATGAGCCGGTTGGTGAAGGCGAGATTGTGTTCGGTCAGAAGGGAGATGCCGAGGATCTCCCTGGCCCTCACCAGGTGATTCAGATACGCCCGGCCGAAGCGCCTGCAGGCTGAACAGGGACAGCCCTCCTCGATCGGCCGATCTTCGAGCTTCCGATCGGCCTTGGCCAGGTCCAGGCGATTCCGCGGCAGTCCCAGGTGCAACGCCTGGCCGTGGCGGGCGATGCGGCTCGGCATGGCGCAGTCGAAGCTGTCGATGCCGCGCAGCGCGCCTTCCACCAGGTCGTCAGGCTCCCCCACTCCCAGCAGGTGGCGCGGGCGCGCCTGCGGCAGCAGCGGGCAGATCAGATCGACAACGCTGTACCAGTCCGATTTCGACTCTCCCAGGCAGTCGCCGATGCCGTAACCGTCGAAGTCAAGCTCCGCCATTCGCTGAGCGCTCCAGCGGCGGAGATCCGGATAGAACCCACCATGCACTATGCCGAAGAGCGATTGGCTGGCGGCCAGACCGAGTTCTCGGAACGCGTCGAGGCAGCGCTGGGCCCCGCGCGCGTTCCTCTCGGTGGCCATCTGCGTGTACTCCCGGGTGACATGAAAGGGAGTGCACTCGTCCAGACAGAACAGGATGTCGGCGCCGAGAGCCTGCTGCAGCCGCATGTTGTTCTCGGGTGTGAAGCGGTGGCGGCTGCCGTCCACATACGAGCGGAAGTCCGCTCCCTCCTCGTCCAACCGCACCGCGTCCAGCGGCTCTTCCTGGCGCCCGAAGTCAGGCAGACGGCGGCGGCCCTTCAGCTCATCGGCGACCTGGCCGTGGCGAAGGCTGAAGACCTGGAAACCACCCGAGTCGGTCGCCAGCACCCCCGCCCAGCCCATGTAGCTGTGGAGACCGCCCGCTCGCCTGATCGCCTCGGGGCCGGGCTCGAGCGCCAAGTGGAAGCTGTTGCAGATCGCTGAGTGGACGCCTGCCGCTGCGGCCACGGCGGGATCTAGTCCCTTCAGGGCGGCCTGCGTGGCGACTGCGAAGAAGGCGGGTGTCTCAAGCTCGCCGTGGCCGGTCCGGATGACCCCGCGCCGGGCGGCCCCGTCCTGGGCAATCACGCTGAACTCGAGCACCCCCGGACTCTAGCGAGAGAGGTGCCTTGACGAAGCCAGGCGTCGGTTTGCAGCGCCCGGTCGTTTGCACCGGCGTCCGGCAGAATGGGCGCATGTACGGTCCAGTCATAACCGGCAGCAAGTTCCGGCTGCGGCCACCGTCCGAAGAGGATGCGCCCATCTTCTGCGACTGGTTCGCCGACCTGGAGGTGACTATGTACCTGAGCCGCAGGGCCGCGCCGAGCCTCCAGCTCGAGCGGGAGTGGCTGCAGAAGATGGCCACGAGCGAAACCGACATCGTCTGGTGCATCGAGTTCGAGGACCGGACGATCGGCATCACTGGAGCCCATCGGATCGACTGGCAGAACTGCCACGCGAGCACCGGCACCGCCATCGGCGACAAGGGCGTCTGGGGCAAGGGCATCGGCGGCGAGCTGATGTGCCTCCGCCGCGACCATCTGTTTCGTGAGTATCGGCTCAACAAGCTCAAGTCGGCCTATCTTGAGGGCAACGAGGCCAGCGCTCGCGCGCAGCGCGCCGCCGGCTACCGAGAGGTCGGCCGCTTCCGCCAGGAGTTCTTCCGTGACGGTCGCTGGCTGGACCAGATCCAAACCGAACTGCTCCGGGAAGACTGGGAACGCCCTCAGCGGTAGGGCCCAAGCTGTCAGACATCTGCCAGTCCCTACCATCACCAAGATGTCTGAAGACTTTCCGCCACCGGCTGGTCAGCAGTCCCCGATAGCGCCCACCGGCCCACCAGCTGGCGGCGGTCAGCCTCGCAGCAAGAGGCGGCGCCGCGGTGTGCGCTCACCCGGCCGTGGCGAACCTGCGGGCAGCGGGCAGTGCTGGATGCTGGTCATCTCCCCCGACAATTTTCGCAAGACGCGGGAGCAGGGCTTCTCGGTGCAGGGCATCAAGAGCCGCCACCGCCGCCGGGCCGAAACCATCCGACCCGGCGATCACCTGCTCTACTACATCGCCGGCCGGATGTGCTTTGCAGCCACCTGCACTGTCACCTCTCCTTTATTTGAGGACCACAGCCATGTCTGGCGCACCGCTCGCCGCGAGGAGGACTACCCGTGGCGCGTCAAGATGCGGCCCGATCACGTGCTGGAAGAGTCGGAATGGGTGCCGGCCAAGAATCTGGCCTACCGGCTGGAGTATGTGAAGAAGTGGCCACCCGAGCAATGGTCAATGGCTTTCCAGGGCCATCTGCACCAACTGCCCCAGAAGGATCTGAAGCTGATCGAGGATGAGTTCAAGCGGACTGTGAGGGACCGCGCTGCCGCCAGCTGAACTCAACGCTGGGTATCCGCTCGGCGTCCGCAGTGCCTGCGCCTGGGTGGTGGAGCGCGCGCGCGACGTGCGGTTGGGGGACCTCGCGACGACAGCGGAGACGCTGCGCGAACGGCCGCTGCCAGCCTGGGACGGCGTCAGCCACTTCGCGGACGACCCCGAGCGCGCCCGCCGCTATTTCATGGTGCTGGACACGATCAACTTCTCCTTCTGGCTGCCCGAGGGCATGCCGGGACCGAGGCCGGGTGGCTACACACAAATGGCCGAGCGCCTGCGTGACGTCTACCGCGGCGGCGCTGGCTTGGAGGACCCCGATTCGCTGGCGGTGATCGATGCCGAGACTCTGGGCAGGCTGCTTGGCCCTTTCCCAATGCTCGCCGAGCGGGCGCAGGCGCTGAATGAGCTCGGCCACCACGGCTACGACGGGCTGGTCGGCGAAACCGCTGTGAACACGGCGGGCAATTTCGCCGAACGACTCGTCAGCTACCGCGATGTGTCCGGCTATGACGGCCGAGAGGTCCCCTTCCTGAAGCGGGCGCAAATTGTCGCCGCCGACCTGCACGGCGCCGGCCTGGCCGACTTTCCGGACCTCGATCAGCTGACCTGCTTTGCCGACTACAAGCTGCCCCAGGTGCTGCGCCATCTGGGCGCGCTCGAGTATTCGTCCCCGCTGGCCGCGCGGGTGGACGGGTGGGTGGAGCTGCACAGCGGCGAGCCGGCGGAGGTGGAGATCCGAGCCGCCACGGTCGTGGCGGTCGAGCGCCTGGGCGAAGAGCTGACCGAGCGAGGCCGCCAGCTCACATCGGTCCAGATCGACTGGCTGCTTTGGCACCTCGCCCAGGAGATCTTCCCCATGCGCCCCTACCACCGCGTGCGCGGCATCTACTACTGATGTCGGCCCCTTCTGCACCTGCGCGGGGCTGGCTAAGCTCGTCAGTGAGTGTCAAGCTACGCATCGTCCGGCGAACTGGCTCATAAGCTCGTTGCCCGTCTCGTGCGCGTGGCTTGCATGCGAATCGCGGTCCGCCGGACACAGAGGGCCGGCCGGCGTGACTTGATAGGAGCGTGGCATCGCCCCCACTCAGTTGTGTCCACCGACCGGACACTAATCCCCTTTGGAGGAGATAGATCCATGGTGACACTCGGGAGCGATAGTCGCAAGCGCACGCACACGCTGGTGGCGGTTGACGGTAATGGTCGTCAGCTGGGCACTCGCACGGTCCCAGCGACCAGCACTGGCCACCTGGGGGCGCTGCACTGGGCGGGGCAATGGCCGGAGCGGCGGTGGGCGCTGGAGGATTGTCGTCACCTCTCCCGCCGCTTGGAAGCCGAGCTCTTGGCAGCTGGCGAGCAGGTGGTGCGGGTGCCGCCGAGGTTGATGGCTGCTGCCCGTCAGACGGGTCGCGAGTTGGGCAAGTCCGACCCCATCGACGCCCTGGCAGTGGCGCGAGTGGCGCTGCGCGAGTCGGACCTGCCGGTGGCGCAGCTGGTGGGAGAGCGGACGCGGATGCAGAACCGGCTGCGCTGGCACCTCCACGAACTGGAGCCTGACTACGAGATCGGGCCCGGAAGCCTGGACCGAAAGACGGTGCTGGATCAGGTGTCTGCCCTGCTCGCTGGGCATCAGGGTGTGGTTGCCGAGATCGCCTTGGAACTGGTCGACCTGGTTCGCGAGGTGACCGCCAGAATCAACCAACTGGAGCGGCGCATTGTAGAGATGGTGGGCGAGTTGGTGCCAAGTCTGCTGGAGCTTGAAGGCTGCGCCGGGCTCACGGCCGCCAAGATCGTGGGCGAGACGGCCGACGTCAGCCGCTTCCGTTCCCGCGCCGCCTACGCCATGAACAACGGGACCGCCCCCATCCCGGTCTGGTCCGGCAATCGCACCCGCTTGCGTCTCAACCGCGGCGGCAACCGCCAGCTCAATGTGGCCAGGCACCGGATCGCGGTGACCCAGATCAGATTGAGCGGCCGGGGTCGTGCTTACCTCGAGCAGCGAATGGCCGCCGGGAAAACCAAAACCGAAGCCTTGCGCGCACTCCCAAGACGGATCTCTGACGAGGTGTATCGCAGGCTCTGGCAAGACCATCTAAGCTCTACGGCACCTCCTGTTGCCCTCGCGGCTTGACATAGGAGATTCGCATGGATCGGAGAGAGCAAGACGTGGAACGTGAGCGCCGCCGCCGCTCCACCCGGTGTTCGTTCTGCGGCAAGCGTCAAGACCAGGTGCGCAAGCTCGTCGCGGGCCCGGGTGTGTACATCTGTGATAGGTGCATCGGGCTCTGCCAGGAGGTGCTCGATGAAGACTCCAGCTCCGGACCCTCAGAGCCTCGCCACACCCAGCCGCCACGCCGACGAGAATCACTAGCTCTGCGGCTCCGAGCACGGCTTGGGCAGCTCCTCCACAGCTCAGTTCATCGAACGGCTTAGACACCCTCGCGGGGCCTC
>JAABUQ010003904.1_pt1 | contig 26414 bp, 25 predicted proteins | sample 5560001 | NCBI WGS metagenome assembly JAABUQ01 (sample SAMN10711888, study PRJNA513371) | rock metagenome | isolation source: Antarctica rocks | place: Antarctica: Victoria Land, Finger Mt nord | collected 2015-12-18 | reverse complement strand
CTCCAGGATCTCGATCGCGGTCGTCTTGCCCGCCCCGTTGGGACCGAGGAGGCCGAAGACCTCTCCGCTACGCACCTCGAGATCGATCCCGCGCAGCGCCTCGAGCGCGCCGTAGCTCTTGCGCAGGCCCCGGACGCTGATGGCCACACCGTCCATGGCGCGAGTCTACGGCCGACCCGCCGCTACCGTCGCACGCCCGCTGCGAGATCAAGGCCCCCGCGGGATCGGTGCAGACCGCCGCAGCGCGACCGGGGCGTTCTCGTCCGGCCCCGCGTCTACACTCCGGCGTTCGGGTCCCCCGCCCCGCCTCCGCTCAGATCCGGTGTCGCGCCGCTGATGTAGCTCTGGGCGCGGTCCCACGCCTGAGCCCCGACCGCGCGACCCATCGCCCGGCCGTCCAGGTCGCCCTGCTCGAAGTGGATGCCTCCGTAGCGCCGCGAGATGCCGGCCTCGTCCGCGGCGTGACTGAACGTCCGCCAGGTCAGGGTCAGGTCGTTGGCCGGCGTGGTCAGCGGCTCGACGCGCGAGCTCCTCGCCGGCTGGGTGTAGGAGGCCCCGAAGCGGTCTGAGCCGGTGAAGCGCCTGAGGATCTCGGCTCCGGCAGCGCTGAAGGTGCTGTGGCCCGAAAGGTACTCAGGGAAGGGCGGAGTAACCACCGTCGGGGCCTGGTAGGGCGTCCAGTCACGGCCCTTGATGCGCCGGGTGCCCCTATAGGGGCCGGCCCAGGCGCGGACGTCAGTATCGGCGAACAGATAGTGGATCGCGGTGACCGGACGCACCGAGTCATAAACGCGCTTGGCGTCCCAGCAGGCGATGCTCGCATCGAAGTTGGCGTTGGTCAGCGCGAAGAACATCTTCACGTCGGCGTCGAGGTCGTGGTTGTCGCGCTGGGAGACGTACTGGGCAAACAGGCACCAGTGTCCGGGCGGGAGCTCGGAGCGGGGGCCGTCAGCCCAGTACTCAGCGATGACCTTCTGCCGGTCGTTCAGCCGGGCCGAGTAGTGCAGGATCTGGCGCGCCTGCTGCTCGTAGAGGGAGTCATCCACCGTGGCCGGGCTGTCGGTCAGGAACTGGTTGCTCGACGTCAGGGCAAAGGGCTTGACGCCGCCCCAGTGGGGAGCGATGTACTTCTGGACCACCGAGCCGCCGTGCCCGTCGGGAACGCGTAGTGGCTGCCAGCGGTTGGGATCGTTGATGTGGTCCGGATCGTTCACCGAAACGTAGCCGCTGGTGTCGGCGTAGCCGCCGAGCTGATTGGATCCGTCGGTGTGGCGGAAGGCGAGCAGGGCCGCCGCGGCCCGATTGCCCACGCCGCTCGGGGTGCTCGGGTCGGTCCCCGTGTTAGACGGGTCATAGCCCAGCGACGCCATGAGTGCGTCGAATTCCGCGACCTGCTGGGAACCGGGATAGAGGTCCACGAGGGTGCGATAGGCGGCGTAGGACAGGGCCTCCCGCCGGTTGGCCGGTGTGCGCTCCTGGTCGGGGCGGCGCACGAAGCCGGCGGACTGGGTCGGCAGGGCGTTGGCATCGTAGGCCGCCCATGCGTCGAAGATCGACGTGTGCAGCATGGCCAGAGCGCGCGCGACCATCGGAGGTCCCGGGTGCGTCTCTCGGAGAGCCGCCAGAGCCGCCGAGTTCCACTGGGTGACGACCGTCGAGTTGCCCGTTGCGCCGTTGACCGCCGCGCGGGCGACCGAGGCGCCGAGCGAGTCGAGGAGAACGTAGGCGCCCACCGCGGTCACAGCACTGCGCTGGATGAAGCTCCGACGGGTCAGCTCTAGGTTCACGATTCTCTCCTGGAAGTGGGGACCCGGCTTATATCGACCCCGGCGGGCGGACACTTTAGGCCCGCTGGACGTGCCCATGTGCCGGTGGTTCCCGCAGCGAGCAGCGGCCAGACCGCTTCGGCGGACATGGGACGGGCGAACAGGTAGCCCTGGCCGACCTCGGCGCCGCGCGCGCGCAGGTGGGCGAGCTGCCTTTCGTCCTCGATGCCCTCGGCCACCGCGAGCAGGCCGAGGGCACGGCTCATGCCGAGCACCGCGTCGACGATCGCCGAGTCATGTCCCACGGTGCCGAGTCCGGCCACGAAGGACCGATCGATCTTGATGACGTCGAGTGGGAAGCGCTTGAGGTAGGAGAGTGAGGAGTAGCCGGTACCGAAGTCGTCGAGCATGAGGCGCACGCCGAGCTCCTTGAGGGCTCTGAGCGTCACCAGCGGTGCCTCCACACCTTCCACGAGGACGGTCTCGGTGAGCTCGAGGCCAAGCTGGTGAGGGGCAAGCCCGCTCTCTCGCAGGGCGGCGGCGACCAGCCCGGGGAAGTTACGCTCCTTGAGCTGGCGGGCCGAGACGTTGACCGACACGGGCAGGACCGACCGACCGCCCAGCGCACCCGTCCACGCGCTCATCTGACGGCACGCCTCGCGCAGGACCCACTCGCCGAGCGGCACGATCAGGCCGCTGTCCTCGGCCACCGGAATGAACTCGCTCGGTGACACCGGTCCAAGCTCCGGGTTCACCCAGCGCAGCAGGGCCTCGAGGCCGACGATCCGGCCCTCATCCAGCGAGACCAGGGGTTGGTAGAAGAGCTCGAGCTCGTCGTGCTCGAGAGCCGAGCGCAGCGCCCGCTCGATGCGCATCTCGCTCGTCGCGGCGGCGAGCATCGAGTCGTCGAAGAGCTCATGACTGCCCCGGGCGCGGTGCTTGGCGCGATACATGGCCGCGTCGGCCTCCTGTAGGAGGGTCTCGGGCTGCTTGTGGCGCCGCGCAGCGATGGCGACACCGACGCTCGCGGTCACCACGTGCTCGTCGCCCCCCGCGGCGAGGGGCGCCTCGAGGGCCGCGGAGATTCGCCTGGCCACCGAGCGCGCCGCCCTGACGCCGGCCACGTGTTCGAGGAGCAGGACGAACTCGTCGCCTCCGAACCGCGCCAGCGTGTCCTCCGGGCGCAATACATCACGCACACGAGAGGCCACCGAGACGAGCAGCTCGTCCCCGACATCGTGGCCGAGTGAGTCGTTGATGAGCTTGAAGCGATCGAGGTCGAGGAACAGGACCGCCGGACGCTGGTTTTCGGTCCCCCGCGCCCTGAGCGCAACGTCGAGCTTTTCGAGGAGCAGCGCCCGGTTGGCCAGACCGGTTAGGGGATCGTGGGTTGCGCGGTGACGAACGTCCTGCTCGGCGCGCCGGCGCTGGATCGCCGCGCCGACGACGTTGGCGACTGACTGCTGAAAGCTCGCATCGTCGTCGGTGAAAGTGCGGTGGTGAAGGACGTGGCCGCCGATGACCCCATAGGCCTGGCCCGGTCCGGGGATGCTGACGCTGAACCCGCTCACCGCTCCCTGAGCCGCGACGAAGGCCGGCGGCGCGAACCGCTTCTCCTTGGCGATGTCGTCGATGAACACCGAGGCGCTGCCGGAGAGCAGATTGAATCCGGGTTGGGAGCGCGGGTCGACCGGAATCACGAGCGACCCGATTGACTCGGCGGGCCATCCCACTCCGGCGCGCAGCATGAATCGCTCGCCGTCTGGGAGCAGCTCCCACACCTGGCAGAAGGCGAGGTCGAGCTTGTCGGCGATGAGCTCGGCCGCCGCGGCCATGAGCGGGTGCAGGTCCAGTCCGCGCAGCGCGCGCTGGCCGAGATCGGCCGCCGCGGCCTGCTGCGCAGCGCGCTGACGCAGCGGCTCCTCGCGCCTTTGGAGCTCAGCCACCCGCTCGCACAGCTCGATCATCGCGGCGGCGTGGCGGGCGAGCCGCCGCAGGGCATCAGCTTCGCTCGGGGACAGGGCGCGGGGTTCTTGGTCGGCCACGCACAGCACGCCGAGCGCCGAGCCGTCGGCAGCCCGCACGGGCGCGGCGGCCTGAAACCGCGCGGGACGTCCCGCGACCTCGAGCCGGTCGGCGGTGAAGCGTTTGTCGGCGTGCGTGTCAGATATCACCAGCAGCTGCGGCTCTGCGAGCGCGAGATGGTGGACCCGCAGTGGGTCGGGGAGCTCCGCGGGCAGGGCTCCGTAGGCGAGCGACGCTTCCTGGACCCCGCCGGCGGCGAGGAAGAACGCGAGCGGAGTCCCACAACAGGTTGCCGCCAGGGCGACGAGATCGGCCAGGCCCGTCGGCGTCGTGTCCTCGGCCGGAGCGCGTGCGGGCACGGCCGTGAGCCCGGCCCCTCCGCGCAGGCTGCGCTTGGGCGGCGTCGGGGATCGGGAGGAGGCGAGCGGCATCGCGACAGGGACCGAGGAAGGCATCGGCGGGACCGGAGCGAGCCTTGAGACCCTCGGGCCGTAGACGCCAGCTGCTTCGCCGCTGCGCAACCCGGCTAGGGTGCCACGCGTGAAGGTCGCCTATGTCTTTTCGACCTCCGGACACACGGCGAGCTACAAGCTGGGCCGCATGATCCTGCCTCAGCTGGAACGCGGCACGCACGGAGTCGAGGTCGTCGGGATGTTCTTCTTTGACGACAACACGTACGCGCTGCGCGCCGGCGACCCCGTGGGCGAGCGCCTGGGGCGTGTGGCCGCCGAGCAGGGGATGTTGCTCATGCTCTGTGATCAGTGCGCGCTGGAGCGCGGTCTCGCCGAGGGCGAGATCGGATCGGCGACGGTCAGGGACACCGTCGACGGTGTCCGGGTCGGCTGCTTCCCGGACCTATACGCAGCGCTCGCCGGCAACCCGCCGGACCACGTCATCACCCTGTAGTCCCGGCCCAGCTCTACTTCTGGAGGCGACCAAACTGGTCCCCGGTGGGCTCCGCTCAGCAGAACCAGGGCTCTGTGAGCCGCGGTCGTCCCTCCGTCGAGCCCATGGCGATCGCCTCGCCCCACGGCGCCCGGTCCCCGGCGGCCTGGCCCACGATCGCCCGGATGCGTCTGAACACCGCCTGTGGGGGCTCGTCGGCGGCGGTGCTCTGCTCGACCAGGGCGCCGAGGCGCGCGTGAAGATCATCCGCGGCGGGGTCCGCGGCGCGCCACCGATAGCTCAGGCGTTCGGAATCGTAGGGGCCTAGGTGCCGGCGCAGGTCGTTGCGCTCGAGCAGCAGCGAGCCCTCGGGCACGAGCAGCCGAATCGTGTACTGGATGGGGTCGACGTTCAGAACGAGGTCGTGCGCGGCCACGAAGTCCATGAGATCGGCGACCTGGCGCGGCGTCGTCCAGGGCGTGAACGGCATGAAGGAGGGGCGCATCTCGACGCCGTGCTCTCGGAGCAGCGCAATCGCCTGCGCAGCCTGCGCGGTGGTGTGGCCCTTGTCCAGGCGGGCGAGGGTCGCGTCGTCGACGCTCTCCAGAGCGCACACCACGAACAAGCACCCGCCCTCAGCCAAACCCGGCCACGCGTCAGCGTGCTCGAGTACGTGCTCGACCTTGACGGTGCAGTCAAAGGTCAGCTCCGGGAAGCGATCGTGCAGTGCGCGCACGATGGCCAGCGAGTGGCGACGGCCGTTGAGGAAGTCCGGGTCGCCGAAGGTGATGTGCTGTGCGCCCAAGGCCACCAGCTGCTCGATGTCGCGCAGGACCGGCTCTGCTCCGACCACGCGCATGCGCCCGTCGTACACCACGGGCAGCGGGCAGTGACGGCAGCGGTGCACGCACCCGTGGCTCGCCTCGACGTAGCCGACGAGCCGCTCCTCGCCACCGACGGCCAGCCGTGCGTAGCGCGCAAGTGGCGGCAGCAGGTCGCGCGCGGGCACGGCGTAGGTCCCACGTCCCAGGTGGATCGCTGCGCTGGGCCCGGCAACGGGCCGGGTCTCCCCCCCGGCCCACGCCACCAGGGCAGGTTCGTACTCGCCGGCGATCGCTTCGGCCCCGAGCTCGGTCACCACCAGCTCCGGGCTCACGGTCGCGTACAGGCCGTAGAAGCACAGCGGCAGATTGGGCTGTTCGCGACGCACGCGGCGTGCCGCGTGAACAGCGAGGCGCATCGCAGTGTGCATGGGCACCGAGAACGCGACGACCTGCGCCCACGCGGTGAGCTCGGGCTCCCAAGGCTGCACGCTGAGATCCAGGCAACGCACCTCGTGGCCGCCGTTGCGCAGGGCGGCCGCGGGCGAGGCGACGTGCAGCGGCTGGTGGCCAAGCTCGTACGTGGAGATGAGCAGGACGCGCACGGGAGCCTGGACGCTAGCGCTTGCCGTCGATGATCACGTCGAGGAGGCCGTGAGCCTCGCGCAGGGACCTCTCGACCATGGCGGGGGATCGGGCGCGCGCGAACAGAAAGCCCAGGTAACGGTCGCCTTCGGGCAGCGGGACGACGGGTCGCCCGGCGGGGATCGTGATCTCCAGCCCGGCGATGCCCACAACCGCCCGTGCGTCCGTCTGTCCCTTCACCTCGACAAGGATTCCCGCGTGCGCGATGGGAATCATCATCACTCCCGCCGCGTCCCGCTCGCGGTCTGCGTCGTCGAGTCCGAGTCCCAACGCGTGGCGCACGAGCACCTGCTCCAGGCTGAGTCCCGCGCCGAAGCGCAGGGCCCGCGAGCACAGGCCCCCGATCGAGCGGGCGGCGACCTCGAGGACGTGCACGCGTTCTCCCTCGACGCGCAGCTCGGCGTGCACCGGTCCCTCACGGAGACCGAGGGCACGCACCGCCTGGGCCGCGACGCGCTCCACCTCGGCGAGCAGCGACGCAGACAGCCGCGACGGCGTGACGTACAGGGTCTCCTCGAAGTAGGGGCCCTCGAGCGGATCCGGCTTGTCGAACACCGCAAGGGTCTCCAGGCGCCCGCCGCTGAGCAAACCCTCGAGCGCGACCTCTGCGCCGGGTAGGTAGCTCTCGACGAGAAGCGGTCGGTCGGAATCCTCGCCCGCGGCGCGCAGGATCGTGCGGATGCGGTGCGCCGCCGCCCGCGCGCTCGCAGCGTCGTCGGCGCGGATCACCCCGCGACTGGCCGAGAGCGACAGCGCCTTGACCACGCAGGGCAGTCCCACCTGCTCGAGCACTTCCTCGACCGCGCCGCGCACCGGCAGGAGGCCGAATCGCGGCTGGGGCACAGAGCCTTGTGCCAAAGCCCTGCGCATGGCTGCTTTGTCGCGCGTACGAGCCACGGCGACCGGGGGATTATGGGCCAGCCCCAGGCGCTCGGCGGCGAGCGCCGCCACCGTGACGCCCTGATCGTCCACGCCCATGACGGCCGCAAACGGCGTCTGCTCGGCGCGCGCGGCGATCGTCTCGGCGGCGTGGTGCGGGTCGGCCAGACGCAGTGTCAGTGCGCGTTCTCCCATCGTCGCCGACATGGCGGAACGCCGGTCAGAGGCCACGGTGACGGTCACCCCCAGCGCGCGGGCGGCCGCCATGAAATCGGGGGCGCGGTAGGTGGCCGAGGGAAAGATGAGAAGCAGCCGCGGCACATCACTAGGCTAGATGCGTGTCCACCGTTGCCCTGCTTGCCATCACAGAGTCTGCGCTGGCCCGAGTTAGAGCGTTCCGCGACGCATCGCCGGACCCGTCCAGCCGCGTTCTGTCGGTACGTGTGAGCGGATCGGCGGACGGCGAGTACACCCACGCGCTGACGCTGGACGCCGCGAACGTCATCCGCAGCGACGGGGCTGTCCAGCACGAGGAGGACGTCACCATCGTCGTGCCCGCCGAGAGCATCGCGAAGCTGCGCGGCGCGACGCTCGACTGGCTTGACGATCCGCCCCCCGGCGGCTTCACGGTTCGCAACCCCAACCGACCGGCGCCCCCGCCGCTAAGCCTGCCCAGCCTGCCGCTCGCGCCGGGGGTCGGGCCGCGGACGGCCGCACAGCCCGCACCAATGCCCCCGACGGCGCGCAACCTGGACACCGACATCGCCACGCGCGTACGCGCGGTGCTCGACGAGGCGATAAACCCGAGCATCGCCAGTCACGGCGGCCACGCGGAGCTCGCCGGCATCGAGGGTCGCGTCGCCTACCTGCGCCTCGGTGGCGGCTGTCAGGGCTGCGGCATGGCCTCGGTCACGCTCAGTCAGGGGATCGAAGTAGCGATCACCGATGCGGTACCCGAGATAATCGAGGTCGTGGACGTCACCGACCACGCCTCCGGTAGCAACCCGTACTTCGAGCCCGCCAAGAAGTAGCAGGGGCAGCGAGAACCGGGCGAGCGGTGCTGCGAGGACGCCAGGACCATCGCGGCCTGAGCACTCACGTAGAGTGTCTTCCCGATGGGCGAGGGGTATGAGATGTCCGGGGGATACCGGCCCGCACTTGATGTCCCTGCCGTGGAGGCCAGGCCGGTGACGGGTGCGGACGGCCACAGACACCCACAATGATGCAGTCCTCTCCCCCACCCCCGGTGCCTCCCGTTCTTCCGCGTCCCGTCGGGCCGGTTTCCCGGGGGCTGTGCGAGATGCTTGGGGAGCAGACTGCAGATCTTGACGTCGGCGATCTGCCGGTCCCCTGGGGGACTTCGGAAGGTGCGCTGTTCGATGACGATCTTCAGCTGTCGCTCTACATCCTGTACGAGCTGCACTACAGGGGCTTCGCCGGGGTCGACGACGAATGGGAGTGGCAGCCGCACACCCTGAGCCTCCGGGCCAAGCTCGAACGGCACTTTCTCGCGGACCTTTACCGGCGGGTAGGGCCACCGGAGGCGGCGGAGAGCCAGGACATGGACCTGCAGCTTCGGACGGTCCTTGACGCCGACAGCGGTCCGTCGCTGTCGCGCTTCCTGGAGAGCCGAGCATCGCTTGCGCAGTTTCAGGAGTTCGTCATTCATCGCTCGGCCTATCAGCTCAAGGAGGCTGACCCCCACTCGTGGGCGATCCCCAGACTGGATGGACGCCCCAAGGCGGCGCTGCTCGAAGTGCAGTTCGACGAGTACGGAGAGGCCGACCCTGAGCGCATGCACTCGCGACTATTCGCCCAGACGATGTTGGCGCTGGATCTGGACTCGCGGTACGGCGCCTATCTCGACGTGCTACCCGCAGTCACCCTCGCCACCGTGAACCTGATGTCGCTGTTCGGCCTGCACCGCCGCTGGCGCGGCGCGATCGTCGGTCACCTGGCCGGCTTTGAGATGTCTTCCTCACTGCCGAACCGGCGGTACAGCAACGGATTGCTCAGGCTGGGCGCCGAGGCCGGTGCCCGGCGCTTCTATGACGTCCACGTCCTCGCCGACGCGGTGCACGAGAACGTGGCCGCTGTGGATCTGGCCGGAGGTCTGGTGGCTCAGGATCCCACGCTGACCGGCGACGTCCTCTTCGGTGCCCGCTGTCTGGTGGCCCTGGACGCGGCCTTCGCCGAGCACCTGCTCGGGTGCTGGCAGGACGGGCGCAGCACCCTGCGCCAGCCGGCACTCGCTTTGTGACCGTTTGACTGCGTCGGCGTCAGTCCTGCGAACCCGGCGAGACCTCGTAGGCACTGGCTGCTCGAAAGCCCACGGCCTTGTGGGTGCCGTCACAGAAAGGTCGTTGGGAGGATCGTCCACAGCGACAGAGGGCGACGGTGCGCCCGTAGACCGGCAGCTCCCTGCCGTCCTGATCGAGGATGCGAACGGCGCCGCGCACGACGTACGGCCCGTCGCGATACACGGTGATGGTGGGCTCTCGATCAGAGACGCTCATCGGACCACAGCGCTAGGCTCCAGCAGGCGACGCCGCCTGCGAGGGGACCGCGGACCGCAGACCCCGTACCACGACAATCTCCTCATGGTCTTCGGGTCCCAGCAGGCCGCGCTCGCGCATCAGGATGGCCCGGCTTCTCATCACCGGACCCAGCGGACCGCGCCTGCGCTCCACGACGTCAGGGGCAAGACCGTGAGCGCGCATCATCTCGCAGGTGCGCCGGACGTTGCAGACCGAGGAATGAACCAGCAGCAAGCGCCCGTCGGGGCGAAGCCGGCGCGCCGCCTGGTCACAGATACGGTCGATGAGCGCGCGACCGTCGACTCCCGCATCGAGCGCAGTCTCGACACGATGGCGAGGCAGCCGGTCGGTGGCGGCCGGGATGTACGGGGGGTTCGACACGATGACGTCCACCCGCTCTCCGCCCAGGGGCGCGAGGAGGTCTCCTCTCCGCACGGTGACATGCACGCCGTTGAGCACGGCGTTCAGGCGGGCGCTGGCAACCGCCCGCCGGGAGATGTCCAGCGCGTACACGCGCGCAGCGCCCTGGCGCGCTGCCTCCACAGCCAGCACGCCGGTACCGGTACAGACGTCAGCCACGCTCGCGCCGACGAGCGACTCGCGACGCATGGCCTCCACCACCGTCCACGCATCCGACATGACGCGATGCACACCGGGCATCCGCAGCAGCCTCACCGCTCGCCTCCCCCCCGCCACCGTTGACCGCCCGCGTGCCAGCTGCCAAGGACGACTTCGTGGACGCCCAAAGCCTGGCGGCCCGGTTTGAACGCGACGCGCCGATCACGTTCGGGGTCGAAGAGGAGTTCATGCTCCTGGATCCCGGCACCCTCGATCTGTCCCCGCGAGCGGCCGAGCTGCTCGAGCGCAGCCTCGCGCCGCCCGAGGCCAGGCTGGAACTGCCGGCCTCTCAGCTCGAGCTCGCGACCTCTCCCGTCCCGTCCATCGACCGGTTGGATGACCAGATTCACGCTCATCGCCGCAGCGTAGCGCGAGCGCTGGGCCCAGAAGCAAGGGCCGCCAGCGCTGGTACCCATCCCTTTGCCGCTGTCGCGGGCGCCCTGAACCGGTCTGTGCGCTACACGCACCTGCACGACGCCTACGGCTGGGTCGCCAAGCGCCAGCTCATTTGCGGCATGCACGTTCACGTGGCGCTCGGGGGAGCCGCCCGAACGCTCGCCGTGTACAACGCGCTACGCGCGCACCTGCCCGATCTCGCGGCCCTGGGCGCCAACGCTCCCTACTACGCCGGAGAGGACACGGGGATGGCCTCGGTCCGCCCCCTGGTGAACGCCATGCTCCCGCGCCAGGGCGTGCCCCCCGTGCTCGAGAGCTGGGCGCACTATGCCTCTGAACTGCGATGGGCACGGGACGGTGGGCGGCTTAACTCCACCCGCGAGTGGTGGTGGGAGCTCCGTCCGCACGCCCACCTGGGGACCCTGGAGACGCGAGTGCTGGATGCTCAGACGACACCGGACGAAGCCTCGGCGCTGGCGGCAGCGACCGCCGCCCTGACGGTGTGGCTTTCTGAGCGCTATGACGCCGGTGATCTGCCGCGGGTGGCCGACTCCTGGCGCATCGCCGAGAACCGCTGGTCGGCGGCACGCCACGGTCTCGAGGCGACGATGGTCGATGTGCACAGCGGACGGCGAGAGGCGGTCAGGGACCGCCTCGAGCGGCTGCTCGACGAGGTTGAGGGCTGCGCGTCTGATGTTGGGGCCACGCGCCAGCTTGTCCGGGCCAGGAAGATGGTGAGCGAAAACGGTGCCGTGCGCCAACGCCGGATCGGCGCTGAGACCGGTGCTCGGGGGCTGGTCCGGTGGCTCGCGGACCGGTTCTAGGAACCGGAGCGGTTCTGCGCTTCGCGTCGCACACGGCCCGAGGCACGCTGGGGTCCAGGGTCAGCGGCGCGGGCGTTATCCGAAAGCCTCGCCCGCGGCTCAGCCGGTGAGCACGAAGAACTTGACGTGCGCGAGGTTGGAGCGCTGCCCAGCCGCGTTGGTGGCACGCACGAAGAGAACGTGGGTACCGGGAGACAGAGCGCGGCCCTGAGCGATCGTCGCGAGGCTGACGCGGTGGTGGCCCGACGCCAGGCGCGCGCGCCGGGTTCGCACCGTGCGCGTTCGTGCCCCACGACGATGAACGGACGCCGTCGTGCCCAGGGAGGTCGCATTTTGCCCCTGCTGCCCGGCGCCCGTGAGGGCCGCGATATCGGTGAACACCTCGTGGGCGATGCCCGCAGGGGTAGAGCAGCGACGCTTGCCTCTGCTCCCCAGGTGTCGCTTGAGGTCATAGACCACGGTGGCCTGCTCGTTCAAAGTGTAGGAGAAGTAAAGGCCACGGCTGCCGGCCGTCGGGGCTGTGGCAAGGGTCGGCGCCCGTACGCAGAGCGCACCAGCCCTGAGGTCGGAGATCACGGGAGCGACCGAGCCACCGCCGGTCGTCGATGCGAGCGGCGGCGCGGCCGTCGATTGGAACGTCGCGTCCGTCCCGGTACTGGTCGCGTCGCCGTTTATCACAACCAGCCTGAAGTGATACAGCGCGTTGGACTGCAGGCCGCTGAGCGCGGCGCTGACCGGGACGGCCTGGGCGCCAGGAGCGACCGGCTGCATGGGCGTCTGCGATGCGGTCGGGTTCCCGTCGGGTCCGTACGGAGCTCGGCGCGACGCATACGTGTATCTGTCCATCTCGGGCCCCGACGCCCGATTCGGGGTGCCACACCTGATCGAGCGCTTCTCCGAACCCTCCGGTGGCACAATGGCTGAGCCGAGCGTGGGCCTCGTGCGCCTCTCGAACGAGAGCGTCAACGTGGCCTGGACCGGCCTCGACCACCTCGGTCACTACGTCGTGCGCAGCGCCCCCGTCGGCCTCGACGGGGTGCACCACAGCACCACCCTCTCGGATCCCCGCGTGGACTCTGTGCTCGGCGCGCTGGTTCCCGGTCCGCGCGCCGACGCGCTGGCCCTCTGGAGATCGACCAGTGGCGCGTCGGGGCAGGCCAGCCTCGATGGCCGCCTGTTCGTCCCCACTTTGAGACGCGTCCAACTGGGCACGCCGATGCGCCTCGCGAGACCCGGCACTACTCAGATCCAGCGGCGGCCTTCGATCCCGCCAGCGACCGGGCACTGGTGGCATGGCGCGCCCCGGACGCACCTCAGGGTCTTGGATACGCGCGCTTGACACCCTCGGGGACGACGCACACCGGGCGGGCTCGGTAGGGAGCGCCTGATGGCGGCGGTAGCTGAATCTCGTACGCCCACCGCCGGCAGGCCTTCCAAGCAGCGTTTTGTCGGGGTGATTGCCTACGACGCGCGCGACGACCCGACCGAGTCCTAGGCGATCTGCAGCAGCCCAGCGATCGGCGTGTTGTCCATCTGCGCACCTGCGCGCGTCCGGGTACCGGCTCCGGCCGCTCGGTCACCTCCAGCTCCGCATTACGGCAGGCGACGGCTCTCATTGCGTGAGTGAGAGGAGACGGAGGCCGATCACATGGACACCGGCGCACCGCTCACGGCCAGCGCGATGCTGCGCAGTCTCGCGTCTGTGTCGGCGGCGAGAGCCTCGCGTGCGAACATCAGCGCTCGGCCGCCGACTCGAAGGCCGCACCCACCACAGCCTGCGCGGTGGCGCCATAAGGCGGCGCGAACGCCTCGATGAGGTCGCCTTCACCGCGCACGAAGACCCCGCGCGGGTTTGAGAACTCGCGGAAGCCCTCGATGCCGTGATGACGGCCCGACCCACTCTGCCCGATCCCGCCGAAGGGCAACGACGGCAACGCGCCATGCACGGCAGCCGCGTTCACGCACGCGCCCCCGGACGTGGTGCGCCGCAGCACGTCGTCCGCGACCTGCTCGTCCTTTGAAAAGACGTACAGCGCAAGGGGCCGCTCGCCCGCGTTCACATACCCAATGGCTTCGTCAAGTGCGTCGTACGCCTTTACCGGGAGTATCGGACCGAAGATCTCCTCCTGCATGAGGGCGCTGTCTTCGGGCGGGTCGAGCACGATCGACATCGGCAGCTGACGCGTGGCTGGATCGATCTCGCCGCCCGCCTCGAGCGGCCGCACCTCGCAGCCGCGCGTCCGGGCGTCCTCGATCAGGTTCTGAATCCGTTCCAGGTGACGGGCGGTGATGATGCCCGTGTTGCTCTCCGACGCGGCGAACCCGGGCATGTTCTCGCGCACGTGCTCAGCGGCGAGGCGCGCGAAGTCCTCCATCCGTTCGCGGGGGACGAGGCAGTAGTCCACCGAGATGCACATCTGCCCGTTCTTGAGTGCCTTGGTGCCGAGCACCTGCTTCACCGACTCGGCGTCAACCGAGTCGTGCGCGAGGATCGCCGGGCACTTGCCGCCCAACTCGAGAGTCACCGGCACAAGCTGCTCGGCAGCCGTCACGGCGATCTGGCGGCCGACCTCAGGACTGCCCGTGTAGAGCAGGTGATCCCAGCGCACACGGGTAAACGCCTTGGCCAACTCGAGGCCGCCGACGGCAACGTCCACTCGATCGCGGTCGAAGGTCGCTCGGATCATGTCGCGCAGCAACACCGCGCACGCCGGTGTGTGCTCCGACGGTTTGAGCACCACGCGGTTTCCCGCGGCCAGCATCTCGACGAGCGGACCGACCGACAGGTCGAACGGGAAGTTCCACGGGCTGATGTTGCCCACCACGCCCTTCGGCTGAGGCAGCACGAACGCGCGACCGCTGCCGTACAGCGCCGGGTCCGAGTAGCGAGGCTCGGGGGCCATCCACGTCTGGAGCTGCTCGGCGACGTAGGCGGCGCGTCCGGCCACGCCGAGCACCTCGATCAGGTCGGTGGCGAGGGTCGGGTGCACGCCGAAGTCGGCGCTCATGGCCTCCTCGATCTGGGTGCGGTGACCCATGAGCATGCCCGCGACGGCGACGAGCAGCGCCTGACGCTCCTCCAGCGACGGAAACGGATCGGCCAAGAATGCAGCGCGCTGGCGAGCCACGATCTCGTGCAGCTCTTCGATGGCGGCATCGTCGGTGCTGGTGGTGGTGCCGTGCTCGATGGTCGACATGCGCTTGCTCCTCTAAATCGATTGCGTACGGCGAAGATACGCCGCGTGGCAGGGAGCCGCGCAGGTCATCGCCGCGTTCAGGTGGCAGGCGGGCGTCCAGCATCCGGCAGCCGCGCCTCGTGGCGAGACGCGCACGCACGCGCGACCCGCGGCGGTGCGGCGGACTGGCTTCGGTGCGCATCCGTCGCTATCCACACCCGCCTGACCTCTGCGGGCGCTCGACGAGCCTGCGCGGCGCAGCAGTCCGGTCTCCGGGCCGCTGTTTGGCGGCTGCCGACCAAGCTCGACTGGCGCCACGCCCAACAGCTCAGGTTGCCAGGTCCCGTACCGCCACGACGTTTTCGATGCCCAGCCGCACGAGCAGCTCGCCCTCCACCGCGTTGCGGCGCCCGAATTCTTCGCCTCGCTCCGCGCCCATGTAGCGCTCGGCAATCCGAATCGACCACGGGAGCATCACCCTCAGGTCGCTGCTCAGGGCGGCGGTACCGCTCAGCGAGACGAACGAAAACGGTGGGCGCTCGTCATCAACGCACAGACTCGCCCGCCCGTCGCGACGCAGCGAGCGTCCCTTGACCGTGTCGGCGCCAGTCATGAACACGATCTCCTGCTCGCCGAGCACGAACCAGATCGGCACCACGTGCGGACGCCCATCCTTGCGTACCGTGGCCAACTTGCCCGTCCGCGTGCCCTCCGTGAGGAATCGCCTCCACTCCGGTTCGCTCATCGCAGGCATCAGACGTCCGTACTCATCAGGTCTCGTGCCTCAGCTTGCGCCAACCCCGGCGCGGTTGCTCACGACCTCAGCCCGGTGGAAATCGGCAGAGCATCGATGTAAGCGTCTACGCGCACGTCGCGGATGAACGTCACGTTGGACCTTGACAGGAGCCTGGCCCGCGGCGGCGGCCCGCGGGAACGCTGGCGCCGGCCTCATCTCTAGGCGGGGATGCCGGAGAGGCGTTCGTGGACGAAGCGAACGACCATCGCTCCCTCGCCCACCGCGGTAGCGCAGCGCTTGATCGAGCCGGCCCGCACGTCACCCGCCGCGTAGATCCCCGGGACGCTCGTCTCGAGCAGTCCCTCAGCGCCAGCGTCAGAGCCCGTGAGGATGAAGCCCCTGTCGTCTCGCGCGACGGTGTCGCCGAGCCATCCGGTGCATGGAGCCGCGCCGAGGAACAGAAACAGAAACGAGAACGGCACCCGCTCCCCATCGGTAAGCGTGACGGCCTCGAGCTCACCGCCGGTGCCGTGTAGCTCAACGACCTCGCTGCGGTCGCGCACGGCGACACCGAAGCGCTCGAGCTCGAGCAACAGGTAGTCCGACATCGTTTCGCGCAGGTCAGCACGGCGGTGCAGCAGCGTGACCAGCGCCCCCCCGCGCGCGAGCCAGACGGCCGCCTGCGCCGCTGAGTTACCGCCACCGATCACACCGACGCGCGTGGCCCCGCAGCGCTGCGCTTCGGGCGGGCCGGCGGCGTAAAAGACGCTGACGCCCTCGTACTCCTCGAGGCCCGCAACCGGCAACCGGCGGTAGTCGGCACCGGTGGCCAGCAGAACGGCGCGCGCCGCGATTTCGTGATCGTCTTCCAGGCGCACGACGTGGCGCTCGACTCCAGGTTCGAGCGTCAGAGCACGATAGGGCGTCGCGGTCCGCGCGTGAAACTTGCGCGCCTGGGTCACCGCACGACTCGTGAGCTCCGACCCGCTGATGCCTGCGGGAAAGCCGAGGTAGTTCTCGATTCGCCGCGATGTGCCCGCCTGGCCCCCGAGCGCCGTGCTCTCAATCACAAGGGTCTCCAGACCCTCCGAGGCCCCGTACACCGCCCCCAGGCCCGCTGGGCCTCCACCGATGACGACGAGGTCGACCTCCTCATGGGCGTCGAGCTCGAGACCGATGCCCAGCGCCCGTGACACCTCACCGTTGGACGGGGCCTGCAGCTCGATTCCGCCCGGCAGTCGCACCAATGGCAGCTGCTCCGGTGTGAGCGCGTCGACGAGCGCCGCGGCCCCGGGGTCGTCGGAGTGCTGGGGGTCGCGCCAGGTGTAGGGCAGACGGTTGCGCTTGGCAAAGTCGACGACCTGCCGTGTGTGCTCTGACCAGCGAGGGCCGATGACCTCAAGGCCGATGCCTTGACGCTGCTGCAACACCTCGCGCCGCACGGTGAACGTCGAGAGCAGTAGGTCGGCCAGCGGGCCGTCCTCGAACAGGAGCGGGCGGAGATCGTCGCGATCGACAGCTAAGTAGCGCATCGCGCGGGTGACGACCGCGGTCAGGTAAACCGTCTGGCCCGACATCAGGTTCATCTCGCCCAGGAACCCAGAGGCGCCGTGGCGGACGATCTCGTGTCCGGCCGCGTCCCTGACGACCGCCTCGCCTTCGATGATCGCGATGAACGGGTAGCGCTCATCACCGACCTGGAACAGCACGTCGCCCACCGCGGCCGTTCGTTCCTCGCCGTGCCGCGCCAACGTCGCAAACTGAGACTCCGACAAAACTGGACTGGCGGGACTTGCCACCCGCCCAGCCTATCCGGCTTCGGTCCCGGCCACCGACGGTCGACTGTCGCGATGCCCGCGGGTTCGTGCCGGTCTGAGACCAGCACGCATGCGGTCCCACGGGCGCCGCAAAGCCCGGTCCCGTGCGTCCGGCACGGTCTAGACGCTTCGACGATGCGCGCGGTGCCACTCCGATAGGACGGCCCACAAACGATGGTCAATGACACGACAACCACCCTGCGATCCGCCAAGTCCAGTCAAGCTCGCCCCCGGGCAACTCCGCGCGAACGTCAGTAATGGCGCGCCGTGCACCTGGCTGGCAGGCTTGGCTTGATGAGCCAGCGCGAGAAAGCCCAGCGCAGCCGCTGGCCATGGATCTCGCTCGTTCCGATCGGGGTCGGGGCGTGGGCGCCAATCTATGCCGGGTTGCGTGCGAACTGCAAATCATGGATCGCCTGGGGGTCGCTCTGGACCACGATCTCGCTGGCGGGGTGGATCATCACCGCCACGCAGAAGGGCACGAGCGACATCGCAGGCCTGTGTCTGATCGTTGGCTGGGTGGGGGGCGCGGCCCCGGCGTTCACGATCAGAGGTGAATACGAGCGCCGCATGGCCTCGCCGCTGCTGCAGGCCACCGCACGGGGACGCCGGCGGATCGCGGACCGTCAGCGCGCCCTTGAGCTGGCGCGGCGGGACCCCGCTCTGGCGCGCGAGATCGGTGTCGGGCGGCCGGACGAGCGGGGGGCCGTCGATGTCGGCCTCGTGGACGTCAACAACGCGACAGTGACCGCGCTCCTGGAGCTGCCCGGCATCGACGGGGACATCGCCACGCAGATCGTTGAGATGCGCGGGCAGCTCGTCGGCTTCTCCTCGCTTGAGGATCTCGGTGAGAGACTCGACCTCGACGGCAACGTCGTCGACGGCCTGCGCGGCGAAGTCGTCTTCCTACGCGAGGAGCAACTCGGCGCGTTCGATGCAGTCCTCGCCGCGAGCGCCGCGGCCCTCGAGGCAACGGCTCTCGTCTCCGCCGACGGCGCGTTCGCCACCGCGCGCGTAGATCGTGCACGTGATCCCGGACGAAAGCGGCATTGCGCACCTGCTCGACAGGCAGCACGCAGCTGCCAGGTCAACGCAGGCCTGCCCATCGTTGCAGGAACTTCGTGAGTCGGGGAGGCAGGTTGAAAGCTCAGCCACTCCTTGTCGCCAAGTGGGCTTCCCCGGTCCTGACCAGTTTGGGAAAGACCGGCCGACCCGGGTGTGTGGCTCGTGTGCCTCGCGAGTCAAGGCGTAGGCGTTAGCGCCTCAGTCGCCACGCGTGCGGGAGAGAACGCGATGATCTCCGTTGCGACGCGTTCGGGCGCGTCGTGCATGACGAACGTCTTGGCATTCGGCACCTCGACGATGCGGGCATTACGGAGCAGGTTCGCGAGTCGCCGTGCGTGGCGCAGTGTGAAGAAGCGATCGTCGGTGCCCCAGAGGAGAAGCAGCGGCAGGTCGAGTTCGCGGATGCGTGTCTCGGCGCCTTGAAGTTCTTGGGGGTTGACCGCCTGCAGGAATTGGTCGGTCTCGCCCTGGATCGCCGAGTCGGCCAGGTAGGGTCGTGCCCACGAGTCGACTAGTGCCCGGTCAAAGCCGCGGCTGGTCAGCCAGCCGAACAGCATCCGCGTGGCCCCGGTTGCGTTGCTGAGCCGCATGACTTGGTGGAGCACCCGTGGGACCTTGGAGAGGCCCAGGAAGAGCACGTTGAAGGGGAACGGCGGGAAGTTGTCGGCGGTGTCGCAGTTGGTCAGCACGACGCGGCCGATGCGCTCGGGGCGCTCAGCTAACAGCATCTGGGACATCGCGCCGCCGGAGTCGTTGCCTACCAGCGTCACGTCGTGGAGGTCAAGATGCTCGATGAGGTCCGCCAGGAGGTGGGCGACTCCTCGCGGGCTAGGCGCCGTGCCCAGCGGGATGCGGTGCGAACCGATCGGCAGTGTGGGGCGCACGACACGCAATCCAGCCGCGGCGAGAGCGGGAACGATCGGCTCCCACAGGCGCTCGTCGACCATGAACCCGTGGAACAGGACGACGGCCGGACCGTCGACCGGACCATCTTCTGTCACTTCGATCGTGCCGCCGGGGAGCGTCACCTTCAACATGTACGGTACCTCCATCGATTTGACGTGCAAGCTGCACGCAACTTACATTCGGGCGGTATGAAAGTCAAGCATCGCACCCAAGCCGACCGCACCGCCGCCACGCGAGGGGCGTTGATCGCCGCCGCGCGGACGCTGTTCGCCGAGCGGGGCTACGCCGCCGTCTCTACGCCCGAGCTGGCAGCTGCGGCAGGGGTCACGCGCGGCGCGCTGTATCACCACTTCAAGGACAAGCATCGACTCTTCCTCGCGGTGGTAAATGCCGTCGAAGCCGATGTCGCCACGCGCCTCAGCGCGAACGTCGCGGCGTCGGGGGCGAGCGATCCGGCGGCTGCTCTTCAGGCGGCGGTCGACGCGTGGCTCGACGCATGTGAGGAGCCCGAGGTCCGCCGCGTGCTGCTGGTCGATGCGCCGGCTGTGCTCGGTTGGGAGGCGCTGCGCGATGTCGCGCTCGAACACGGACTCGGCCTCACCGAAGCGCTGCTCCAGGCCGCGATGGACGCCGGGCAACTCGCGCCGCAACCGATCCGACCGCTCGCTCACGTGCTGATCGGCGCGCTCGACGAGGCTGCACTCTACGTCGAGGGCGGCGGCGACCGAAGGGAAACCGCCAACGCGCTACACCGACTGCTCGATGGGCTCCTCACCTAACCAGCCTGACACGTTCCTCGCTGACCTCCGCGAACGCGGGGTGTACGGAGCCGTCGTCTGTTAGGCAGCACCCGTGAGGTCGCCTAGCTTCGCCAGTGGGAAGTGGCCGCCGCGAATGAGCGAGCTCAGCCACGGCGCCACCCAATGCGACGTGGCCTCGAAGTTCGGGAGCAGCCTGCGCTCGTTCTGCGCCCGAGCCATACACCCGACCCCGAAATCCGTCTGCAGGGAGCTGCACCACCTCCAGCCATTTGCCAAAAATCCCGTGTTAGCAGGGTTTCCATGTATCGGGGAGACAGGATTTGAACCTGCGACCGCCCGGCCCCCAGCCGGATTCAGCCAGATTCGCTGAAGGTGTTTCCCTGCTAAACGTGGTCTTAGCTGTTCTGAGATTCGCTAGCATGGGCTCAAAATGGTACACAGACAGTACACAGCCTCCTCCGACGGGCAGCTGGAGAAGACGCGGCTCGGCCCGACGGGAGGCGTCGGCGGCCACGCGAGCGCCGACCGGGCGGTCGGCCCAGACGGTACAAATGCGTGTACCAATTCCCGGTCGCATTCCACGCCGACCCGCGGCGCGCAGCCGTGACCTCGGCCCGTCACAAGCGTGGGCGGCGGGACTACGGCACCGGGAGTCTGCGCGAGGTCCGCGGGTCGTGGTTGGCGTCGTGGTACGCCCCGGACGGGCGCCGCATCCAGCGGAAGGTCGGCCCGGTGCGCAGGACCGGCGAGAGCGACGGCCTCACAAGGGCCCAGGCCGAGCGCGAGTTCCGCCGCCTCCGCGAGGCGAAGCAACCGGTTGCCGCCAGCGCCGTTCGGGTCACGGTTGCCGAGGCGGGAGCCGAGCTGTGTCGTCGCCTCGAGATGCGAGGGCGCAAGAAGTCGCATCGCCTGACGGTCGCCTCCGACCTTCGCAATCACATCGCGCCGTTCTTCGGGACCAAGATGCTCGCTCGGATCACGCCGGACGATGTGGAGCGCTACATCGCGGCCAAGCACAACGAGCTCGCGATCAAGACGATCCGAAACCACCTTGGAACGCTCCACTCCGTCTTCGAGCTGGGCCAACGCCGCGGTTGGTGCGAGCGCAACCCGGTGAAGCTCGCCGATCGGCCGGTGCTGCGCACGACCGAGACCCGCCTGCGCTTCCTCGAGCCGGCCGAGCTCGAGGCGCTGCTCGCCGCCCCCTACCCGGCCGACGCTTTCGGTGGCATCGAGCAGCCGCTGTATCTCACGGCGGCGATGACGGGTCTGCGCCAGGGTGAGCTGCTCGGGCTCCGCTGGCGCGACTGCGACTTCAGCGCGCGCAAGGTACGAGTTGTTTCGACCTACGTCCGCGGTGAGTTCGGCGATCCGAAGTCCGAGGGCTCCGGGCGCTCCGTGCCCATGGCCGAGCGCGTCGCCGTCGCGCTCGCCGAGTTACGGGAGCGATCCGCCTACTCGCACGAGAGCGATCTCGTCTTCTGCCACCCCGAGACCGGCCACCCGCTCGACCGCTCAAAGCTCGTTCGCCGCTTCAAGCAGGCACTCGATCGCGCCGGCGTCCACCAGATCACCTTCCATGAGCTGCGCCACACGTTCGGGACACGGATCGCCGCGTCCGGCACCCCGATGCGGACGCTTCAGTATTGGATGGGACACGCTGACTCGAAGACGACGCAGGTGTACGCGCATTACCAGCCGTCCGAGCAAGAGGCGGACGCAGTCGATCGGGCGTTCGCCTGAGTCCAACGAGATCGACGGCTGGCCCGCGCCACATCGCCAGGCCGGGTGGCCGAACGCAAGCGGTCTACTACCGTTACCGCGACCGTCGCGGGAATGATCGCGAGCCGGTCGACGAGTTCCTCGAGGAGCTGCTCGAATCGAAGGCGATCGCCGTTGCCAAGATCGACGACCAAATCGAGGAGCACCTCAACGGACAGCGTCCTGGAAGCCCGCCCCCGGCGTTCCCCATCAGCTCCCAAGTGGAGGGCGAGTTGCGGGAGCTGCGGGTTCGCTTCGCCAAGTCGCGGTACCGCATCCTCTACCAACGCTCGGGCAACCTGATCGTCCTGCTTCACATCTTCGAGAAGAACACTGGGCAGATACCCGCGAAGGAGAAGCGGATTGCTCAGCAGCGCTTCGAGGACTTCAAACGTCGGATGGACGCCTCGCCTCGTGTGCCGCCCCGAGCGGCGGGGCGCGACTCGCCGCCGAGAACGGAGCGGGCGCCGCGTTGACTCGACTTACCACTACTGCTAAGTTGCTCTCGTGCCTCAGACGACTCCCACCAAACGCGTCAAGAGGGTGACGAAGACCAGCTCCAAAGACCCTTCGGCAGGCCCCGTCGGTCGGACCCATCAAGAAGCGAGCCGCGCCCGGGCGGAGCGCAGCGGCGCCTACCGGGACGCGGGTGCCGAATACGATCGCATCCACGAGCTTCGCAAGACACATCCGATCGCGGCTCATTTGCGCGAGCGTCGCTTCGAGCTCGGGCTCACCCAAGACGAGGTCGCGCGGGCGGCGGGAACCTCCCATAGCGCGATTTCGCGTATGGAAAAGGGCACCTTCCTCCCCCGGCTGTCCACTCTCCAGCGGATCGCTGTAGTGCTCGACGAGGAACTCCTCGTTTGCTTCAGCCGGAAGGTCGGGGACGAGATCGAGCACGAGCACGCGGTCGTAGCCTGACTCGAACGTCGACAAAGCTCAGAGGAGGTCCGGCTCCGCGCTGATCTAGGTCGCACCATGCGATCGGCGCGGCTCAGTCGTCTGTGAGCGGCGGATATTGGGCGGGCGCGGTGCCCTCGCGGCCGAGCACGCGCGGGTAGGGGCCGCCGTCCGCGCTGGCGCGCTCGCGCAGCACGAGCTCGACGCGCCATTCGTCGCCGTAGTCGAAGACGTATGCGATCCTCGCGCCGTCGCGCAGGTCGAGCTCGCTGAGCGGAACCTCGGCGGACCGGTGCTCGCTGTCCGGAACGTCGGGTCGCTCGTAGCGGCTCTCCTCGAGTCCCCAGAAGCGCCCGTCGAGCCAGAACGTGTAGAGGTGGTCGTCGGCCCATCCGAACGCGACGCGGATTGCCTCGTGCAGCGCTGTGAGCTGCTGGTCGCCCCCCACCGCGACGCATGCCCTCACGCCCTCGAGATCGAGCCCCTGGCCGCCCAGGAGTTGCGCATCGAAGCTGAGCACTGGGGCACCAGTACGCCCCGCCATGGACAGCCCGAGCGCCTGCGCGCCAGCGCGCGTAATGCTCGCAAACGTGCGATAGGAGCGCGGTTGCGAGGTGTCCCGGCGGCGTTCGATGACGCCGTATGCCTCGCCGCGACAGAGGACCTCGCTCACAACCCACGAGACGTCACGCTCGTTCGGTCTCGCGCCGTTCTCCGCGCGCCATCCTTCGGCCTTGATCCGTGTCAGTGCAACCGTGACGAGCTCGTCGTGCTCACGCCCAGGATCGACGGCGAGCTGCTCGACCACGGCATGCGCGACGCTTTCGGTGAAGCCCTCTCCGCCACCGAGATCGCCGGCGAGCACGCCGAGCAGGCTGACCGGCTCGCCGGCAAGCTCGCGACCGCGCGCCGTCGCGTGGAGCGTGCGCCCGCGCCGCCGCACGAGGCGCAGCCGCCGAAGGCCGGCGTGGAGCTCCTCGAGCAGGCGTACGTCGGCCTCGCGGTGCGGCGGCCCGAACAGACGGGCGTCCCACCAGTCCGGCCATCGCTCGACGGCATCGCGCACGACGGCACGAGCCAACGCCAACGTCTGCGTCAACGCCACCCCGTCGCTGGCGGCCCGATCGAGCAGCCAGCGTGCGGGCTCCGTCGCCCGATGCGCGTGCGCTGCCGCTTCCCCGTCCATTGAAGTGGATTCGACATGGTTGCCGGGCATCCGCATAGCCTGCCAGGCCCGTACTGAGGACCGTGCGCGAACGCCGCATTTTCCGCGCCCGAACTCGCGCCGGCGCTCGGGGCGTTCGCTATCACCTGCGCTGTGAACTTCGAAGAGGCGATCGAGGCGGGAGAACTGGACCGTGCCCGCGTCATTCTGAGCGCGTACGCCGAACTGCCGGACACGGGCGGCTTCGGAGTGTCGGAGGGCTACTACGAGCTGGCGACGGCGCTCGATCGGGCCGGCCGCCGCGACGAGGCGATCGAGGCTATGGAGCTCGCCATCGAGCACGGCTGGCGCTCTGCACCCGACCCGCGCTCGGACATCGCCGAGTTCCACCTGCGCGCCGGCCGGGGAGAGCAGGCCGCCTCGATCTGGACCGCTCTCAAACAGCAGACCCCCGATGACGTGTGGCTGTACAACGCCGCCGGCCTCTCCTACGGCGAGGTCGGTGAGCACGAGTCGGCCGTCGCCTGGCTGGGCGAGGGCATAGAGGTCGCGATGAGCGCGGGAGATCCGGAGGGTCTCGTCGGCCAGCTCTCAGACCTGCGTCGCAGATCCCTCGACGCCCTCGGGCGCGAGCACGACGAGCTGGAGCGGCGAGTCGGCCTGTTCATGGAGGAGTGGCACGGGCGTCCGCGGCCACAGCGGCCCTGGGACTTTCCGGACGCGACCGAGGCCGACCCGCACGCGCGCGAGGAGCTCGCCGTCCCCCGGGCCACCGCAGCGGGATCGAGGTGGCCACGGCGTGGTTTCCCGCTGATGACCGGCGAGTGCATTCTTGATCGTCGGTGCTTCAGCCGTCCTATTGACGTTGTTGACCCAGGCGACCACAGTTCGCTAGACTGTTGACGATCTTTACGGAGGCGACAACATGGCAGCGACGGAACGAGAAACAGTCCGGGAGGACCTAACTGAGGCCAGCAGAGAGCTGGCCAATCAGCCGCGGATCCGCAAGGCGCTGATCGAAGCGTTCCATGCTGTGGCGCTCCGTAACGCCCTTGATGAATCAAAACATGCGCGATCAGTGGACGAGCTTCGGCAGTGGACGGAGGTGTCGAGCTTCCTACTGCGACTTCTGCGACACAGCCGGGCCGACGTGCTGCGTAGCTTGCTCGAGACGGTTCACGAAGTGGCGGAGTCAAAAGACGGCGATGAGTCGGACGAGATGGCGCTGGACGACTGGGGTCGCCTCCAAGTATTGGCGACGTACGCCGAACTACGAGACGAGTCCTACACGGTGGCGTGGCTCCAAGAACACGGGCGCTCTCGTCAACAACTCAATCAGTGGCGTCAGAGAGGGCTCCTCTTCGGAATAACAGGCCTGCCTGGCGTCAAAGGATATGCCTATCCGCGATGGGAGTTCTCGGAGACGCTCAGGCCTAAGGAGTGGGTTCCGCGAGTCCTAGAAGCAGCTGAGGTAGCGCGTCTAGATCCGCTTGGACTCCACATGTTCATGACTAACCCGGAGGCGGGTGACAATCGCTCGCCGCTGCAGGCTGCGGAGGACGGAGACATTGACACTGCCGTGAAGTTAGTAACCGCCGCCAACGCACAGGGCCGCTAGGGAGTGTCGGCAGCGCCCGAAGCGATCCCATGGCCAAGCGCTCGCCCTTCGGGCTTACCGGAGTTGGAGGACGAAATCGTCGACGAGGTATGGCGCCTGCACTGGGAGCCGGACCCGACCAAAGAGCGGCGACATCCGACGGGCAAGTATCGCTTCGACGCTCCAGCCGGCAAGTTCGGCGTTACATACGTCAGCTACGATCGCCTGGCAGTGTTCGCGGAAACGTACGCAGATGGCAGCCGCATGCTTGCAAAGTCTGAGGCCAAGCGGATGCGTAGCCGGCTCCGGTCGACACGACCACTGCGGCTTCTTGGCATGGACGATATGGCCGTCGCCGCAGCGTTCGGCCTGGACAACCGACTTTCGACCGAAAAGCCATACGACCGCACGCAAGCCTGGAGCGCAGCATGGCACGACTGGTATCCCGAGATGGACGGATTGAGGTTTCTTGGTCGTAAGAGCGCGCCCCACAGAAACGTATGTCTGTACCTCGACAGGTGCTCAAATGCCCTGGAATACCAAAACGACGACCGACTTGAGAACCTGCGCGCTGACGGTCTCGTTGCTTGCCATAGGTATTCCATAACGCCGGCGCTGTACTTCTGATCCGCGCACCCACGGCATGTGTCAGCTGCTCATTTGCGTATCGCGCGCCCGGGCTTATGTCCACTGGCTCTATTAAAGAGCGTCGGTCGAAGTTGAGCAGGGTCGCGTCACGCATCTACCAGGTGGTGTCTGCCTTCTTCATCGCCAAGGTATAGCCGTGCCCGCTGATTTCGCGCCGCTGCGCTACAAGTTGGCGCGCGCCAAGGTCAGACTCGATTCGCTTCGCGCCGAGGTCGAGGACTATCTGAAGTCGGGCCCGTGCCGGATCGAGACGGTCATCGTGGGGCAGAGGTATAGCTTGCAAACCTTTGTAGATAGACATCCCGATCCGGAGTGGGCCGTAGACGTCTCTGAGATCGCAAACCACGCGCGGTCGGAGACGGTCCGGGCTCGGCAAGCAAGGCAGAAAGGCGTAACGCGCAGTGAACCAGTGGTGGAACCCCCTCAAGGCCAGTTCTCGGCTGAAACCTGGCGGATATGGGCCGAGCAGGCAGCGCACGCAAG
>JAABUQ010003903.1_pt1 | contig 26417 bp, 31 predicted proteins | sample 5560001 | NCBI WGS metagenome assembly JAABUQ01 (sample SAMN10711888, study PRJNA513371) | rock metagenome | isolation source: Antarctica rocks | place: Antarctica: Victoria Land, Finger Mt nord | collected 2015-12-18 | reverse complement strand
TGAGTGCGGGCGACACGCGGATCAGGTAAGTCGGCAAAGTGTTTGATTAAAGGGTGAGGCATCAGGCAGTCTCCGAAAAGGATGCCTCAACTTACCACACTTCACAGTTAGATGCAATTGCCCTGCGGCGGGTACAGTGTGATAAGGCTGCATAAAGAGTGACCAAGAGGCCCCCCCGCCCCAAGTTTGGGGAGCCAGATCAGGAGGAGGCTGTGGCTTTTCTTCTTTCCGGCTCCCCAGCATTGGGGCGGGGGGGCCTCTTCAAAACCTACGGCGCACATTTTTAGCGAAGACAAGGAGACTTTGATTATGTCCGGCGAGCGACTTGACAAGCACAGCAAAATCCATCACGAACTCTTTGACGAAAACACCAACACGGTCGGCAGTTTGGGCGACATCGTGGAAAAACACGCCGGGGACGCCGTGTTTCTGACGCCCAAAGAGAAGGGTGTCGGCGGCGCGGACGGAGGCCTGTCCGATTGGGAAGCCGAAATGACCGAAACCGACCCCGCCCCCAATGCCGGCATGAACGCGGGTGACTTGTACTCGGAAGGCGACGAAAGCGGCCTTTCCTCCGCCGACCAGACCGGCACGGTCGCGGGCATCGCGCGCGGCTTCGGCACCCATCTCCCCCAGGACTTTGGCAGCGGAGGCTTTCAGGTGGAAGAAGTCCCCGATACGGTTCTCGGCCGGCCCCCCCACCTCATCCGCGACGGCGAAGAGCTGGACGACTACGACGATGACAACAACGGCGACGCTGACACCGACCTCGACGATGACGACGACGAAGCAGGCGACGACCTAGACGCCACCCTAGCCCGCGCCTCAGAGCCGGGCGCGAATGCTGTCGGTGGGCGGCGGGGCGAACCCACGCCTGGCCGCATCCCCATCAAAGAGCGCCACCCCTCCGCCACCGACGACGAACTGGATGCCACCCGCGAAATCCACTAGCGCGGAGCGGGCTTGCCTTCGCCTTTTTCCCCTGTCCCCACGGCTGCCCTTCGGGTGATATTCAGCGTATCTACGGCGTACCGACGACGGAACAAATCGTTCCGTCGTTGATACGCGTTTGCAATCCCCCAGAAATCCCGACGGAACGCCTTTGTGTCCCCCTGCCCATCCCCATCAACCCAGGTCAGCCCCCACGCGCAATGAGCGCTGGGGGCATTTATTTTGGGCATGCGCCAACAAAACGACGCTTTCTTGTCACTATCACCATAAGAGCAGGGTGAGGAACAGCGCGTGAACCAAAACGAGCAGGCATGGCTCCGCAAAATGACGGCGGGCGACACATCCGGGTTTACCCATCTGTACGGCGCGCATGGGGCGCAGGTGTACCGGTTCTGCCTGCGCCTGTGCGGACATGCCGGCGATGCGGAAGATTTAACCCAGGATGTGTTTGTGGCGGCGTGGCAGGGCGCGGGCGGGTTTGAAGGCCGGGCGTCTGTCCTGACATGGCTGTACCGCATTGCTCTGTTTCGCTAGCATCGGGTGCGCGAGGGCAAGGGGCGCAATACGGTTTCGTGGGACGATGCGCCGGAGCCTGCCGACCCGCACGGCGACCCTGGCCTAGCCACTCTGCGCCGAATGACATTGGAAGCGGCGTTAGCCACTCTGCCCAGCGAGTTGTACGAAGCATTTGTGCTGGTGAAAAGCGAGGGATTGAAGTACCGGGAGGCAGCCCTTGTGCTGGGCGTTCCGCAGGGCACGGTGCAGTCGCGTGTGCATGACGCCGTGCAGAAGCTGCGCGTCCTGCTCCAAGAGGAGGCGAACAATGACCTGTAAACAGTGTGAAACTCAACTGAATGCCCTGGCCGATGGCGCATTGCCGTCTCTCCGGGCCGGGCCTGTCCGCTGCCACTTAGCGCAGTGCCGCGACTGCGCCAAGGCATATGCTGAAATAGTCCAACTGGGCAACGAAGCCCGTTCCTGGCGCGCTGCCGTGCCGCCCGCCGCGCTCGCGGTTCGCATTGCCCTTGCGCTTCCCCCGCAGACCGCCCGAATGGAGAACACCACCATGATTTCGGAACGCCCACTCGCCCGCCCTAAACAAACTGCCCCACGCCTCGTTTTCGCCGCCGCATTATGCCTCGCGGCCCTCGCTTTGTTTGCATTGTGGCCGGGTTCGCCAGGCCGCCCCGCCCTGGCGTATGCCGATGTGGTGCGCGCCATGCAGCAAGTGCAGACCCTGCACTGCTACGGGCGAATTGAAACAACGGCTTCGGGCAAACGCGGTGTTCGCACCAGCGCGCAGAGCACGGAATACTGGGCCGTGCTGGGGCCGCGCGTGGAAGACGCCCGTGCCGCCGTGCGGATGTCCACGCCGCTCACCTGGCCCGGCAGAAACCAGGCTGGTTGGGAGATAAGCCCCATGCGGGGCGCGGCCCTGCGCGTTGACCTGATGCGGCTGCTCTGGCCTCCCTCCGGCGGGGCAGAGGACGTGATGGGCGTGAAAGTGGGCGGGCCTGCATTTACGCCCTGGCAGCAGGACACAGTGCAGCAGGACGGCAAAGCGCGGCTGCGTTTCCAACACCGGGCGCAGTCGGCAAGCAGCGAGATTGTCCAAACCGTGCTGATTGACCCGCAAACGCGCCTGGTTGTCAGCATCACCGACCGGCGGCGGGTGCAGTTTCCGAAGTCAACGCGCTCCGGTGCGGCACTGCTCCCGTCGTCCATTGTCACCATATACCATCTGAACCGGTTTGAGTACAATCACGCGCCACCTGCGGAAGTGTTCGCCCCGCCTGCGCCCGCCAAGCATTAACAGCAAAACGGCCCTTGCTTCCCAAAAGCAAGGGCCGTTCTCGTTTATGCTTGTGCTACACTTCGCCGCACAGGCACACTTCCAGGCCCAGGGTTTGCAGGGCGGCGGCTTTGGCATACAAGCCTTCGCGGGCAGATTGGGCATCGGGGGCGTAGACCACCTGCACATGGTTGGCTTTGTGGCGAGCCATCATCTGGTCGCGGGTGATATGGTGCAGCACGGCGTGCATGATGGGCCACTGCGGGGTAGTCAGGTCCAGGCGCTCCTGCGTTTCTTCGGGCGGCAGGGACACGACTGTGCCCAGCCCCAGGTCGCAGCGCAGCGTGCCGCTGGCAATAAAGACGCGGCTCCAGACAATCGCGCCGGGCTTTGCCACACCCGACAATGTGCCGCCGCCCAAACGGAAATACATCGGCGGCTGACGCATGCTGTACGACCCGGCATACCCACCGACATTGTGGGCGGCAGGCACGGCCCCCGAAATCTCAAACACCCACACGTATTCATCCAAAGGGCTGCCGTCGGCATCCGGCCCGGCATAGCGGCGTCCCCAGCGCAGGTCGTGCAGGGTGGTTTCGGGGGGCCAGCCCAGGGCAGTCCACACGCGGTTGGTGACCAGAGCGTCTAAACCAGCGCATTCATCCACCTCGTTGAAGCAGGGCAATGCCTGGCCCGCATAAAGCTCCGCCCCGGTTTCCTCATGGTAGACGGGCGGGCGGGCAACGTTGTTGAGCAGGCCTTCCGCCAAGTCCGAAGCGGGGGCGAGGTCTTTCAGCCCCTGCTGATACTGGATGCCGATAGCCGCGCAGCCGAACTCATCGGCCATGCGCATGGCGGCGATATACATCCTGCATTGGGCGACAACCTGCGCCTCGGTCAGTTCCGCAGCGTCGTCTGTGCCCAGGTGGAAGGTCATGCCCTGGGCCAGCAGCCACTGGTACGCTTTCTGCGCCTCGTTGTCGCCCACCGTCAGCATTTTGGCGTACAGCGCGGACTGGCTGAGACGCTCCTTGAACACGCCGGTCGGGTGCAGCAGATGGTCGGGAATGATGGCGTTGTACATGCCCATGCATCCCTCGTCAAAGATGCCGATGATCGCTTTATTGCGGCACAACTCCATCCCGACCTGCTCGCCCGTCGCAATCGCCTCGCGGGGCGTGTTGATGACGTTCTCTCCATACGCGTGCACATGCCCTTTGTTCTGCCGCACATGGCCGTCGCGCAGCCACTGACGCAGGCCGCGCATAAAGAAGTCATCGGTGAAGTCCTCGCTCCACAGCGAGGAGTAGGTGACATCCGCCTTGGTCAGCGAGCCGTTGAGATTGAGCATGCCCACCAGGCCCGGCCATGTCCCGCTCCAATTGGCGACCGTGAGAATAGGGCCTTGATGAGTAAGCAGCCCCGGCAGGACATGGTGCGAATACTGCCATACGGCTTCGGCCACCACGAGCGGCGACTGGGGGTCAATGGTGCGAAAGACCTCCATGCCGTACTTCTGGCTGTCAATAAACCCGTGCTTTTTGATGGGGTCAAACGGATGCCCACGCTGCACCGTCGCCCCTTCCCGCGCGAACGCGGCGACTAGTTGCGCTTCCATCGCGGCCTGCGCTTCCTGGCAGGCCTGGTTTGCCGACCCTCGCAGGTCGCCGCTGGCAATCAACGTCACAGTTTTCATCAGGGGGTCTCCTTGAGGATAGACACGGGGAACAGCAGCGCAAATCAGGGGCGAGCGCGGACACTGACAGCCTTGCGCACAGCAAAGACGAGGGTTAAAATCGCCAGGCCCGCAAAGAACAGCACGCCTTCCCACGCCGCAGGCAGGCGCTGGCCGAGAAGCGCAAACAGGGTGACCCAGGCGACAAGCAGCAGCGCAAACGCCCAGTCGTCCACAAAGAGGCCGAGCAATTCACGCGACATGGTGCGAAGAACAGTCATTGCGCCGCTCCTAGTTTCTAGCCGTTGTCCGAGACGTCACACTGCGCACCAGAGCGACACCGATGGCGGCCACGGCGGCATAGCCCAGCGCCAGCGCAATCGTCGCCCAGTCGCCGCCCGGCCATGCCAGCCGCAGGCCCTCGCCCGCCCAGAATGTCCCAAACGCGGACACCAATGCGCCTACAGTCAGCTTCAAGGCGTTTTCGGGGATGCGGGTTAATGGCTTGCGCGCGACAATGCCCAGCCCCACCACCACAAGGGCCGCCGCCACAGCCCCCAGGCTTGCAGGAACAAGCTTGGCTGGGCCGCCCGCCGCGCCCACCGCCAGCACGATAAAGACCACTTCCACGCCTTCAATAAAGACGCCGTTGAAGGCGGCCCCCGCCGCCCCAAAGTCAAAGCCGCCTGCGGCTCGCATTGTGCCTTCGGTACTGAGAGCGGCAGTTTCTTTGGCATAGATCGCGCCTTCGTCGTGCAAAGCCACCGCGCCGCCCGCCCGCAGGATGGCCTTGCGCAGCCAGCGCAGCCCGAACAAGAGCAGCAGCGTGCCGACAACCAGCTTAAACGCGGGCACATCCAAGTGCGCCAATTGCGGGCCGAACACGCCCACCAGGACGGCGAGCAGGGCGGCGGCGGCCACAGCCCCGCCCAACGCCGCCCGCCACCCGCGGGTCGCGCCCACGGCCAGCACGATAGTCAGGGCTTCCACAAACTCCACCAGCGAGGCGAGAAACGCTGCCAGGATTGTCGGCCAAGCCGCGAGTGTCATGGGTTTTCTCCGTGCAGGGCGGCCCCGGTCAAACGATACATGAGCCATTCGTCCATAGCCTGCGCGCCGAGTTTCTCGTACACGGCCTGCGCGTTGGTGTTCCACGCAAGGCATGTCCATTCCATGCGCCCACAGCCGCGTTCTTGGGCCAGCCCAATCAGGAACTTGAGCAATGCGCCGCCCACGCCCTGCCTGCGATAATCGGGCAGCACAAACAGGTCTTCCAGGTAAAGCGTGGGGAGGGCGAGGAATGTAGAATACGTCTCAAAAATGAACGCATACCCAATCGGCGACGCCATGCCCTCTGGAAACGCGAGAAATGCCTCATAGCGAGGACGGGCGCCAAAGCCGTCTGCAATCAAACGTGCCTGCGCGCTGTCGTCAGGCGGCGGCAGTTTCTCAAAGTCGGCGAGGGCGACAATCAGCGACAAGAGCGCGTCGGCGTCGGCGCGCTCGGCCCGGCGGATGGTGATGGGTGTTATGGTGGAAATCGGCGTCGTCTCCTGGAAAGTTACTGGTCGCCCCGCCCCTGGCGAGCGGGCAGCGGGAATGAAACGGGTTTACCCGTCCGGGCGGACTTGTACACGCCGATCACCAATTCCAAGGCATCGCGGCCCATCTCGCCCGTAATCCACGGGTCCCGCCCTTCGCGAATGGACTGGATAAAGTCGCGGAACTGCGCGGTATGCCCATAGTTGCTGATAGCGGCAGGATCGGCGGCCCCGGTCGCGGGGGCGGCGGCTTTGAGGGCATCGGTATCGTAGGTCTCGCCGTTGGTGAAGACCGCCTGGGTCAGCTCGTTGTCGGCAATTTTGACGCTGCCTTCCGTGCCGTACACTTCCAGGGTGGTGGAAAATCCCGGCCAGGCGCAGGTCGTGGCGGTGAGGGTGCCAATCGCCCCGCTTTCAAACTCCAGGGACGCGGTGACAACGTCTTCCACTTCAATGCGCTCGTGCCCCAGGGTGGCGGCGCGGGCGGACAGGTTCTTGATCGGCCCCATCGCCCAGCGCAATTGATCGGCGTAATGCACGCCTTGATTGGCGAGCGCCCCGCCGCCATCCAGCGCCCAGGTTCCACGCCAATCGCCGCTGTCGTAGTAGGCTTGCGAGCGGTACCATTTGATGGTCGCTTCGGCGTAGACCAGTCGACCCAGTTTTCCCGCATCCAGCCACTCGTGCAGCTTGAGAATGCCGCCGCCGTAGCGGTTTTGCGAGACAGGCGTCAGCACAAGATTGGCTTTGCGGGCGGCGGCAATCAGCGCATCGGCTTTCTTGAGGCTGACATCTATCGGCTTTTCCACCAGGACGTGCTTGCCGGCTTTGATGGCTAAAAGGCCCTGGTCGGCGTGCAGGCCCGACGGCGTGCCGATGGCGACGGCATCAATGTCAGGGCGCGCCAGCATCTTTTTGAGGTCGGTGTAGGCCGGAACGCCCAGCGTGTCCGCCGATGCCTGCGCCCGGCTGGGCACAACATCGCACACGGCGACGATCTCCGCCTCGTCCTTGAGGTTTTGGAGCACATCCACATGCCAGCCGTGGATGACCCCGCAGCCCACCAGCCCGAATCTTACTTTTGCCATCCGCTGCCCGCCCTTTGCCGCTCACTCCAAGCAAAGTTCACATTCCGTATGGAGGCGCGTTTTTCCTGCCCAGCACGAAATTGATACGCTCGCCTATCGGCGGATGCGAAAACAGCCAAAGTTTAATCCATGCCGGCGGGTCCGGGTCGCTCAGGTCATGCGAGGCAAAGTACACAAACGCCCGCGCCAGAGCGGGGCCGTTGTGGGTCGCAGCCAGCCCGTATTCATCGGCCTGATGCTCCACGCGCCGCGACAGGCCGTTGGTGAGGGGGTCGGCGAGAAAGCCGAGCACCGAGAGCGTCAAAAGGAACACAGGCACGGCGGCCAAATCCGTCATGCCCCGCAAATGCCACGCCGCCCCCCGCTTCGCCAGCGCCTGCTCCACCACGCGCCGGGTCAGCGGCAGCAATATCAGCAGTCCTGCCAAAGTCTGGGCAAAGCCCCAGGGAATATGCTTCAGCACATAATGCCCCATCTCGTGGGCGACAATCCCGACCACTTCGTCCGGCGGCAATTGCTGCAATGTCGTGTCCCAAATCACAATGCGCGCCGACGACCCCAGCCCGGTCACATACGCATTGGTGGTGCGTGTTTGGCGGCTCTTATCCACCACAAAGATCGGCGCATGCGGAATGCCCGCCTGGGCCGCGAGACGCTCAATCCGCACGCGCAGGGGGCCGGGCGGCAGCGGCGTAAACTTGTTGAACAGCGGGTCTATGACCAGCGGAGCCAAAAAGATGCCGAATGCGACCAGGGGCACGCATATTGCCCACAGCCACCAAGCCCAGCGGCGCGGCGACCGGGCGATCAGCCGCAGCGTCAGCATAATCACAGGAACGGCAATGGCCCATGTCACGCCCTCGCCCTTCAGCCAGTCCCCCAGCCACGACCCAAAACTCTGCGCGGACAGTCCATAAGCCCGCTCCCGCCAAAACCCGCCGTACCACGCCAGGGGAAACCGCGCCAGCCCCAGCACCAGTGTCAGCAAGCCATAGTAGATCGCCAGCCGACCCCAGGGCTTCGACGCCCTCCGCTCGGCCACTTCCCGCAGCCGCGCCGACAGCCCCGATGCCAGCACGCCCCACAACAGCGCCCACCCATACACGGCGCCTGCAAAATACAGCCCGTACCCCGTGCGCGCATACCGCCGCATTTTGGGCGTCACGATCAATGGCGGCACATCTTGACCGGCAGACGCATGCTGCGCCCTGTGCGGCTGGGGCGGAGCGGCCCCCGTCCCAGCCGTCACACCGAGCCAGCACACAGCGACAACCGCCGCGCACAACAACAGTTTGGCAATGTTCATAGTTGATACACGAGCCGCGCGAGGGCAAGCATGGGACGCTTGCAGCCCCGCTGCCACAGATTTCCCACGGCTGACCATAGGCGTATCCACGGCATTGCGACGACGGACGGTTTTGTTCCGTCGTCGGTACACGCTCGGCACGCCCATAAAACGCTCATGAAACGCCCAAGCAACCCCTCAGCAAGACGCGCAGGCAGCGCATTCAGGGCAGGGAAAACAAAGGCAGCATCAGCGCGCCCCTGGGGGCAAGCCAAACCAGGCGCGGGTCAAAGTTTTGTCTGCGCCTTTGACAGGCACGTACTGCGGGACGGCGGCGCGTGCGCCCTGCGGGTAGAACGAGACGCTGTGCGTGCCGCTGATGTCCTGGACGGTGATGTCTATGGGCTGGCCTGTGTCGCCCGGCACGATGCGGCTGAAGCCGAGCACGCGCTGTCCTTCGCGCAGGCCTGCCGCTTCCGCCGCGCTGCCGTCCTTCAGGCCCGCAATGGCCTTGTCGCGCAGCAGGGCGTTCATGTCAAAGCCCAGTTCGTAGGTGGGGACACGCCGGGTTTGCAGGGTATAGCCCGGCCCCAGGGCCTGCGGGTCGGGGGTCGCGAGGCCGCCGTCGCGGACAATCGTGGTCAGGTCAGGCGTGATGTCGGGGCCGCCGCGCTTTTGCACCAGGGCAGGCAGCAGGGAAGCCGAGGGGGGTGTTCCTGCATCCTCGGCGCGCGAGGCGCCGAGCAGGTCGCGCAGGATGTCGTCGAGCGAAGCCTTGTCCTGCGTGGCGCGTCGCAGGGCGGCGTTCCAGTTGGCGGCGAGCAGCGCGCCCTGACGGTACGGCGCTTTGCCGATGTCGGGGTCGGCAAAGAAGAGGGCGGCGACTTTGCCCTGCGGCGTGCGGGACGCGGGAGACAGCATGTAGTCGCTCAGGGTCTTGTTCCAGGCTTTGACGTAGTCGTCCAGGGACAGCAGGCCGCCGCGCAGCAGGAGCAGGCGGGTGTAGTAGTCGGTGATGCCTTCGCTGAGCCAGGCCGAGGCCGGGCCGGATGCGCTGATTTTGTCGGCGTTCCAGGCGTGGAACAGCTCGTGGGCCAGCACGTAGCGGAGGGCATCGTCCTCTTTTTGGCGGGCGGGCTGAAAGAGGGCGACGGAGCGGGTAAGTTCCAGGCCGCCAGTGTCGGCGGCTTCGGCGGGCGTAGTTTCCAGCGGCAGCAGGGTGATAAGATACGAGGGGAAGTCGTCGTCCTGCCAGAACGCGCGCTCCTGCGCAAGGATTTGCCCGGCCAGCGATTGAAAACGCGCATCGGAAAACGACCAGCGCCCGCGCAGGGCAATGGTGACCGGCTTGCCGCGCACGGTGAGGGGCAGCAGGCGGAAGTCGCCGCCGACAAACACGGCCTCCTGGAACTGATAGGGCGTGGCGGTAAATTGTTTGGGGTCGGGGCCGATGCCGAAGCTGTGGGCCACTGTCCACGCGGGGGGCCAGTTCTGCCAGGTGATGGAGATGGCGCGGGGCGTGTTGGCCGGGCCGGGATAGGCCCACACAGCCGCGCCTAAGAAGTGAAAGTAGGTGCAATTGAGCAGAGGGCGGTAGTAGGCATCGGGCGTATCCAGCGGGCCTGTGCGCTCCTGCCGCACCTGATAGTGCAGGCGGACAGTCTGGCCGGGCGGGTAAGTTACTGTGCGCTGAGACGGTGTTTGGGTGGTGTCCAGATGGGTATGAGGGGACAGCGCGGCGAGATGGAGGATGGCGCTGTCCAAGTTGTCCAGCCCGGCGAAGCGATGGGGCAGGTGCAGGGTGTCGGTTCCGTCGGCATTGCCCGTGTAGGTCAGGTCAATATCTAAGAGTAAATGCGGGCCGTCAAAGACCGGCTGCACGACATAGGCCAATTGGGGCAAAGAGGGGCCAGGCGTGGCAGTCTGCGCCAGGGCGCGGGAACCAGGGAGAAGCAGCGCAAGGCATAGAAGAAGTTGGCAAAGGGTGCGAGTGCTCACAGGGTATTATATCAGCGATGTTTGGTTCTGGCAAGCAGGAAAAATACTCCTCCTGCCCTCTCCACTGCAAGAAGCGGGAATGATACTTGACTATCGCCACGCTTTGTCAGGGGTTTTGCTTGGGCCATACTCGGCTGACCTAGCGGACGCAGCAGCCCAGCAATGCTCCGCTCAGTCCGACAGGCAGCGTCCAAAAACAGTCTAAGGCGGAGAAGAAGTCCCGCTCCACATAAGGCGGAGGAACACCCAAAGCGATTGCGGCTAGGTGAACACCATAAAGGCCAACGCTGAGAAGAGCTGCCCACAGCCATGCCCACTTCGGCTCCAACCACGCAAGCACGGCGCTTGCGAGGAAGTAGGGCAAGTTGACAACAAAAATGGTTTCATAGCCATGACTGGCATCACGAACGCCAAGCATCACGCTGACGCACAGGGAAAGAACCAGAATACGAAGGGGAAACACGGCCCGGCGCGGTGGAGTTCGCGGTACCTGGCTAGTAGGCGCGGGCGGCCATATCTTGTCTGAAGGTTCCATCACAGCCTCAACAATGGCGCGTGCGGGAAGAGAACGCAAGCGGGAATGGCAGGGACTAGGGCATAAATTTGTCGTACCCGGCGTGGGGGCCAATCCAGAACCAATAAAAACCATCGGCGCGTCGTGATGCTAAAGCGCGGTAGTGGAGGCCGATGCGCACCGACCAAAGCCCCTCAATGCTCTTGAAATGCAGCGAGGGGTGCGTAGGGTCGGCCTTCAGCAAGGCGTAGTTTTTATCCGCCAGGGCACGCACTTCCGGGGGCAAGGAGTGATAAAGAGGCCAGAACTCCGGTGCGGCAAAGTGGTTCATCGGGAGGCCGGAGGGAGGTGCGGAGGGGATGAGTGGGCAGGCACTACAGCGGCTTGCATTGGCCTGTCTGTGCCTGCGCGTCTACTTGCTGGAGGATTGCATCAAAGCGCCCGGCCTGAACATCGCGGGCGATCTGCCGATCCCAGGCGTCTGCCTGGAACTCTTCCAGCCACTGCATGAACTCAGCCAGATCGCTGGGCGGGAGATTAGCGACGGCACTTTCTATTTCTTTGACACTCATAGTCTGGATTATAGCGCACATAGGCTTGGAACGCAAGCAGAAACGGGGGAATGCGAGGTTTATAAGACGCCTTGCAGGCGTTCTTTGAGGCGCGTGTGCCGCTTCAAATCACTTTGTTTGCCGACCGCCATGCGCACGGCGCGGGGCGTGCCCACGACCACGGCGAACTTCTTGGCGCGGGTCAGGGCGGTATACAGGAGGTTGCGCTGCAAGAGCATAAAGTGCTGCGTGTGCAGGGCAAGCACGACAGCGGGGTACTCGCTGCCTTGAGATTTGTGGATGCTGGTGGCGAAGGCGAGCGTGAGCTGGTCAATGTCCGCGAAGTCATACACCACGTCGGTCAGCCCCTGCGCGTCGGCGAACTGCACGGACAGGGTGCTGTCTTCGTGGCTGACATGGGTGACTGTGCCGATGTCGCCGTTGTAGACACTCTTGTCGTAGTTGTTGACCATCTGCATGACACGGTCACCTACGCGGAACAAACGGCTGCCGCGCGCCACTTCTTCCCGGCCCGGCAGGGGGGGGTTGAGAGTGGCTTGCAGGCGCTCATTGAGGTGCGCGGCTCCGGCTGAGCCACGCTGCATGGGTGTCAGCACCTGAATATCGGCGGGCGCAAAGCCGCGACGGGGCAGGGAGCGGGCGACAATGGCGACCACTTTGTCGGCGACCTGCTCCGGTTCCTCGGCACGCACAAAGGCGCAGTCTTTGCCCTCGGAGGGTGGCGGCAGCAGGGGCATCCGTCCCGCATTGATTGCGTGGGCGTTGGTGATAATCAAGCTCTCCTGCGCCTGCCGGAACACCTGAGTGAGACGCGCGACGGGCACGGCACCGCTGTCAATCAAGTCCCTGAGCACATTGCCCGGCCCCACCGAAGGCAGCTGGTCCACATCGCCGACAAAGACCACCTGGCACTCCGACGGCACGGCTTTAAGCAGCGAGTAGGTCAAGACCATGTCCAGCATGGAGCACTCGTCCACAACAAGCACATCGCACTCCAAGGGCGTGTCGGCATTGTGCCGAAAGCCGCGCTGTTCGGGGTCAAACTCCAGCAGCCGATGCACGGTCTTGGCCTCATGCCCGGACACTTCGGACAGGCGCTTGGCGGCGCGGCCCGTGGGCGATGCCAGAAGCACGTCTTTGTTCTGCGCCTCAAAGGCGGCCACAATCGCTTTGGTCGTGGTGGTCTTGCCCGTGCCCGGCCCGCCTGTCAGCACGGAAAAGCGCGACAGCAGGGCGGTCTTGACCGCCTCGCGCTGCTCAGGCGAGAGGGGAAAGCCGTGCGTGTCCAGCAAGTCGGCCAGCCAATGGTCGAACTTGGCGGGCTGGGTCGCGGGAACAAGGGGCGTGGACAAGAGGCGACCGATCTGCTCCGCCAGGCCCTTTTCCGTGGTGAACAAAGACGGCGGGTAGATGGCAGTCTCTGTCGTGCCTATAAAGGTCGCGGGTTCCACAACCAGCTTGCCCGTTGTCGCTAGGTGCGCCAGGGCCAGGCCGACATCGTCCACGCCGAGTATCTCGGCGGCTTTGGCGAGTAATTCGGCTTCCAGCAGGAAGGCATTGCCCCCAGAGTCCACGGCTTCGTTGAGCACGTACACCACGCCCGCCTCCAGCCGCCGGGGGTCGGCCTCCCCAATGCCCATCTCGCGGGCGATCTTGTCGGCGCTCTTGAAGCCGATGCCCCAGATGTCGGCGGCGAGTTGATAAGGGTTGTTTTCAACGATAGCAATGGCCTGGTCGCCGTAGGTCTTGTAGATGCGCACGGCATAGGCGGGGGACACGCCGTGCGATTGCAGAAACAGCATGATGTTCTTGACCTCGCGCTGCTCCCGCCATGCCGTTTTGATCTGGTCAATGCGCTTTTCCCCGATGCCGGACACTTGCAGCAGACGGCGCGGGGAATGCTCAATCACATCCAGGGCCTCTTCCCCAAACTTCGCGACAATGCGCTTTGCCATGACCGGCCCGACACCCTTGACCATGCCGCTGCCGAGGTACTTTTCAATGGCGAAGGCGGTGGCCGGGCGCACGGTTTCGTAGCGGGCCACCTGCATCTGCTTGCCCCACTGCGCGTGGCTCGTCCATGTGCCGTGGCACAGGAGGCTTTCGCCCACCACGGGGTTGGAGAAGTTGCCGATGATGGTAATCACGTCCTTCGCCTTGGGCGGCAGCAGGCGCGCGACCGTGTAGCCATTATCGGGGTTGTGGAACGTGATACGCTCAATCGTGCCTTCCAGGGCATCCAGGGGAATGCCCGAGTCGGATTCGCGGATCAGGGGACTGGGGGGCTTGAACGCACACATGATGCGTTTATTTTACCCTACCGGGGCGGTGGGGGCGCTAGGCGAGTTGCTGGGCATGCAGGAACCTCCCTCCCCGCTTCGCTGGGGTCCCCCCTAAAGGGGAGATTAGAAAGGTGGCGATTGGGATTAGCACTGGCTCATAAGTGCCCAATCAAGCCTCTCGTACCTATTCCTAATCCTCCCTTTAGGGGGGAACCTGCACGCAGTGCAAGGAGGGAGGTTCCTACACACACGTTAGGCAGACTGCACGGAGAAGTCCAGGGAGAACGTTCGTGTTTCGCCCGGCGCGAGCAGGGGCAGCGTGCCTTCGGCCAGGTAATGGGCGCGGCCCAGGGGGTAGACATTGCCGGGTTCAAAGCCGACGGTGTAAGTGCCCTGCCCCATTTGCTTCCACTGGGTCAGGCACGGCAGGGCGTCCAAGTCGTAGGCCAGTGTCAGGCGCAGGCGGGTATCGGGGTTGACCAGCGACACGGATGCGCGCCCGTCGCTCTGAGGCTGGGGCGAAAGCCAGTAGACTTTTTCGCGGTACCCAGCCGTGGGCGGGTCAAAGCCTAACGCCCGCTCTTTGCCGTCTTCCGCCTCGGCATCGCGGGGGATAATCTGCGAAAAGTCGCCGTCCACAGACGCCGCCGCCGAGAGCAAAGGGAAGCCGAGATTGCAGTGGTAGAGCAGCATCAGCGGGGCGGGCGCGTCGCCTTCATTGGTGACCGTGTCGGCGAGCAGGAGCCGGGCGCTGTCCAGGGGCACGGTGATTGTGCGCTGCAAGAGCAGGTTTTCGGCGAAAACACGGGTTTCGCGCACCTTGCCTGTGATGATGATGGCGTAGTCGTCGCCGCTCCACTGGCCGCCATGAGACACGTCAAAGGCGGGCAGATGGCCGATGCGCCCGTGCTGGCCGGTCCTGCCCAGCGCATCGTCGGTGGGCGGGCCGACATTGGTCAGCCCGCAGGTCGCCACCAGCCCACCGCCGAAGGTGCGCAGCCATCCCTGCGCTTCCGGCTCATAGTTGCCCTGCCCGGCATAGCCCGTGGCCGATGCCCAGGCGAGTGGCTTGCCTTCAAAGCGCGCCGCGCCGATGTCCAAACACCGGTCGGGATGCACGGTGAACTCCAGGCCGGCGGCATTGCGCACGGTCAGGCCCCGCATGCCGCGCTCCGGCCCCTGCGTGAAGTCAAACGGGACAACCGAGGCCGCCTGTTCTACAGTGCCCATGTGGGCCAGAAACTCGGCGCGGGTGTACTGTTTTCCATACAATTGGGGCATTGGGGGTTAATCCTTAACTTCGGGGACAGAGGGCTTGTTGCTGAGATTGTAGAACAAGAATAGCCCGAACGGCACGAACTCAAACCAGACGCGCGTTTCATCAATAAGAGCGAACAAAAGAACGGACAGGAGCATCAAGCCCAGCAAAACGCCGATTTTGACCTTCTTCTCCGCAGGCAAGACACTTGGCTGAACCAGCAGCGCCACAAGCGCACCGACTACAATTACAAATATCCCTAATCCGTTGCCGAAAAGATGGTGAACCGCAAGAAAATTAGTGTGCGCCTGCCACCCTTGGTCTCCGAGAACAAGGCTTTTTGCTGGCCCCATCGTTTGAGCAATGAACAACCGATGCCGTATCCATTGTGTCCAGGCAGCGCCCGCAACAATCAACCCGCCGCCGACCAGCAGCGGCAAGGGGCTGATCTTGATGCGTTTTGCCCCCTTTCCCATAGGTATGCGCACAGCCTCCATCATGATCCATAGTCCGATAAACGTCGCCGCTTCGCGGTTCAGCAGTTCCACCAGAAACAAGACCGACAGGAGCACGAGATTGGTGCGCGTGAAAACGAGAAACGCAAAGCAGAGCATTGTCACCAGGTCTACGTAATCCCAGAGGTAGAGCCAGTTTATGTCTTGCAGCACAACAAACAGCCCGGCATACGCCAGAGTGTAACCCCAGGCGAGGCGGCGATTGCGTCCCAGGCGAAAAAACAGTCCGTAGCATACTGCGTTTGACAGCAGCAGAAGACTGCGCGTCACGACATTGTATGCTAAGGCAAAGGGGCGATGCGTGATGTGCGCCAGCCCTCCTGCCAGCAGCGGCCCCAGCAAGCGGCTCTGGTACAGACGCCAGTGAGGATGCCCAGACAGCACGCCTTGAGCCGCACTGACCTGCTCCGTGATATGCTGCGCCTGAATCAGCGCCACAGCACGGAACTCCAGAAAATTCAGTGCAATCATGCCCAGCAGGAGCTAGGCGACTGAAGAAAATGAGAAGCGGGCGGCTTGAGTTGTTGTGCTGTCGTCCGGTCCATGTTTGGTTGGTCCCGTGCTTGGCATCAGGACGGGAGCAACGGGGTTTGTGTCGGACATAATTCCTCCTTAGCAAGAGTGAAAGAGCATACTCTCTCCATGCTTCATGGGGGCGGAAAGGAGGGTTAATCCTCTATGTAGCCGGGGGTGTAGCGGGCCAGGCGGCCAGCCAGGTCTTTGGCAATGTCTGCATGCACGATAATCTTATCGGGGCCGTAGTCTACCGAGTGGACTTTGCCCATCTCATAGCACAGGGCCACCAGGTCGCTGCGGTCGTAAGGCAGGTGCAATTCTACCGAGGCCAGCAGCGAGCGCAGGGTCACATCCATGCGATCCATCAGGTAGGGAATGCCCTCGCGCTTCGTGGCGGACAGATAACACGAGTTCGACAGGTTCGCCACCAATTCGCGCAGCTCGTAGGCATCGCGCACGGTGTCGGCTTTGTTGAATACTGTTACCGTCGGTTTGTCGTCCGCGCCAAGCTCCTGCAAAACTTCGTGGACGGCGCGCATCTGCCGGTCTCGCTCCGGGTGGCCGGCGTCAACCACGTGGATAAGAAAGTCGGCCTGCGTGACTTCTTCCAATGTCGCCCGGAACGCGGCAATCAAATGATGGGGCAGGTGGCGGATAAAGCCGACGGTGTCGGTCATCAGCACCGACCATGACCCGCCGGGCAGGACAATGCGCCGCGTGGTGGGGTCCAGGGTGGAAAACAGCATCTTGTCTGCTAAAACGGTGGAGCCGGACAGCAGATTGAGAATGGTGCTTTTGCCTGCCGATGTGTACCCGACCAGGGCGCACGTGGGGAACGGCAGCTTGTGGCGCATCGTCCGCTGCTGCGCCCGCTGCTCCTTCATCTCGTCAATCTCGCGGCCCAGGGCGGAAATCCGCTCTTTGACCCTGCGCCGGTCGGACTCTAATTTGGTTTCGCCCGGCCCGCGCCCGCCGATGCCGCCCTGCTGACGCTCAAACTTGGTGTACAGCGACGACAAGCGGGGCAGCAGATAGTTTAATTGGGCCAGCTCCACTTGCAGCTTGCCCTCGCGCGTCCGGGCGCGCTGGGCGAAGATGTCCAAGATCAACTGCGTGCGGTCCAGGACGCGGGTATTCAGATGCTCGGTGAGGTTGCGCTGCTGGGTAGGGGACAGCTCATCGTCAAAGATAACGAGGTCTGCGCCTGTTGATGCGACTTCGCCTTTAAGGTCTTCCACTTTGCCGGTTCCGACATAGGTTGCCATGTCGGGGGCGCGGCGCGATTGGGTGAACTCGGACGCGACTTGCGCGCCCGCCGTCATGGTCAGCTCGCGCAGTTCGGCCAGCCGCATTTCCGTGTCTTCCTCGCCGCCTGCCAGCGACAGGGAGACGATGACCGCGCGTTCTTCTTTGTGTGTTTCGTAGGTGACGGAGGGAGAATGGGGCATTCCCCTATTATACCCGCTGGGGCTAAATCGGCTGGTGGAAGTGAATACTGCGGAACTGATGCGAGGCTGCATCGTATTCCATGCCGAAAAACGCGTGGCCGCCGTCGGCAACCAGAAACGCTTGGTGCTGCCAGTCAACTCCTTTGTAGCCGACAGCCTTGTCTGCCCGGCTGACCTTCGCTGCATAGTCGCGCGGGATGCAGTTGACATAAATCATCCTGCGTCCGCTCTGCACATAGCCAACATACTGACACGCCCATGCGCTCCACGGATAATGCGGAGCCTTTGTTTGGCGGCGGAGAAAGGCAGGAGCGTCGGTTTCCAGGCGCTTGATGTCGCTTTGAGTTGGCGTCCAATAGCCGCCGACGTGGATGGGCACGGCGCGGGAACACTGCTTGAGAACCTTAACAGCGGCTTTGCCGGTCAGGACGACATTAGGGATAGGCGGCGCAGCGGGGGCAGGCTTTGCAGGCTGGGCGCTGGCGATACTCTGCATCAGCAGCAAGGCTGGGAGCGCAAAAGCGGGAATGGTTCGCATGGGTGTGTTCTGTGTTTTCATGTGCAGAAAGGCCCCCCCGCCCCAATTCTGGGGAGCAATACAGAAAGAAGACTTTGGCAGTTGTCTTATCTTGCTCTACTCCGGCTCCCCAAACTTGGGGCGGGGGGGCCACTCTTGCTCCCCAAACTTGCCCCTAGTCGCAAAGCCTCCATAGCGGGGAACAGGGCTGGGGGGCCACTTACCTATTTTCAACCCTCGCGGCCTTCTGCGCGAGTAATCGGTCGCGCAGGGCGGAATACACGGCGTGGCCCAAGACCATGTGCGCGTCTTCCACCATCTGCATGTTGCGCGAGTGCAGCACAATCGTGTGCTGCGCGATCTGCGCCAGCTTGCCGCCGCCGTAGCCGCACCAGCCCAATGTCGTAGCCCCGCAGTCGCGCGCGGCTTCCACGGCGGCGATGATATTGGGGGAATTGCCGCTCCCGCTGATAGCGACCAGGATGTCGCCGGGCCGCAACCATGTTTTGACCTGCCCGGCAAAGACCTGCGCGTACTCGGTGTCGTTGCCCCACGCGGTCAGCAGGGGAATGCTGTCCACGACCGACAGGCACTCCCACGCCCGCCCGCCGTCCAGCCACATGTTCTTCTGGAAATCGGCGGGCAGGTGGCTTGCCGTCGCCGCCGACCCGCCATTGCCGCAAAACACGACCCGCCGTGCCCCCACATAGTTGTCCCACAGCAGCTCAATCGCCGTATCCACATCGGCTTCGGGCACTTCGGCGAGCAGAGCGGACACGGCCTGAAGATAATCTTTGACATAACCCATAGCGTGTGTTCTTTTCTGGGACGGCGGTTGTCCCGTGCTGCAAAGGCGTTTTTAAGTCTGATTTAGCGCGTTTCCTGCGCGTACCAACGACGGAAGAAACTGTTCCGTCGTTGGTACACGCTTGCAAAGCGTCTGGAAAGCGTCAGCAACGCCTTTGCAGGCAGAGTAGGAGGCCCCCCCGCCCCAATAATGGGGAGCAATACGGAGAAGAGCAAGTGGCAGTTGTCCTCTTCTGTTCTACTCCGGCTTCCTTCTGGCTCCCCAGGATTGGGGTGGGGGGCCTCTTCAGAACTCGCTCGCAACAACTTAGCGGCGGGCGTTGAAAATGACTTTGGTGCCGTCACGCTCCAAGTTGAACGGCAGCTCTTTGAGTTCGCTCAGGACGGCGCGCACGGACGACTGCTGAGCGGCAGGGCAGAACAGGAGCAGAAAGCCGCCGCCGCCCGCCCCGGCGATCTTGCCGCCGACGGCCCCGGCATCCAGGGCGGACGTGTACAATTCGTCGATGTGCGGGGAGGTGATGCGGTCGGCCATCTGTTTTTTGAGCTGCCAGCCCGCGTGCATCAGCCGCCCGACCCCGTTGAGGCTTTGCTTGGCGAGGCAGGCTTCAATCTCGGACACCTGGCTTTTGATCTGGTCCAAGACGGCCCCGCGATCCGTGATGTTGGCTTTTTGCTGGCCTAAAATGCTGTCCGCCTGGCGGGTGATGCCGGTGTAGAACAGCATCAGGCTCTCGCCGAAACGACGCCGCTGCTCATCGGGCAGGGGGACGGCCCGCGCGTGAATAGCGTCCGCACCGAACTCAATCGCGCGCAGATTGCCGTAGGCGGCGATGTATTGATCCTGCTTGCCGATGGGCTTGCCCAGGATGTCAATCTCAATATGGCAGGCTTCTTCGGCCAGCCGCGCGGGTGTCACCAGCTCGCCTTTGTAGGCATACATGGCGTGCAGCAGGCCGACTGTGACGGTGCTGGACGACCCCAGGCCGCTGCCTTCGCTGGGAATGTCGGCCATGGTCGCGATTTCCACGCCGCCTTTGATGCCGGTCAGCTTCATGCACTCGCGCACGAGTTCATGCTCAATCTCGCCGACATCGTCCACCATTTCGGTGCGGGTGTAGCCGACACGGATTTTGCCGTCAAAGCGCTCTTTGATGACGACATAGATATACTTGTCAATGGCCGACGAGATGACTGCGCCGCCGTGCTGCAAATAGTAATCGGGAAAGTCCGTGCCGCCGCCCGCGAACGAGATGCGCAGCGGCGTTTGCGTAATGATCATAGAGTGTGTCCTGCCGAAAATGATGTGTTATGCCAAAGGCATGAAGCCCTCGGCCAGGGCTTGTGCCGGGGGTGTAAAACCCCCGGCAAGGGACGAAGCCACGTCCTTCGGACGTAAGAGTCGGTTGGCAGAGACTTTTCTTATGCCTGTGAGGGCATGGCCGCGTCTTTGTGTCCAGCGCCAAGAGGCACTAACGGGGGTTTTACGCCCCCTGTGCAATCTTCTGCCAACAGCTTATTGCGCCCGGCCTTCTGCGCAACATCAAGCATCAAGATGCGCAACATCAAGCATCAAGATGCTGGCCCGATGCGAGCAAAGTCCCCTGGGGAAGAACAGCCCCCGCGCCGACATGGGCGTCGCTGCCGACAATCGCCTGCAAAAGCTGGGCGTGAGCGCCAATCTGAGCATTGTCCCAGACGATGCAGTCTGTCAGCACTGCCCCCGCGCCGACAACGGCATTGGCGCCAATGATGTTGCGCCCGCGCAGGACAGCGGACGAGTGAATATCCGCGCCCGGCCCCTGCCAAAGAGCGCTGTCGGCAAAATGCATGCCAACTCGCCCGGCGAGAGCATCCCAGCAGGCGCGACGGTAGGTGTCCGGCGTGCCCGTGTCCTGGATGTAGCCGCCCAGGGGCATGCCATGCAGTGCCTCGCCGCGCGCCAAAAGAGCGGGGAAGATGTCGCGCCCGAAGTCCGAGGGAGCGCCGGCGGGAATGGCATCTAAAACAGACGGGTCAAGAACATACACGCCCGCGTTGGCCTGGCGGCTGAAGATTTGATCGGGCGGGGGCTTTTCCACAAAGCGGGTGATGCGCCCATCGGGGTCAAGCCCGACAATGCCCGCCGCGGTGGGGTTGGGATGGTCAAACAGCGCAATTGTGGCTGCACCGCCGCGCTGCGCGTGGAAGTCCAGGAGGCGGCGCAGGTCGGCCTGCAAGAGATTGTCGCCGTAGACGACAAAGAATGGGGCATCGGATAAGAAGTCCGCCGCGCCTTTGACCCCGCCAGATGTGCCGCGCAGGGTGTCTTCATAGCAGTAGCGCAGGTTGATGTTCGCGTATGTCTCGCCGAAGAAATCGGGAATGGACTGGGGTCGATGGTACAAGTTAATGGCGGCATCGGTCACGCCCTGCGCGGCGAGCCAGTCCAGTGTCCAGGCCAGCAGGGGCTTGCCGACAATGGGGATCATGGGTTTGGGGGTGGAAAGTGTCAGGGGACGAAGGCGAGTGCCCTCGCCCGCAGCCAGAATCATGGCTTTCATGTAGGGTATTATAACACAAATCGCAAGGAGGGGCTGAGCATTGGCATCACAACTGGAAAAACAGGGGATTTACACGGAAAGCGGCCCGCTCGGAGGCGCGCCCTACACGCCCGCCGTGCGGGTGGGCAATTGGGTCTATGTTTCGGGCCAGATTCCCCTAGACCCGGCTACCAGCCAGGTGGTGGAAGGCGGCTTTGAGGAGCAGACGCGTCAGTGCCTGCGCAATTTAGCATCTATCCTCAAGCAAGGCGGGCTGAGCCTGGACAGCGTGGTCAAGACAACGATCTTCCTGCAAGACCTAGAGAACTTTGCCGAATTGAACCGGGTCTACGGTGCGTATTTTACCAATGTCAAGCCCGCCCGCTCCACGGTGCAGGTTGCGCGTCTGCCCCTGGATGTCATGGTGGAAATTGAAGCGGTGGCAGTTGCACCCTAGTATCAGCGTTTAGGCAGGCACAAAAGAAAGCAGGCCCGGACGATCCGGGCCTGCTTTTTCGCTGTGTGTACCGGCTGATTGTCGGCAACTCGCTCAGACTGTCTTCTTGGCAGGCCGTCCACGCTTGCGCGTGGGAGCGGGGTTTTCTGTCACAGCCTCGGCGCTGCGGGCCGTGGCGGCACGCTGGCCGCGCATCTCGCCGCCTTTGCGTCCGATTTCGGCGTAAAACTCGGTGCCGCGCTCGCGTTTGACGGTTTCCCCGCCTTTTTTGCCGATGCTTTGGTAGAATGTCGCTCCATAGCGGCTTTTGACTGTTTCGCCGCCTTTGCGTCCGGCCTCGCGAGCGAGGTCGGGGTTTGCAGCGAAGCCGCCTTCTTTGTCATGGTCGTGAGAGCCGCGATGGGCGTCTGCAATCTTGCGTGCGCCTTCTGAGCCTGCGGTGGGTCCTGGTTTTGCCATTATCTTGTTCCTTCTGAGAATGCAAGTGATTTGCGCCGAGTCCATCCTTCTCAGTGTGTCCCATCTTTGATACGCACGGGCGGCTAGATACTGGCCGATGTTTTGCTGGCATTGTCGCCATCTTGGGTTGCTTCAGTGAGCTGCTGTTTTTTGTCCTGGTAAGCTTGTTTGCCCGCATCGACGGCAGTGGAGACTTTCTCTTTCTGGTCGTCTACGAGGGACTTGCCTTTGTCTACAGCATCTTGCGCGCTGTTTTTGACAGAAGCCACTGTGTCTGAGGCTTTGGCACTGATGCTGCCGGCGGCTGACTTGACGCTTTCGGTGGCATCCGTCACTTTGGCCTTGACGCTGTCGCCGGCATCATTGACTTTGGCCTTGACGCTGTCTGTGGTGTCGGCCACTTTGCCCTTGGCGCTGTCGGTGGTTTCCGTAGTTTTGGCTTTGACGCTGTCGGCGAAGTCTCCGGCTTTATCGGCAACATCAGCGCTTTTTTCTTTGATGCTGTCCGTCAGGTCGGCAGTTTTCGCTTTGATCGTGCCGGCGGCATCGGCCAGCTTGCTTTTGGCGCTGTCGGTGATAGGGCTGACCGCGCTGGAAATGTCATCGCTTTTGGCCTTGGCGGCGTCAGCAATTGCGCTGGTCTTGCTTTTGGCGAGGTCTGAGTATTCGTCGGTTTTTAGCTTGAGCAGACCCCGTGTCTCATCGCCGCCTTGCGGGGCATACAGCAAGGCCACTACCGCGCCGATGATGCTGCCGAGCAGCAAACCTGTAAAGAGTCCGCTTCCGCCGTTGTTGCCTTTGTCTGCCATCGTGTTTGTACTCCTTGTCAACAATTCCACTGACTAATTTTTAGCTTATCCTGCCGGCGGTGAGGCTGAGGGTTCGGCCTTGCCAGACCCGCCGCTTTTTTTACCGATCCCCTGCATAGCGCCCCAAACACTGAAGCCGCGCGAAACACCGGCAAGCAGGCTGCTAAGGTTAATTAAAGGCTTGGTCACCGTTTCCTGCACGACATCGGCGGTGTTCTCCACTTTGTGCGAAAGGTTTTCGGTCAGCGATTCGCCGCGCGTGAGAATGACATCGGCTTTTTCGCCGACATTGGTCGTAATTCGCTGCACAGTGTCTAGTGTGGTGCTCACTTTGCCGATCACAGGCTCCAGCTTATCGGTGAGTTTTGTGACCTGCTGCTGCATCTTCGTGATGGCAATCGCCAGGACGGCAAACAGGCCCACTGTGGTGAGGGCGAATAAAACCACGAAAAACACCAGCGCAAAGGATGCGAACGGCCCGAATTGAATATGCATTGTTTCCGCTCTTCCCTCCTGCTGCCCAGTGTGAAACTTGTCCACTGCCAAGGCAGCAAACGCAAGCAGCACGCAGCAAGGTTGACAAGGTATACCCCCGGAAATTGGTCTTCCAAACGAGCGTGCGTGAAAAGATAATTGATTTAGCCTGGAAATTGCGGCAGCAAGGCGGCGAGACGCGTTATTGCCTGCGCGCGGTGGCTGAAAGCGTTTTTTTCGGAAGGGGAGATTTGTGCCATTGTCCTGCCCAAAGAGGGCAGCAGGAAGAGGGGGTCGTAGCCGAAACCGCCCTCGCCCTGCGGCTTTGCAGCGATGACGCCTTCGCAGACGCCTTCGGCCGTGACGGTTTGGCCGTCCGGGCAGACAAGGGCGAGGGCGCACACAAAGCGCGCTGCGCGCTGCCCAGGGGGCATTGGAGCGAGCCTGCTCAGCAGCAAGGCCATGCGCCTGGCATCGTCGGCATCTGGCCCGGCCCACCGTGCCGAATGCAGCCCAGGCGCACCATCTAGGGCATCCACGCACAGTCCCGAATCGTCGGCCAGGGACGGAAGGTTGGTCGCCCGCGCGACTGCCGAGGCTTTGAGAAAGGCATTTTCGGCAAACGTCGCTCCGGTTTCTTCAACAGGGGGAATGTCAACACCCAAAGCATCCGGCGTTGTCAGCCTGACCAAGACAAACGCCGGATGCAGCGCCATCAATGCCCCAAACTCGCGCGCTTTGCCCTGGTTGGTCGTTGCAAGAACAATGGTGGGCATAAGCCTCTCAGTGGTATGCTTCGGCTGGCCTGAAGACCAATTGCTCAGGCTTTAAAGATCACCGGGCAGATTTCAGGCCTGTCAAGGTAGCGCGCGAAGCCGCTGCTGGGCCGGATGCTGGATTTGTCGGTTCTCAGATGGATGGCTAAGCTGAGGCGCGGCCTTGTTGAAGTGTTTTGGTGACTGCCATGAAACAGCGTTCGGTGGTAGAAGCTGACGCCGCCGGGGGGTAATACGTCGGCTACCTCACGCCACGTTTCGCCCTCTGGAATGCTGATAGCTTCGCGCAGAGCTTCTTGGTTTTGCGAGAAAAGTCGCCCCCTTCGAGCAGCCCCCAGCGGTGTGAACCCGGCACGAATACCATCGGCCCTGCATCCGGCCTCACATCGGAAAGTGCCAGCCACGCCGTGAACAGTTCACTTCCATCTTCCCAATCACGCCAGTAGGTCTGGTCTTGATGCCAGCCAACGTTCCCCGCAGAGGTGGCATCTGACGTGCCGGGTTTGTAAAGCCCCTGCACCCACCACACCTGCACCCTCTTGGCGCCTGTCACCGCACCCGCGAGCTGCCCCAGCAGCGGCGAGCAAAGCGCCTCGCGCAATGCAGAACTGGCAAGCTGTGGATGCTCGATCTTACATAACTGACGTGTGTCGTCTCCAGGGTTCCAAGTGCGCCCTTCTGGTTCCTCGCCAGTATCATAGTGACCTTCGCGCACCTGCTCCAAACCACGCGCGGCACGCTCCAGCGTATCTTGCGGCAGTGCCGGTTCAGCGTGAATGTAAAAGCCGTCACGTTTGTAGAGTTCAGTGGGTGTCATTCTGTTTCGCTGCTTCCTGTTTGATAAAACCATAGCCGGGAGGAGAGTCATTTCGGTAATGCCATGCGCAGCACAGCGGCCAAGCTCACCTGCGGCACGCAGAGCGCAACATGGCGTCAGGTAAATCATTCCGGGCTTAAGCCCGGAGCCTCCAACAGATTATATAAGTGAACGGTTCCTTTTGCATAAGTGAACGGTTCCTTTTGTTCCTCTCTTCTTCCATTCCCATTGTTAACCCCACTGGTTCTGGATGTAAGCCGTCACAACACTGCCCTCCACCACGCCTACTGTTGCCCCAAAGTAGCCATCTGCCCAGAAACTATCGCCCCAAAGATGCTCTTCCAAACCGGGGAACTCAGCCCTTAGCACCCGGCTCGTGCCGCCCTTGAGCGTCCTCATAATCTGCGCCACGCTGAAGCGCGGCTGAGCCTGGAGCAAGAGATGGGCGTGGTCGGGCTGGATTGCGAGTTCTTCCGCCTCCCACCCGTTGATGTCACAGGCCTGCCGCAGCAACATTTCTAAACGAGCAGCGACGTCCCCGCGCAGGACGCGCTTGCGGTACTTGGGAACCAGAACCAGGGGGTAGCGCAGTTTGTGCGTGGTATGTGCCCCCGTCCAGTAACGAGGAGCCTGTACGGGCGGCTTGTCATGGAGTTGTTTGTCACGGGGGCGGAAGTTGTTTGTCACGGGGTCGCCTGTTGGGTTTCTTCATACCCAAGTATGGCACACAGCGTCAGTACAAGAAAGGTGTGTGAGGGCGGTGCGGCCTAACATGCGTGCATGAGGCTACCCACCCGACCGGACGGGTGGAGGCTCACTTCAACCCCGGACTGAAGTCCGGGGCGGCCTGCTCGCATCGGTGCAGCGCCTTGTTGTGCTGCTGTTGGCGCGTTGCAGCCGCTGATGTGACGGACGATGGCGCATTGCGAGTACTCATGCGCGGAGCAACGGAGGCTATAGGACAAATTTAATTGCTTTGCCTTCGATACTCGGTTGTCAGCATTCCAGCAAACCCCCAATTTTCGGGTTCAACTTCATCAATAATGATATGAATGTGTTCTGGCTTTTTACCAAGTACTTGCACAAGTGTCTGTGTCATCTCTTCGACGATCTGCTTCTTCTGCTCGGCGGTTACGCCGTCTTTCGTGATGCGAACATTGATGTATGGCATAAACACCTCTTGAATATGACAGCAATCTGATTTTAGCCGATTAGTTTCCGCCGTTCAATCTTTGCAATTTGCATAACGCCTGTCGCAGCAGCACAACGAAGCCAAGCTCAGCGACAGAGGCTGGCGCAATCAAGCGTAGGATACGCAGAAGACCCAACCGCCAGCCTCTGTTC
>JAABUQ010003902.1_pt1 | contig 26420 bp, 25 predicted proteins | sample 5560001 | NCBI WGS metagenome assembly JAABUQ01 (sample SAMN10711888, study PRJNA513371) | rock metagenome | isolation source: Antarctica rocks | place: Antarctica: Victoria Land, Finger Mt nord | collected 2015-12-18 | reverse complement strand
CGACGGTGTGGAAAAGTCCCGCGTAGGATTCAATCAACCGGCGGCCAATAACCTTCACCGAGCCGGGCACACACACACGCGATTTATCGTTACGGTCAACATCGCTGCACATCGTCAACTCTGACTCTTCTTTGGCGGAATTGAGCAGCTCGCGAATACTCTCGGCGTCCCGCAGCGGATCACCGGAACGGCGCGCTGTACCTGCAATCGGACACGTCTCCACGCGATCGCTTTCGACTCGCACGAACATTTCAGGAGACGCTCCGACCAGCTGTTCATCACCCATCTGCAGAATAAATTCGTACGGGCTCGGACTCGATTTTTGAATACGCTCGAAAAGTTCTGAAGGGCTCGCGGCGAAAGGAGCGCTGAATGTTTGCCGGAGAACCACCTCGTAGTAGTTGCCGAGACGCATGCCTTCGCGAACGGTCTCGACCTTCTCCATGTATTCTTCGGTCCGATGGTCGGATACAATCTCGCCAGTAGTTCCGGGAGAAGTGCTTGCTGGACGGGAGATTTCTTCGGCGTCGCGAGGCAAGCCTTCCGTCGTGCCCTGTTCGCCTGCGAAATCATAATGGTAGCGTTCGATTACCTCTTTCTTGCGATCCATGAAATAAATGTCGTCACAGAGAAAGAGATGCAGTGTCTTGGCATCCTCGCGCGGCAGGCGCTGCGTGATGGGATCGAATTGAAGCAGCAGGTCATACCCGAACGCGCCTAAGAGCGCAAGCCGTGAATCGGAAGACGTACCAAACTCGTTGATCAGAAGGCGCAGAAGCGAGAACGGAGAAGGCTGTTTGCTGCGCTCTTCTTCCGGAAAGCGTTCAGCCAGAGGCTTCAGGATGAGTGTGATTGATTCACGAGCCTCCCGTTTGGCATCCCAATGCGAGTGGTGCGCGAGCAAGGGCCACAAAAGCGTGAGCAATACCTGACCCCGCTGGTTAAGCGCTCGAAGCGTCAGCGTGCGCTCGCGCCCGACGATTTCAAGCGGAGGCGCTACGCTCGCCACATCCCAGCGCGAATACCGCTCGGGGTACTCGTAGCCGGATGAAAGATAGACGCCGCGCTTGCCGTCGATCTGCCGCAGGATGTGCTTCAGTGCGCGAGAGTAAGCAACTTTCGAGCTCGTCCGCGTCACGGAAATACCGTGCGGAGTGGTGTAGCACAGCTTTTGCATGTTGAAGGACTGCTATTTACCAGGATACTAAGGCTGCAAAGGGCGGTAACTGTGGCAAGCTTAGGTCATGGCACGCGGCTGGGAAAGCAAGGGCGTTGAAGCACAGATCGAAGCAGCCGAGGAACGGGAACTGCGGGCTCGAGCGCTCCAGTTGAGCACTGCAGAGGTCGCACTCGAGCGGGAACGGGAGAGCATCGAGCTATCGCGCACCAGAGTTCTTGGCGATCTTGCGGCTGCCGAAAATCCGAAGTACAGAGAGATGCTGCAAAAGTCGCTCGAGTTTCTCGATTCTAAACTTGCCAAGTTGCCCGCTGCGAAGAAACACGAGTAAGATGGAGCCTTTCTGATGCGCGCAAACTGAGTTATTCAGCAGGCCAGATCTTCGCGTGTCACTTTGATATCACCGAGTCGGCCGAGCATGGCGAGCGCGATGCCCTCTGTTTGAAAAAATTCGCTGGCGATGTTTTGCACCTGCTCCCGAGTTACGGATTCGATGTTATCGAGCATTTCGTCGAGCGAAAGGAAACGGTCAAAGTAAAGCTCCTGCCTGGCGAGGTTTGACATCCGGCTTGAGGTAGATTCCAAGCTGAGCATGAGAGATCCCTTCAGGTGATCTTTGGCGCGACGCAACTCGTCGGGGCCGATCAGATCCTCTTTGAAGATGCGAAATTCCTTGATCACGGAATCTACTACCTGCTTGGCGGTCTCGACGCCGGTGCCAGCGTAGACGGTAAAACAGCCAGTATCGCTAAAGAGATTCAGCTCCGAATACACGGCGTAAGCGAGCCCCTGTTTTTCCCGTATATTTTGGAAAAGCCGGGAGCTCATACCGCCGCCGAGCACGGTGTTCAAGATGTACAGCGGAAAGCGCGCCGCATGAGCCAGCGGGTAGGCGGGAACGCCGAGTGCGATATGCACCTGTTCGAGCGATTCTTTCTTTTTGAGAATGATCGGCGCATGCGGCTTGGGAATGTCGCCCGTCAATGGCCGGTCCCGTTCGCCCAGGGAGGCGAATTTTTCCTTGACCAGGCGCCCGATCTGATGGTGTTCTAGATTGCCGGCGGCGGTGATGAGGATATTTTGCGGTGAGTACACGCGACCATAAAAATCGCAGAGCATGTCCCGTCCGAATTTCTTTACGGTTTCCTTGGTACCGAGAATCGGTTTGCCAAGACCGTTCCCTTTCCAGAAATTGCCGATGAAAGTTTCATGCAGCACAAACTCAGGCTGATCGGCTTCCATCTTCAATTCTTCGAGGATGACGCCTTTCTCCTTCTCGATATCTTCTACCCGAAACAACGGGTTCAGCACAAGATCAGAGAGAATGTCGAAGGCAAAAGGTAAATGCTCATCCAGAGTTTTGGTGTTGTAACTGACCAATTCTTTGCTAGTAAAAGCATCGAGGCCGCCGCCGATCGAATCGACTGAGCGCGCGATATCCTCGCTCGACCGGTTCGTCGTTCCCTTGAACAGCATGTGTTCAATGAAATGCGAGATGCCATTTTCCGGCCCTTGCTCAATTCGCGAGCCGCTGCCTACCCAGATGCCCAAGGAGACCGAACGAACGTAAGGCATGGCTTCTGTTACGATGCGCAAGCCATTTGGGAGGGTAGCGCGTTCAATTTCGCGGACGTGGGGAGAAACGGAAACCATCAGAAGTAGCCTTTCAGCGGACAGGAAGATACACTAAACAGGATGCTGCAGCACCTTAGAGGCGATGCGCTGGTCGGGATGGAATTAGCCGATCTAGAGGTCTTACTCGGCCCTAAGCAACCCAGTTTCCGAGCCCGACAGCTGTTTGACGCGCTATATAGACGACGTGTGGGAGATCTGTCAGACGTTACTAATTTACCACAGGAAATTCGCGATCATCTAGCTTCCCATAACCCGCTGGGGCTGCCTGATTTAGAGCGCCGCTACGACTCAAAGGATGGAACTCGGCGGTATCTTTTACGCTTGAAAGACAACCGAACTGTGGAAGCCGTTTTGATGCCGGAGCAGCAGCGGGACACGATTTGTATCTCAAGCCAGGTCGGGTGCCCGGTGGATTGCCGCTTCTGTTTGACGGCTCTGATGGGTCTCGAGCGTAATCTTACAGCAGGAGAAATCGTCGGCCAGGTACTTTACGCAGCGCGCGAGAACGGTATTGAGGCCAGAGGCGGCCGTATGAACGTCGTCATGATGGGAATGGGTGAACCGCTGCTCAACCTTGATAACGTGCTGAAGGCCACGCGCCTACTTACTGACGTGGGCGGCATTGGAATATCCGAGAAACGAATTACTGTTTCCACATCCGGCATCATTCCAAAAATCGAGGAGCTCGGGCAAGCTTCGGTCCGTCCAAAACTCGCTATCTCGTTGAACGCTTCAAGCGAGGGACAGCGCCGCGAGTTGATGCCGATTACTCGGAAGTACCACTTATCGGACCTTATGGCGGCATGTAAATCATACCCGCTTCGAACATGGGAAAAGCTAACGTTCGAGTATGTTCTTTTAAAAGGCGTGAATGACTCTGACGCCGATGCGCGGAGGGTGGTTCGATTGGTCGCGCACCTGAACTGCAAGATGAATCTGATCGCGCTGAACCCCGGACCGGGCATCTCGTTTGAGACTCCGGACCCGGAGCGCCTCGAAAGCTTTCAGCAGATTGTGCGAAGGGCCGTTCCCTGTTTCATCCGGAAGCCGCGCGGACTGGATATCTACGCGGCTTGCGGACAGTTGAAGAGAGTCGCTTCGGATTACGTGAATATCGGCCGCGAAGTTACATTCCCTGCTTAGGATGCGAAGCAGCGCTTCCTTCAGTCATGCCCAGCACCCATTTAACTGCCTCGAAATACATTTTCTGAATATCCGGATCGTCCCAGGATTCCTTCGTGTGGCCCAGAGTTGAATAAAACACCCGGCCCTTCCCGTAGTTCTTAGACCAGGCAACCGCGAAGTCGTGGTCCTGCCGGTGCACCCTCGGATTGTTGTAATCCAGCTTCGATGGGTCGAGGCTGAGTAACACGTTCACCTTGTCTCGAGACCAAGACTTGGCTTGATAGATCTCATCCTGCTTCACAAGGGCATGCGGGAAGTGGCGAACTGCCGGGAAGTTCGGATCTTCCACGATAATCGGCGCGTTGAACGTCGTCCACGGATGCTCGTCAAACCAACCGCCGATCATCTCCCCGTATTCGGGCCACTTGTAATTCGTATCTAAGGCCGCGTGAATACCCACGAAACCTTTGCCGTCCTCTTTGATGAACGACATCATGTCCGTTTTCTGATCGTCAGTCAGACTGAGTTCACCGGTGGTGCTCGCAAAGATCAAGGCATCGAAATAGTTCAAGTCTTTCCGGTTTCGGTCTTTAATGGTTTTCTTGGTCAAGAGCTCCGTGTCGGTTCGTAACGTCGTGTCCCACAGCTTCGTCTCGTGTCCCATGCGCCAGATATTGGCCATTGCGTCCGGAACAGAGTCGTGCTCGAAGCCCTTCGTTTCTGAGACAACCAGAATGTGAGCGATCCCTTTCGGCGGTGTTCTCGCGGGTGTCGTTTGAGCGCCTATACGATGTAGAGCAACGAGCGCGATTGCCCCAGCGGCCAGTGCCAGAAAAGGCACAGGGCGAATCAACTTCATGTAACCTCCTAATCAGTGAAAACGTTATCACAGCAGTAAACTGACAGAGTCACCCTCCTTAGCCGCTTGAATCGCATTATTCGAAGATAATTACTTGGACAGCATCCTCCATCATCTGCTCCGCTTTCTATTTCATCTCGGTTATTTCGGGCCTTTGGTGATGGGCGTTTTTGATTCCTCTTTTCTATTTCTTCCGTTCGGGAACGATCTCCTGGTGATCGCTTTGACCGCTCGGCACCATGAGGGCTACCTGCTGTACGTACTTTCCGCAGTTTGCGGCTCAACCCTGGGGATCTTTTTTCTTGATTTAATTGCCCGCAAGCTCGGCGAAGGCGGCGTTACCAAGGTCGTAGGCAAGCGGTGCTTCGAGTACCTGAAGGGGAAGATCGACCAATACGGGGGGAAAGCACTGGTGCTGGGATCTCTGGCGCCTCCGCCGTTTCCTTTCACAATGGCGGTAGCGGTCAACAGCGCTCTGGGGTATCCGCGCAGGCGGCTTCTGCTGTTGGTGGCGTCGGCCAGAGCGGCCCGGTTTCTGATCCTGGGAGGGCTCGCGATTAAGTTCGGCCGAACTATCATTCACATGATCAACTCGGCTGCCTTCAAGAATTTTATGTATTTTTTTACTGCGATCTGCCTGGTTGGCAGCGTGTATTCCGTAGTGAACTGGGTCCGTAAAAGCCGCTCAAGGCGGCCTCAGGCATCTGATGGACAACCTGCCGAAGCCTGATGATCTGCTGTAATTGGCAATTGAGTCTAATCCTGTTTAACCCAGAGACAACCAGCCGAAAGTCATCTTCACCTCCGTTCTTGCAATCAGGAATGTTTTCGGCCGCAGCCGGCCGCTAGGAGCTTTTTATGTGGATCGTTCGCCTCGCTCTACGGCGACCTTACACGTTTGTCGTTTTATCGTTGATGTTGTTCATTCTGGCTCCGGTCGTAATTTCCCGGACGCCTACAGATATTTTTCCGAATATCGATATACCGGTTGTCAGTGTTGTCTGGCAATACACGGGAATGTCGGCACAGGACATCTCAGAGCGAATCGTATACATCACGGAACGCGCCCTGACAACGACGGTCAACAACATCGAGCACGTTGAATCGCAATCGATGAACGGCATCGCAGTCGTGAAGATATTTTTCCAGCCGCATGCCAACATCAGCTCCGCGATCGCCCAGGTCACGGCAATCTCGCAGACTCAGCTAAGACAGCTGCCGCAGGGGACCACGCCGCCCCTCATCATCACGTACAACGCTTCAACTGTTCCCATTCTGCAGCTTGCCATCTCGGGACAAGGCGTGAGCGAACAGCAGCTTTACGATCTCGGAAACAATTTCATACGCCCCCAGCTTGTTACGGTACCTGGCACGGCCATTCCCAATCTTTACGGCGGCAAGCAACGGCAGGTGCAAGTGGACTTGAATATACAGGCTTTGCAGTCCAAGGGTCTGAGCCCTTCCGATGTCGTGAGCGCGATCGGCAACCAGAATTTAATTTTGCCGGGTGGTACATCAAAGATCGGGCGGCTCGAATATAGCGTGGAGATGAACGGCAGTCCCGCAACTGTTGCCGAGCTAAACAACCTTCCAATCCGGTCTGCAAATGGGGCGACTATTTATGTGCGGGACGTAGCGCATGTACGAGATGGATACCCGCCGCAAACCAACGTGGTGCGCTCCGATGGAGTGCGCGGCTCGCTGATGTCCATTCTGAAATCAGGCAACGAATCGACGATCGATATTGTGGCTGGCGTGCGCGCGCTCTTGCCGGCAGTGCTCTCCTCGCTACCGCCGGAGCTGCGGGTAAAGCCGGTAGCCGATCAATCCGTCTTCGTCCGGGCGTCGATCAGCGGCGTGGTGCGCGAAGCATTGATTGCGGCGTGCCTGACTGCATTCATGATTCTGGTCTTTCTCGGCAGCTGGCGGAGTACACTCATCATCGCCGTCTCGATTCCGCTCTCGATCCTGTGCTCGCTTTTTATGCTTAGCGCACTGGGAGAAACGATCAACATCATGACGCTCGGCGGCTTGGCCCTGGCGGTCGGAATTCTGGTTGACGACGCAACAGTCGAGATCGAAAATATCAACCGGAATTTCGAAATGGGAAAGGAGATCGAACAGGCCATTCTGGACGGGGCCGCCCAAATCGCAATTCCGGCGTTTGTCTCGACGATCAGCATCTGTATCGTTTTCGTTCCCATGTTCTTTCTCACGGGAGTTGCGCGCTACCTTTTTGTGCCTTTGGCCGAGGCGGTATGCTTTGCGATGCTCGCTTCGTACCTTCTCTCGCGGACGATTGTGCCGACACTCGCGAAGTATTTGCTGAGAGGGCATACACATCACGAAGCAGTAGCGCATGCCGACCGGCGAAATCCGTTTGTGCGTATGCAGCTGGCCTTTGAAAACTCTTTTGAAAAACTTCGCGGCGGTTATCGCCGTCTGCTCGAGATCTCAATCAGACATAGCGTGCTCTTCACAGTTTGCTTCTTCCTTGCCTGTCTCGCCTCAGTAGTCGGCCTGTTTCCATGGTTAGGACAGGACTTTTTTCCAGCAATCGATGCCGGGCAATTCAAACTTCACCTCCGCGCACAAACAGGCACGCGGATTGAAGAGACTGCCAAGCTCTGCGATCAAATTGACAGCAGTATTCGCGAGTTGATCCCGCCGGCCGAAATCTCGAATATTTTAGACAACATCGGCCTGCCATATAGCGGAATCAACACGTCCTATAGCAATTCGGGCGCGATTGGCCCGGCTGACGCAGACATTCAGGTCTCGCTCGAAGAAAAACACCGGCCGACGCTCGATTACATCCGCCGGCTCCGAGCCAAGCTTCCAGAGCAGTTTCCAGGGGTAACTTTTTATTTTTTACCGGCCGATATGGTCAGCCAAATTCTCGACTTTGGCATGCCCGCACCGATCGATATCCAGGTTCTTGGACCTAACCTTGCCGGCAACCGGGCTTTTGCAGATCACCTGTTGCAAGAGGTGAAGTACATACCCGGCGTCACCGATCTGCGCATCCAACAGCCTTTCAATCAACCAAAGTTATTCGTCAATATTGATCGCACCAAATCGCAGCTAGTGGGCTTCAGTACGCGCGATGTCGCGGGCAATATCCTGGTGGCGCTCAGCGGCAGTTTCCAGACTTCGCCTACCTTTTGGCTGAATCCGAAAAGCGGGGTGAGCTACAACATTGCAGCGCAATCTCCGCAATATCGGATGGACTCTCTGCAAGATATCCGGAACATTCCAGTGACCGGCAATGGCGCGCCCCTGCAGATTCTGAGCAGTCTCGCTTCTATCCAGCGAGGTCAAGGCCTCGGCACCGTCACTCACTACAACATCGCGCCGGCGATTGACGTTTTCGGCTCGGTTGATGGCACCGATCTCGGCAGTGTATCGAAGGAGATCGACTCGATCGTAGCCAAGAACCGCAAACTGCTTCCGAAGGGATCAAGGATCGCTGTTCGCGGCCAAGTCGACACAATGCGGTCTTCTTTTACCGGACTCATCGCCGGATTACTTTTTTCGATTGTGCTTGTCTACATGCTCATCGTGATCAATTTTCAATCCTGGCTTGATCCCTTCATTATTATTTCGGCGTTACCGGCTGCACTGGCCGGAATCGTGTGGTTCCTTTTCCTGACACATACGACGGTCAGCGTGCCGGCGCTTACAGGATCCATCATGTGCATGGGAGTCGCGACAGCCAATAGCATCCTGGTGGTGAGCTTCGCGAAGGAGCAGCTGCCCGATGCCGATACGGCTGCCGATGCGGCACTGCTGGCGGGGTTCACACGCTTCCGGCCGGTCTTAATGACAGCGTTGGCCATGATCATCGGCATGCTGCCCATGTCGCTCGGGCTAGGCGAAGGAGGAGAGCAGAATGCGCCGCTGGGACGTGCCGTAATCGGCGGGCTCTCGTTTGCAACGGTTGCAACCCTCTTTTTTGTCCCGGTATTTTTCAGCCTTCTGCATGGCAGGCGGAGGGCGGTGTGACATTCCGGTCGGCGCGCATACGAGGCGCTCTCGGCTTGATCCTGGTCTTGGCGGTGGCGGCTATTCTCATCGCCTTGGGAATCCTGCCACGCTTAAGAGCCAGGCAGGTGCTGCGGGAGCAGACGAACCACTCGGCCGTACCGGCTATCAACATCATTCATCCAACCCGGTCGGCGCCGGCGGAAGAAGTTGTTCTGCCAGGAAACATACAGGCATTTGTCGATGCGCCAATCTACGCTCGCACAAACGGCTACCTGCGGCACTGGTACTTCGATATAGGCGCCCGCGTAAAAAAAGGACAGCTGCTGGCCGACATTGAGAGCCCCGAGATCGACCGTCAGCTCGAGCAGGCGAAAGAGGATCTGCGGACGGAGCAGGCCAATCTAGAACTAGCCCAGATCACAGCGAAACGCTATGTTGATCTGTTCAAGACAGACTCGGTAGCCAAACAGGACGTTGACACTGCCGTACAAAATGCGGCTGCCAGAAATGCCGGTTTCCGATCGGCGCAGGCAAATGTAAGCAGGCTGCAAAGCATGGTCGGGTTTGAGAAAATCTACGCCCCGTTCGACGGCGTGGTGACGGCGCGTAATACGGACATCGGGCAATTAATTGATTCGGGTTCTTCCCCCAATGCCGCGCGCGAGTTGTTCCATGTTGCCGCTCTCGACAAGCTGCGCGTTTTTACCCAGGTTCCGCAGACATACTCTCATGAAGCGGTGCCTGGAGTGAAGGCCGATCTCACCTTGCCGGAGCTCCCCGGACGGCGGTTCACCGGAACTCTGGTTCGAACGGCTAAGTCGATCGATCCCGTCACTCGGACTTTGACCGTTGAGGTTGACGTGCCAAATACTGGCGGCTTGTTGTTTCCCGGAGCTTACACGGAAATTCATCTCAGGGTGAAGTCGAGCGCTCCGGCACTGCTGATTCCTGCCACGTCTCTTATTTTTCGGTCTCAGGGTTTGCGTGTTCCCGTGGTCGAGAATGGCAATCGCGTTCATCTTCTGCCGGTTACGCTTGGAAAAGACTTTGGCAACGCGGTAGAGGTGGTGGCGGGTTTGTCAGCCGACGCGGCGGTTGTGGCGAATCCCCCGGATTCACTGGTTGATGGTGAAGCGGTTCGCATCGTGCCGCCAGCCAAAACAAAGGAAGTAGAAGAGTAGTGGCGGACAAGAAAAAGGCCGCTTGTTCCAGGTGGAACGAGCGGCCCAGGATCCAGCGGAATAACTTAAGCCTTTGCGGACTGACGGCTGTGCTTCAGATCACGAACAACACCGTGCGCCTCCAAAACCCCTTCGTATTGCTTCTGAACAACGGTCTTGACGTTTGCCGGCAGAGTCTTCTGCAACGCCTCAGAATAGGCTTTCTTCGCGGCGTCTTCGCCTGATTCAGCCTCATTCACGATTGCCGTATCTTCGTCGGAGGTCAGCGCTGTCTTCAAATTCATCCAGCCGCGATGCAGACCCGCCGCCACGTGCCCGCTTTCAGCTGGTTGTTCACCCAAAGAACTCACCAAGGACTGCAATTCCTGCGCGTACGAGGCTCGCTGCGCGGCATACTTCGAGAAAAGCGACTTAAGGGAGGATTCCTTCACCTTTTCCGCTGCCGTCTTAAAGCCCTCGGCTCCGTCTTTTGCTGTCTCAACTAATCCGTTCAGAACATCCGCGACATCACTCATTTATTCTTGTGCCTCCTGATGTTTGATACAGATTCTCGCCAAACCATTTCGGATTACAGCAGCAATTTCTTTTGTAAGTTGTGCTGGGCGAGATTCAGTGACGCTGCCGAAACTTTGCAAGTTAAGCAGTCTCGAAATCAGCAATCAGAGGCAGGTGATCGGAAGCGACCAGTGCTCGCCGGTTCCGGTGTAGACGGAGTGTCGTCAATCGGAACTCTGGATCATAGTAGACGTGGTCCAGGTGCCAGAACGGGATCGCTCCCGGATACGTTCTTCCTCGCTGTAGATGCAAGTCCACGTCGGCACTCTTGAGCTGATGGGTGAGCATGCGGGTCGCTAGTCCTCGCGTCCATTCATTGAAATCACCTGCGAGGATCCGGCGTCCTTTTGTGGCGGGTTGCCCAAGCAAATCGGTCGAGGTCAAGCGGACTGCCTGCTGCCTGCGTTCGAAAAACGACGTACCGAGGTGAGTTGCGAAGAATTCAAGAGCCCGGCCCTGCTGGATTTCGAGTTGAACCTGCAGGCAACTCCGCAGCTCCTTTCCGGCGACTGTCAAATCGTGATTTCGTTCCTCGCCGATCGGATAGCGGCTCAGCACGGCATTGCCGTAAGGCACGCCGGCGTAAGTTCGAGTTGGGCCGAACGCGAGTCCCATTCGAGCGTGTTCAGAGAGATACTCTGCCTGAGGTTCAAAGATTTCCTGCAGCGCCAGGATGTCGGGGTTGATTTCCTGAATGATGTGCAGCACGCGTGCAGGCCGTACCTTCCAGTCCATCCCGCGGCACTTATGCACATTGTATGTAGCAACCCGGAAGCGGATCATTCCTGCCTCTCGAGCAACGAGAACACGTGATCCGCCAATCGGAAGCGCATTTTTCGACGCCACGCATCGTACGTCATGAGGCGGCTGTGGGTGAGATCACGCTCGAAGTCATCTTCGAGCTGACGCGTGACTCGAGGATTGAAGACCGCAAGATTCACCTCGTCGTTCAAATCGAAGGAGCGGTAATCAAAATTGGTCGAACCGACAATAGCCCAGCATCCATCCACCATCATGGCTTTGACGTGAATCATGGCGGATTCATATTCGTGGATCTCGATGCCGTGTTTGAGCAAGCTTCCATAGAGCTGCCTGCTCGACGCACGAGTCATGATCTGGTCTGAGCGCAAACCGGGGGTCAGGATCTTCACCTTCACGCCGCGCTCGCGGACCGCTTGAATGATTGCCTGGCGTGCACTGCGGTCGGGCAAAAAATACGGCGTACTGATGTAGATCTGCTTCTGGGCCGACGCAATCAGGACCTGGTACAAGATTCGAGCTGAAGTGGACCCGGCTGCTGGCGTGCTACCCACAACTAATCCCGCGTCCCCGCCATTTCTATCGGGAAATTGGAAGTAGTCGTCGCCGGTCAGGATTTCGCCTGCAACCCGCAGCCAGTTTTGAGCAAATACGGATTGCAGGCTGGCGACAAGCGGACCGTGGACGCGTACAACCGTATCCCTCCAGCGCGGATTGCCATTCTTACCTGTGTACCATTGATCGGCAATCCCGGCACCCCCAATGAAAGCGACGCGCCCATCCACAATCATCAGCTCACGGTGGGTGCGATTATTCACCTGCGGCAGTAAGTCCGGACGCAGGCTGTGATACCACGCGAGACGTCCACCGGCGGCTTCGTACTCCTTGAAATAGCTTCTTAGACGTACTGAAACAACCGATGTAGTCCAGCACGATTTTCACCTGCACACCGACGCGCGCACGTTCGGTCAGCGCGGCGACGAACTGTTCACCGATCTTGCTCCGGTGGAAAATATAAGCTTCTAAATTGATGGTGCGCTGAGCGCGGCGAATCTCAGCCAGTTCGGCCGGATAGAAGTTGTCTCCGTTGACTAACACTTCGAATGTGTTGCCACCCATCAGCTCCGATTGCGTGAGCGTGCTCAGCAGATCGCGAAAGAGCTGCGAGTCTAAGGGAGACTTTTGGGATTCGTCAACCCGGTAGGGTAGATCAGGACCAAAGAGCGCGAGATAGAGACCGAGAATAATCGCGGCGAGGGCGAACATCGCCAGAGCTGCTTGAAGGTGCATGTAAGAATTGGAACGCGCATCGCTCAGCGTTCCGCGTACGAACTCAGTTCAGGGTACATCGACTGAGGAACTCATCCGCAGACGAGAGCAGGATGGACATTCTGTCTCTGGCGGGCAGGGTCTACAATTCAAGTGTCAGGAGTAACCAGATGCTCGTTCAATTTCCTCCATCGAATCCGGAAGTCGATTTGAACACCACGTATGATGCCGTCATTGTTGGCTCCGGAGCCGCTGGGGGAATGGCTGTGCATGTCCTCACCTCGCACGGTTTGAAAGTTCTTCTGCTCGAGGCTGGGAAATACCAGGATACGAGCAAGATCCTGCATTCGATGGAGTGGCCGTATGATCATCCGCGGCGCGGGCAGATGCCGCCGGATTATCACGCTTTGACAGCGGCCGAATACAATTTCCGCGATCGGCCATACGCTCAGAACTCGCCTTACAAGAAAGTTACTTCTTACGTGCAGGGATGGGGCGGGACAGACTACAGCAAGACCTTGGTGGTTGACGAGAAGCAGAATCCGACTACCGGCACACAGTATGCATGGGTTCGCGCGCGCGTCGTCGGAGGCAAGACTACCATCTGGGGGCGCCTTGCGCTGCGCCTCTCTGATTACGATTTCAAGGCAAAAGATCGTGACGGATTTGGAGAAAACTGGCCGATTTCCTACGCCGACATTGAGCCCTATTACGACAAAGTGGACCTGTATCTGGGCGTCTCGGGATATCCGGAGAAACTTCCCTGGCTTCCTGACGGGAAATTTCAACGGCCCGTTAGACTCACGTATTCCGAGCTGCATTTGCGTAAGACTCTGCAGGGCATGAATCGTACGCTCACGCCTTACCGCGCGGGTGTCACGACGGATGGTCTGAAGCACAACAAATACCGAAGCCGCTGTTATGGCCGCGGAGCGTGTAACCGGCACGTGGGAGGTTGCGATATCCACGCGGCTTTCGATTCGCCGACCGGGTTGATTCGCCCAGCTTATGACACCGGTAATCTAACGATGCGCCCGAACTCGACCGTGCACGAAATCACCGTCGACAAGGATACAGGCAAAGCGACCGGAGTTGCGTTTATCGATAGCGAGACGCGCAAGAGCTATCACGTGAAGGCCAAGACGATCATTCTTGCGGCGTCAACGCTCGAATCGGCGCGCTTGATTCTGCTCTCGAAATCGACAACTTACCCGAACGGAATCGGCAATTCGAGTGGGCACGTCGGTCACAACTTTTGCGAGCATGTGATGGGTCCATCCGTAGCGGGCTTCATGCCTGACTTGGTCGGAAAACCTCGCACGATCGATGATGGGCGGCCCGGCGGATTCTACATTCCCCGCTTCCAGAACCTTGACGCCAATAGCAAGTCCGGTTTTCTGCGCGGCTACGGTTTTGAAGGCGGCAGCGGTTGCGGCATGACGCCGGGCAGCGTGTATGACACGCCCGGATTCGGCGAAGAGTACAAGAAGAACGCGCGGCGGATGGCAGGCGCGACCATTGACATCGGAGCGTTCGGCGAGGTGCTGGCCCGCTATGAAAATCAGGTTGAACTTGATCCGAACGTGAAAGACGCCTGGGGCATCCCGGTGCTGCGCTTCAATTACAAGTTTGGGGAGAACGAGCACAAGATGTGCGAGGACATGGCTCGAACGGGACGCGAGATGTTTGAAGCGGCCAAGTTCGAGATCTTGTCTTCTTCCAGCAAAATGCTGACGGAGGGCTGGTCGATTCACGAGATGGGAACGTCTCGCATGGGGGACGATCCGAAGACATCGGTGGTCAATCAATTCCAGCAATTCCATGACGTGAAGAATTTGCTCGTGGTGGATGGAAGCACCCACGTGAACGCCTCCGCGCAGAACCCGACCTGGACCATCATGGCGCTGTGCTGGCGTTCGTGCGACCATTTGGCCGATCAGCTGAAGAAGGGGGAGATCTAGATGAGCGTCGAGCTAAAGCGTCGCGATCTGTTGAAGCTTCTTTCGGCCGCCGCATTTGCTGCGCCCTTGGCGCTACCCGCAGCCGAGCCCGGAGCACCGCTCTACTTCACCAAAGACGAGTTCGCTCTGCTTGATACCTTAACTGAGTTAATCATTCCTGCCGACGACCACTCGCCGGGCGCACACGCTGCGGGAGTGGCTTCGTTCATCGATAAGATCACCGCGGAAGCGTTCTTGCCGGAAGATAAGATGTCCTGGCGCAACGGACTGGCCTCGGTGAATAAAATCTCTCAGTCCTCTCATGGCAAGCCCTTTCTGAAGATGTCCAAGGAGGACCAAGTCGCTCTGCTCAAGAAGATGTCGGGCAATGAAGAAGCCAAGCAAGCGAACAAGGACAACGACGCCGAGAACAACAAGGATAAAACGAAACCCGAAGCATTCTTTGGGCAGCTGAAAAACTCGACGGCCTTCGCCTATTACACCTCCTCCATCGGCATCCACAAAGAAATGGAATACAAAGGCAATGTGCTGCTCGACAAGTTCGCCGGCTACATGCCGGATGATCCGCTTCCTCCGATCTCATCGCTGTCGGTGAGCTGAGTCACCGGAAGCGCGGTCACAGCCGGTCGGGAATTTGTAAGTCAAATGGAATGAATTCGCTGTGGGCAAGTTCAACCATCGCCCGGATATTGCAGCCCGTCATTCTTAGCTCGGCAGCGATCCTGCCAATCTAAGGAGGCCGGGACCTTGAGTGTAGTTCTCGCTTACAAAAACTTTGCAGCCAATCGCAACATCAGCCACATTGGCCTGGGTGTTGCGGCCATCAACACATCTAAAGTGCTCCGGCGTGAGGGAATCAAGGCGAACGTCTGGGCGATTCTTAACGCAGATGACCTGCGAAGCAAGCTGAATGTCGCGCCCGCTGCGCATGTAATCATCGCAGCTCCGTGGATTCCCACGGCGGAACTGCAGGCGCTCTCGACCGACTTCCCCGATACGCAGTTTGCCGTGAACTGCCATTCGAACGTCGGCTTCTTGCAGGCCGACCGGCATGGCGTGAAGCTGATGCGGGAAGTGATGGAGCTCGAGCTTGGCACATCGAACGTGCATTTGGCTGGAAACAGCCGGCGATTCTGCCATTGGATTCGTTCGGCCTTTGGCTCACCTTGTGCTTATCTTCCAAACCTTTACTGGCTGGAAGACTGCGGCGTGCGTCCTATGCCTTGGTCAGGCGGTACGTTGCGCATTGGTGCATTTGGCGCAACCAGGACATTAAAAAATCTCATGAGTGCAGCGGGTGCAGCGCTTGAAATTGCACGGCATCTGCGCGCCCCGCTCGAGTTCTGGTTGTCGGGCGGAAGGACGGAGGGCGGCGGCGAATTTGTTCTTGGTGCCGTCGAGAGATGTTGAGCGATCTTCCCGGAGTGACCCTGCGCCTCAACGGCTGGCAATCCTGGCCGGGTTTCCGGAAGACAGTCGCGCAGATGCACCTTCTACTACAGCCGAGCTATACGGAGTCGTTCAACATGGTCACGGCCGATGGTGTAGCGGAAGGCGTGGCATCCGTGGTCTCGGAGGCGATCGACTGGGTGCCGGACGATTGGAAAGCGAACAACGACGACGTGCTGGACATTGCACGAGTTGGCAGGCGATTACTCCTCGACGGACGAGCGGCTGAAGAGGGCCGGGCTGCGCTCGAACTGTATACGGCGGATGGAATTCGGGCTTTCGAAAAGCATCTAGCTATTCGATAAGCATGCAATCGCCGTATGAAAAAAAGCGGTAGCGATTTTGCACGGCGTGTTCGTAGGCCGCTAGCGTTAGTTCGCGGCCTGCGAAAGCGGCAACGAGCATGAGCAGACTCGATTCCGGTAAATGGAAGTTCGTCAGCATGGCGCCTGTTCCGCGAAAGCGAAAACCGGGATAAATGAAGAGATTGGTTTCGCCGTGCTGTGGGTGTAAGGCGCCGCGCAAGAGAGCAGTCTCGATCGTGCGCACGCTCGTTGTCCCTACGCAAAACAAGCGGCTGGCCCGCTGCATACTCTCGCAATCGGGCTCCCTGAGTTCATAATTCTCCTCGTGTAAGTTGATTTCGGAGACATGTCCGCCTCGTAGCGGCGCAAACGTTCCCAGGCCTACGTGCAAAGTGACGTGAGCAATTCCCGCTCCTGCAGCGCGACACGAATCGAGGATCTCCGGCGTGAAATGCAGGCCAGCGGTGGGAGCGGCGGCAGATCCCGCTTGACGCGCAAAGACGGTCTGATAGCGTTCACGATCCTTGGCCGTTGGCTTTCGATGTATGTAAGGAGGGAGCGGTGTCTCACCCAGACGTTCGAGCAGAGGCTCAATCGGGCCGTCTGCCCGGAAGCGGATCGTACGCTCGCCAAAATCGCCTTGCGAGACGATCTCCGCCGAGAGTGCCGGGCTGAACAGGATGTGATCACCCTGGCGCGCGCGCTTGCCCGGCCTGGCAAGAGCCTTCCAGGTCTCTTCTCTTTTATCAAGAGGGCGGACGAGGAAGATTTCTACTGCGGCTCCATCTTTCCTGTTGCGTTTGCCGTGCAAGCGCGCCGGGAAAACCTTGGTGTCGTTCAGAACCAGGCAGTCACCCGGGCGCAGATAGCTGCTGAAATTCTGAAATTCGTCATCGCGGAATGAATTTGTCTTGCGAGACACAACGAGCATGCGGGAAGCGCCGCGCACCTCGGGCGGTTCCTGCGCGATCAGTTCTTCGGGCAGCTCATAATAAAAGTCAGATACTTGCAAACCCTTATTTTAGGAATTGAAAGTTCCTGTGACGAGACTGCGGCCGCTGTTGTCGAGAACGGGCGTGTGATTCGATCGAGCGTGGTTGCTTCTCAACTCAGCACTCATGCGAAGTACGGCGGCGTGGTGCCGGAGTTGGCCTCGCGCGAACACTTGCGTGCTATTGTTCCGGTGGTGCGCCAGGCGCTTGCCGAAGCTGATATTGAACTTCGGAATCTGCAAGCGATCGCAGTAACAGCAGGACCTGGCCTGGTCGGCTCGCTGCTGGTCGGTGTCACGTACGCGAAGGCTCTTTGCTTTGCGCGCGATCTTCCGTTAATTGCGGTCAATCACGTCGAGGGACATATACACTCCGTCTTGCTCGAGTATCCGGATGTTCGGTTCCCAGCTCTTGCGCTGGTCGTCAGCGGAGGTCATACCCATCTCTTCGAAGTGCCACAGGCCGGTGAATACCGCCTGCTTTCGAAGACGCGAGACGATGCCGCGGGTGAGGCTTACGACAAAGTAGCGAAGCTGCTTGGGTATGGGTATCCAGGCGGCCCGGTGATCGACAAACTCGCTCCTTTCGGCAACCCGCGAGCCGTGAGATTTACATTCGCGAAGATGAAAGGCAACGAACTTGACTTCAGCTTCAGCGGCTTGAAAACAGCGGTGCTGCGGTGGACGGAGCAAAATGGTGTCGCCGACGAAATCGCACAACGCAAACAGATCAGTAACGCCACCGCTGCCGAGTGGCGTGACCTTACGCCACAACGCACACTCGATCTTCTCGCGAGCTTTCAATACACGGTGATACAAGAGCTTCTCAGAAGAGCAATCGCCGCAGCCGAACAGATTGGCGCAGAATCGATACTCGTTTCCGGAGGAGTGGCATCGAATCAAGGCTTGCGTCAAGCGGCCGCTCAGATACCGGGGCTGCACTTTTACTTTCCGTCCCACGGGTTATCGACCGACAACGCCGCAATGGTTGCCGCAGCAGCCTTCCCTAAATTTGTGCGGCAAGACTTTGCAGGGTTCGATCTGCGAGCGCAGGCAAGCTTGATGTTAGCTTGAGCATATGGGTCCTCAAGCTCCAAACGAGCAACCAAAGCTGCCGATTCCTGGCGTTCAAAACATTATCGCGGTCGGATCGGGGAAAGGCGGTGTAGGCAAAAGTACGGTGGCTGTGAATCTCGCGATCAGCTTGCGAAAACTCGGCCACAAGGTCGGCTTGCTCGATGCGGATGTATATGGTCCGAACGTGCCGCTCATGATGGGCATCAGCGAGACGCCTCACGCGATTGGTCAAAGAATTCGTCCGGTGGAGGCGTATGGCGTCCGGCTGATGTCGATGGCGCTCTTGAATCCGGGCGATAAGCCATTGGTTTGGCGCGGTCCCATGCTGAACAGCGTGATTCAGCAGTTTCTCCGCAACGTAGAGTGGGGCGAACTCGACTACCTTGTGATTGATTTGCCTCCTGGAACCGGCGATGTGCAGCTTACGTTAATTCAAACAACTCCACTAACGGGCGCGATCGTGGTTACCACGCCTTCAGACGTGGCCATGGAAGACGCGCGCAAAGCGGTCAACATGTTTGAACAGGTACGCGAGCAGGTTCTGGGTATTGTCGAAAACATGAGCTACCTGGAACACAACGGGGAGCGGCTCTATGTATTTGGCAAAGGCGGCGGAGCAAAGACGGCGCAGGTGATGAGAGTTCCCTTCCTCGGTGAGATCCCCCTCGATCCGCTTACGCGCGAAATGGGCGACAGCGGCCGGCCGATCACGACGCTCGAGGAGCCAAACGAACAAGCGGCAAAATTTGAGGCACTCGCGCGCGAGGTAATCGAGCGGGCGGGAGCGACAAAGGGGAAAGCGCGCCCGACAATTACAATCTCCGACTAGCCGTTTGTCGGGTCGTTCTGCAGCTTCGAACCGGTACTCCATTCGGTAAACGGTCGGATCGGAGTTACCAGGTTGTCGCGCTCGCGCCAGCTACCTCGGAGATAGTCACGGTTCATCGCTGCGATCACTTCAAGCGGTATTTCTTTCGGACATACGGCAGTGCATTCGCCGATGTTGGTGCATCCGCCAAAGCCCTCGGCGTTCATCTGCGTGACCATGCCGATGGCGCGCTTGTCCCTCTCCGGCTTACCCTGCGGCAGCACGCCGAGATGAGTGATCTTAGCGCCGGTGAATAGAGCGGCGGATGCGTTCGGACACGCAGCGACGCAGGCTCCGCAGCCGATGCACGCCGCCGCGTCCATGGAGCGATCAGCTGACTCTTTGCCAACTAAAATTGCATTCCCGTCGGGCGCGCTGCCCGTCGACACCGAGATGTAACCGCCAGCCGAGATGATGCGGTCAAACGACCGGCGGTCGACGACAAGATCTTTGATCAGCGGAAAAGCCCGGGCGCGCCACGGCTCGAGTGTCAACACCTCACCATCTTTAAAGTGGCGCATGGTCAACTGGCAGACGGTGGTCGCGGGTACGGGCCCGTGGGCGATGCCGTTAATCATGAAACCGCAGGAACCACAAATGCCTTCACGGCAATCATGCTCGAAGGCGATCGGCTCTTCTCCTCGTTCCATGAGTTGCTCGTTCAAAACGTCCAGGCATTCCAACATCGACATGTCCGGGTTGGCGTTCTCCATCGGATAACTGACAAACTTACCGCCAGCTGTCCGGCCGCTCTGACGCCACACCTTCAGCGTGAGACGCATCTACTTGTAGCTCCTCTGGCTCGGGTGAACGTATTCAAATTCGAGCGGTTCTTTAAAAAGTTCAGGATAGTTGCCGTACCCGCGATAACCCCAAGCCGCAACATACGCGTAATTCTCATCATCGCGTTGCGCTTCGCCTTCCTCGGTCTGATACTCTTCGCGAAAGTGACCGCCCGCCGATTCGTTGCGGTCACGAGCATCGATACACATCAGTTCCGCGAGTTCAAAGAAGTCGGCGACACGGCCCGCTTTTTCAAGACTTTGATTCATGTCCTCGGCGCTGCCGGTCACTTTTACGTTTTGCCAATATTCATCACGCAATTCACGTATCTGCTCGATGGCCTTCTCGAGACCTTCCGCCGTACGCGACATGCCGCAGTAGTCCCAAACGATCTTTCCCAGTTGACGATGGAAGGAATCAACCGTTCTCTGACCGGTGATCGAGAGCAACTTCTGAATGGTTTGCTGCGTACAGGCTACAGCGTTACGAACTTCCGGGTCGCCGGCCTCAATCTGAGGGAGCTTGTTTGTGGCCAAGTAATCGCCGACCGTGTACGGAACGATGAAGTAGCCGTCGGAGAGCCCCTGCATAAGCGCACTCGCCCCGAGGCGATTCGCGCCATGGTCAGAGAAATTCGCCTCGCCGATCACGAACAAGCCCGGGATGGTGCTCATCAAGTTATAGTCGACCCAGAGACCGCCCATCGTGTAGTGAATAGCCGGGTAGATGCGCATCGGAACCTTGTATGGATCTTCATCTGTGATGCGCTGATACATATCGAAGAGATTGCCGTAACGTTCTTCGACAGTTTTGCGGCCGAGTCTCTGGATAGAGTTGGCGAAATCGAGATATACACCGAGACCGGTTTCGCCGACGCCGCGGCCTTCATCACACACATACTTTGCGTTGCGCGAAGCGACGTCGCGCGGAACAAGATTGCCGAAGCTTGGATAGCGTCGCTCGAGATAGTAGTCGCGCTCCGTCTCCGGAATCTGATCGGCCGGACGCTTGTCTCCTTTTTTCAGCGGCACCCAGATGCGCCCATCGTTGCGCAGCGATTCACTCATTAGAGTGAGCTTCGACTGATACTCGCCCGAAACTGGGATGCACGTCGGATGAATCTGCGTAAAACACGGATTGGCGAAGAGGGCCCCGCGTTTGTGAGCGCGCCAGCTGGCAGTTACGTTCGAGCCTTTCGCGTTTGTCGAGAGGAAGAAAACGTTGCCGTAGCCACCTGTGCCGAGGATCACAGCGTCAGCCAGATGCGTGTCGATCTCGCCAGTAACCAAGTTGCGGGTAACGATGCCGCGAGCCTTGCCATCGATCACGATGAGGTCGAGCATCTCGGTGCGCGGATACATGTCGACGCTGCCCGCCTGTATCTGACGCTCAAGCGCCTGATACGCTCCGAGTAAGAGCTGTTGGCCGGTTTGGCCTCGAGCGTAGAACGTTCGCGAAACTTGAGCGCCGCCGAAGGAGCGATTGGCCAGCGTTCCGCCGTATTCACGCGCGAATGGAACGCCCTGGGCGACGCACTGATCTATGATGTGAACGCTGATTTGAGCCAGACGGTAAACATTCGCCTCGCGGGCACGAAAATCGCCGCCTTTGACCGTATCGTAAAACAGGCGATAAACACTGTCACCGTCGTTCTGATAATTTTTCGCGGCGTTAACGCCGCCCTGGGCCGCAATCGAGTGCGCGCGCCGGGGAGAATCCTGAAAGCAGAAGCATTTGACGTGATAGCCAAGTTCACCCAGACTCGCCGCGGCCGAAGCACCTGCGAGTCCTGATCCCACGACAATCAATGAGTGTCTGCGCTTGTTCGCCGGGTTGACCAGCTTCAAGTCGAAGCGCGCTTTGTCCCACTTTTCCTGAATAGGGCCAGACGGAATTTTACTGTTCAGTTCCATTTACTTGACGAGACCCAACATGACGCTGACCGGAATCGAGATATAGCCAACGACGATGATGATCGCAAATATGGCTGCCGCTTTTCTGAGAATGGGTGTGTGCCGGGGATGATTCATGCCGAGCGACTGAAACATACTCCAAGCGCCATGACGGATATGCAGACCAAGAAGAATCATCGAAAGAATGTACCAGAGAGATACGTACCAGACCTGAAATCCGGAGACCAGATTCCGATAGACATCGCCTTCAGTAAAGGTGCTGCCCGGATGAACGTAACCGGCTGTAAGGTGCAGGATGTGATAGATGATGAAGGCCAACAGAATCGGGCCGCTCCAGTACATAGTGCGAGATGCGTAAGAGGACGTCGTGTTCTTGCGCTCTGCATAGGCCACCGGACGAGCATCCGTTTTTCGCAACGCCAGTTTGACCGATGACCAGATGTGGAGTGCAACCGCGAGAAGAAGAACAGAGCGAGCACCCCAAAGAGCTTCGGGAAAACGGCGGAGCGCAGTGCCGTAAAAATTCAGTTGCTCGGGGCCTTCAAAAACCTGAAGGTTTCCGATCATGTGGAAGAAAACGAAGAGAAACAAAATCAGGCCAGTGACGGCGATGATCGCTTTCTGCCCGTTCGTCGACTCCCAAAAACGCACGGGGCGAATTTCGCGCGTGCCGATCACAGTTGTGGCCATGTTTATCCCTGATTCAGGGCTACCCGATCTCTCTAAAGGTTGTGCAAGATCAGACAGCTGAATAGTAATTTTACCTTCAGGGTATCGCAGGCAATCTAAGTAGTTGGGCGCTCATGCGCGCCAACGCCCAGACCAATAACAGGATGGTTGCAGCGATTACAGACCAGAAAATTGCGGTGTTCCGATGACCATGATTCGCCTGCACATCGGGCGAAATAGCCCTCTGGGACGGGACACCCGTCTGTCTGAGAGCAATTCCAAGGAATACCACCAGCGATACGAATGCGATTGCCAGGGGAACGAGCGCAACGGTAAATCCCCGGTTCAGGCAAACCGTCCAGCCCATCTCTAGAACGAGGGAAATAGCTGCTACTGCCATTGCACCTATTCCCGCATTGCGTAAGTCCATAATCTTACTCGGGACTGATAGACGCTCAATGGCGTTTAGGACTTCTTGTCTTTTGCTTCGTCCAAAGCGGCCAGTACTTCCTGGCTGTGCTTGCCCGGATCGACGCCCGTCCACACTTTCACGATCTGTCCTTCTGGATTGATGAGGAAGGTGTTACGTGCCGCCATCTTCATGCCCATCATGTTGCGCATGGAGCCGTACTGCTCGACCACCTTTTTATCGGTATCCGACAAGAGTTTGAATGTGAGGCCCTGTTTGGCGCAGAAGTCTTTATGGCTATCGCTCGAATCGACGCTTACGCCGACGATCACCGCATTCGCCTGCTCATACTTGGGCAGATCACGCTGGAAGTTGTGAGCCTCGATGGTGCAGCCGGGCGTGTTGTCCTTCGGATAAAAGTAAAGAACGACCCACTTGCCCCGAAAGTCTTTCAAGCCCACCTGCGACCCGTCTTGCGAAGGAAGCTGAAACTCGGGCGCTTGCTGGCCTGCTTGCGGCAAAGCGTTATCGGAAAGACCAGGCAGGGCGCCCAACGAGACGGCGAGGAATGCCGATCCGGCGAGGCGGCCGAAACGAGAAGTGAAAGCGCGCAAATTCATAATCTGATATCTCCAATCCCAAACGTGTGGGCCTTCCGAATTGTAGCGAGATTGCGTACCGTAGGAACAGCTCATGCGATTTAAAACCGCCATCGTCCTCCTTTTGAGTATCTCAACAATTAGTCTCGCGTCCCACCGGCATAACCGCACGCGAAGCGGCCAAGCCGGGGCATTCGACTATTACATGCTGGTACTGTCCTGGAGCCCCGAATTCTGTTACAGTCATCCGAACGCCGCTCAATGCAGTCAGCACACGGGATTCACCGTGCACGGCTTGTGGCCGCAGAGAAATGACGGCAGCTATCCCGTGAACTGCCGGACAACGCAGCCGGCGCCTACCAATCCGGAGTCGATGGCCGGCATTATGCCGCCGGAAATTATCGAGCATGAATGGCAGCAGCACGGAACCTGCAGTGGTCTCAGTGGCGATGACTATTTCGCTCTGATTCGGAAGCTTTATAAAGCCGTTTCCGTGCCGGACCGTCTGAAAGCGCCTTCCGCGTCATCAACGCTGGCGGCGAAGGAGCTCAAGCAGTTGTTCGAACAGTCGAACGCAAATCTGACTGACGCGAGTATTGCCGTTCAACTGCGGGGAAACTACCTGAGCGCGGTCGAGCTATGCGAATCGAAGAGCACCTCACCAGCACCGGTTGCCTGCTCTGGTATCAGAGATGCAAACGGCACCTTCGTCGTTCCGCCCGTGCGTTAGCGCGCTTTGGTGTTCGACCCGCACAAGCACCACTGCAAGTTATACTTGTAAGGGAGTATCCCTTTGACTTTCCGTGGAGTTGTGCGCTTCTTTGCGCACATACAGTTGCTACCTGTCTTAGAGAACGGCGAAGAGACAACCTTGGTTGGTGGCCAGGCAGTGATGGAAGGCGTGATGATGCGTTCGCCTCACAGCTATTGCGTGGCCGTGCGCAAACCGACGGGCGAGATCGTCACGGAGGAGAGCCCGCTTTTGCGTTTGTCCGATACTTACCCGATTTTTAAGCTGCCGCTCTTTCGAGGGCTCGGCACTCTAGGCCATGCGATGTGGCTTGGGATGAAGGCTCTCAAGTTTTCGGCCGAATGCGCTCTCGACGGCGCGACGAATGCTCCCGGTTCGGGCAAAAAGAGTGAGTCAGATTCAGGCGCGATGGCGCTGCAGATTCTCTTTTCCCTCACCTTCATGGTTGTGCTGTATAAACTGATCCCACTGTATTTGGCGACGCTACTCGGCAGACACTTCGAACCGCTTGGCGGTAGATTCGCGATCAACATGGTTGACGGATCGTTGCGCATCGGGATTTTTCTTGGCTTTATGGTGCTTCTTTCGCGCTTAAAAGATATGAGACGGGTGTTTGAATATCATGGCGCCGAGCACAAAGTCGTTTTCAATTTCGAATCGGGCCAGCCTGTCACGGTTGAAAATGCGCAGCGTTTTGTGACGTGGCATCCGCGATGCGGAACCAGCTTTTTGGTTGTGGTTTTGATCATCGCCATGATTTGCTACGCTTTTCTTCCCATTGATAACTTTTGGACGAAGTTTGCCGCGCGCGTCGCACTGCTTCCCGTAATTACCGGCGTTAGTTATGAGGTGATCCGGTTGGCGGCAAAGAGGCAATCCGGGCTGCTGGCTTGGCTGACGCGTCCAGGCCTCTGGCTGCAACGTGTGACCACCCAACAACCATCCAATGGACAGACCGAAGTGGCGATCCACGCCCTTGAACACGCCATGCAGCTTGAGAAAGCGCAAGGCGGCGAGCTGGTCATCGCCTAACACTGTTTAGAAAAGACGCTATCGGCCAGTCCCCATGCAATATATTGACCGCTTAAAACAGGCTGAGGCCCGGTTTGTCGAGCTTACGGCTAAAATGACGGACCCGGCCATCCTCAATGATCAGGACGAATACCGCAAGGTATCGAAAGCGCAAAGCGAATTGACGGAGCAGGTATCGAAATTCCGTGAGTGGAAGCGCGCCGATCAGGAACTGCGCGACGCCCGCTTGATGCTGAGCGAAAGTGATCCGGAACTGCAGCAGATGGCCGAGCTCGAAGTGGTGCGGCTCGAGCCCGAACTGGCTGCGATCGAGGGTGAATTACAGGTTCTGCTTCTGCCCAAGGATCCGAACGACGAGAAGAACGTTGTGCTCGAAATTCGGAAGGGCGCCGGAGGCGACGAAGCTTCTCTGTTTGCCGGTGAGATCTTCCGCATGTACACGCGCTATGCGGAAGAGCAGGGCTGGAAGGTGGAAGTGACGTCGCACAGTGAATCATCGGTAGGTGGGTTGAGCGAAGTCATTGCCATGGTGAGCGGCAAAAGGGTGTATAGCCGCTTGAAATACGAAAGCGGCGTGCACCGCGTGCAGCGTGTGCCGGCGACCGAAACCCAAGGCCGCGTTCACACTTCGACCATCACGGTCGTTGTCATGCCAGAGGCTGATGAAGTAGACGTGCAGGTTGACGCCAAGGATCTGCGCATTGACACGTTCTGCTCGTCGGGACCAGGCGGACAATCAGTAAACACAACCTATTCCGCGGTCCGCATTACTCACCTTCCTACCAACACCGTGGTCTCCTGCCAGGATGAAAAGTCGCAGATCAAGAACCGCTCGAAAGCGATGCAGGTTCTGCGTTCCCGGCTTTACCAGATGGAGATGGAAAAGCAGCTCGCGCAAATCGGCGCTGAGCGTAAGAGCATGGTGGGCACAGGCGACCGCAGCGAGAAGATCCGCACCTACAACTTCCCCCAAAATCGCGTGACAGACCATCGCATTGGCCTCACCCTGCACCAACTCGATTTAGTGGTGGAAGGACGCATGCAGCCGATAACCGACGCCCTGACC
>JAABUQ010003901.1_pt1 | contig 26420 bp, 31 predicted proteins | sample 5560001 | NCBI WGS metagenome assembly JAABUQ01 (sample SAMN10711888, study PRJNA513371) | rock metagenome | isolation source: Antarctica rocks | place: Antarctica: Victoria Land, Finger Mt nord | collected 2015-12-18 | reverse complement strand
GGTTTGTATGGATCAAGAACTTTTATGCCTTTGATATTTTTGAAATCAACTATATTCCGTGTAATTAATGTTAGCTCATTTTCTATTGTAGTTGCAGCAATAATAGCATCAGGCAATTTGATTTTATACAGTCTTCGAATTAATATAGTACGTTCGGCTATAGCTGAATTCAAATCGATAATATCAATATTCCTTATAGCGTCGCGAAGTAACTGGTGGTGTTCTTCCGGTACCTTAAACCCCAAAACCTCTATTTGGGTTATTATTGAAATACAAGGTTTCGTTATATTAAACACTTCATTCATGAAAGCCATTGCATGAGTTGGTATCTTGTTACCTAAATAATCTATAACAACATTGCTATCTATTAAATACTTTAATCGCTCCATTCTTTACGGCTTGCAGTTACATAGTTTTGTAAGTCGTCTGCCACGGCCGAAGGTAATTTCCCAGCAAATTTTTCAGAAAAACTTAGGTTTTCAGGAATCGTTTCATCTAATACTTTAATTAGGTTCAAGGCTTCCATTTCATGCAAAAGCCCAATAGCTTTTTTGTTGGTTAGTTGAATTAGCAAGGTTTCCATAACAAATAGTATTTAAAAATAAATATAGTAAAGATAGTTAGTCCTTTTTACTCTTGTCATACTAATTTTATCTACATAAAAGAAGTATCACTCAATTTCAAACCTGCTTCGCTTCGTTCCAATAAATGTCCATTTCGGCCAGCGTCATATCCTGCAATTCCCGGCCGTTTTCTTTTGCTTTTTGTTCGAGATATTGGAAGCGTTTAATAAACTTTTTATTCGTTTTTTCCAGCGCATTTTCCGGGTTGATGTTAATGAAACGTGCGTAATTGATCAGCGAAAAAAGCAGATCTCCAAACTCGCCTTCAGCTTTTTCGGGATCGATGGATGCTTCGTTTAGCACATTAAATTCATCTTTAAACTCCTGTAATTCTTCTTCTACTTTTTCCCAAACCTGGCTTTTATCTTCCCAATCGAAACCAACGCCCCGCGCTTTTTCCTGTATCCGCGCAGCTTTAACCAAAGCCGGAAGTGAAGCCGGAACGCCGCCTAAAACAGATTTATTGCCTTCTTTCAGCTTCAGTTGTTCCCAGTTTCGTTTTACATCCTGCTCATTTTCAACCAAAACAGTGCTGTAAATATGCGGATGGCGATGGATCAGTTTTTCGCAAACGCCGTTTAAAACATCGGTAATGTCAAAATCACCAGTTTCGGAAGCGATCCGCGCGTAGAAAACTAAGTGCATCATCAGGTCGCCCAATTCCTTTTTGATTTCCTGCTGATTGCCTTCCAAAATTGCATCGCCCAGTTCGTAAGTTTCTTCAATGGTGAGGTGCCGCAACGTTTGCATCGTTTGCTTTTTGTCCCAGGGACAATTGGTGCGCAAATCTTTTAAAACAGCAAGTAAACGCTCGAAAGCAGCAGCCGGGTTTTGTGCAGCAGCCGGAATTGGTAAAGCCATAGTTGAATTTAAAAAGGCAAAAATAATGTTTTTAAACGGCAATAATTTTTATGCGATAAAAGAAGCATTAAGAAAAAGTCGGGAAAGACCGAAAGTCTGGGAAGTCCGAAACATTGCGTTTGTCATGCTGAATTTATTTCAGCACCCTACTTGTCATGTTGAAAAATATAGCCTGATACTTTTCCTATGGATACCGAAATAAATTCGGCATGAAAAAGCAGATCAAAAAAAATCGCAAATAATGGTAAAAAAAGTCCCGGCAGGAAAATTTCCTACCGGGACTTTATAAACCGATACTGTTTTTATCGGTTATAATTGGATAAACAATTGCTCTTTAGCACGGCGTACTTTTTTGGCATGTACCAATTGGTCGTTCACTTCATCACGATAACCCAGAGTCATAATGGCAACGCTGCGTAAACTTTTGGATTTTAAATCCAGCAAAGTATCTAAACCAAGCGGATCAAAACCTTCCATCGGTGTGGCATCTACTTTTTGCTCGGCGGCGGCGGCAAGGGCAATACCCAAAGCAATGTAAGCTTGTTTGGCAGCCCAGTTAAAGCGTTGTTCCTGTGTTAATCTTTGCACGGTGCCCACCATTGTATTATGAAAACCTTGTAAAGCTTCTGCCGGAATGCCACGTGTGGCAGCTATATCGTTAATGTAAGCGGTAATATGAGCCTCGGTAACATCATCCCAGGCAGCAAAAATAAGCAGGTGGGAAGCTTCCAGGATTTGTGGCTGATCATATGCAACCGGTTGGATTTTTTTACGTAATTCTTCACTTTCTACCACTAAAATAGTAAAGGGTTGCAAACCGTAGGACGTTGCCGCTAAACGTGTTGCTTCTAAAATGTAATCAAGTTTTTCTTGCGGGATTTTTTGTCCGTTCATTCTTTTGGTGGCGTAGCGCCAGTTCAAATCTTCTATTAAGCTCATTTTGTTTTTTATTAAGATGAACAATTATACATCCAAATAAATGTTATAACATCTATTTAAAGTCATATTTTAACTAATTTTTTGCCGATAAAAGAAGCATTACATTTTGGTTGCCCGCAGCATTTCGCGTTTTCCTGCTGCGCCGGGTGCTTTTTCTACTTTAAAATTTAAAGCTTTCAATTGCCGTTTCAAGTTTCCGGTGATGGCATAAGTAACAAAAACGCCGCCCGGTTTTAAAAAGGAAGTGGTGTGGACAATGGCTTCTTCGCCCCACATTTCGGGTTGATGGACAGCGGCGAAAACATCAAAATAAATTACATCAAATAATTGCGGCGATTCAAAATTGAGCAAATCTGTATGTGCCAGTTCCAGTTCGCAAAACGCATTGATTTTTACTTTGTGGTTGATGGTAGAAGGGTACATGCCTTGGAAATCCGCCCACACATCTTTGCTGATGTATTGCTCGTAACCCGTTTGCATGAGCAGTTCTGTGTTCAATGGAAAAGCTTCAATGCCTACATAATCCAGTTTGATTTGATTTTGGGTACAATAATCTGCCGAAAGCAAAAAGTTCAAGCCTGTTCCTAAACCAACTTCCAAGATTGAAACTTGTGATGCTTCTTTTACCGATAAAAAATATTGCAAACCAGATTTTAAAAAAACATGTTGGCTTTCCTGTAATGCGCCATGCTTGGAATGGTAGTTTTCACCGATTTCAGGGTTAAAAATGGTGTTGGAACCATCAGCGGTTTGGATGAGTTGGAGCATGTAGCAGTTAAAAAAATAATAAAGAGTATTGAATTTATATTGAACGGATTGCTTCTATCACCTGCTAAGTAAATAGGCTGAGATAGTAAGTATTTCTGTCTTTTCAAACTTTTTAAGCTCAAGCAAATCCTTATCGCCTGTTATTAGATGAGTTGCTTCTCCATCTAAAGCCAGTGATAATAGAAAATTATCTTTTGGATCACGACAAAAATTAACTTCGCTGCTTACTTTAATAAATTCTGAATGAAAACTTATTTGCCTGATTAATTTTTGTAAATCCACAAGTGTAAAATATTTTTCAAATTTCGGCCTTCTTGCAACCTCAATAAACTCATCAAGCAATTCTTCACTAAAAACTAGCATACAACCAGCATCGGCAAAAAGATCATCGAGCCTTTTAAAATCGTTACTGAGCAAAAAGCTAATCCAAAGGTTAGTATCAATAATTAGCCTATCCTTTGTTTTGGTCATACCGTTTTGTTCTTACCAATTCTACCTCTTTGGTAATATCTTCCAAAGAAAGTGGATGAGTTGCGGCTTTTGTCCGAAGGTTGGAAATAGTTTTTAAAAAACCATCTTCAGCTGTATTTTCAATAGAAATCAGATCAAGGTCTGCCAAATCTTGAAGAAGCTTATAAGCTTTTGGGTTTAATACATTAACTTGGAAGGTTTGCATAGTTCAAATATAAATGTTTTGAATCCAATTATGTGTGCAAACAATTAATCCCAAAAGTTCACCATTCTTTTTTCCTAACCAACCCATATCACGCACAGTTTTTACTTCATGGCCTGTTCCAAAATCGGCTTTTAGTTTTCTTGGCAAGTTTTCATCAAGCAAAATTTTCATTCAGCGTTTTTTCGGTTGTTAATGTTTGTTTTGCCATGTTTAAAACTTGTATGGCCGTTTCTTTTGAAACCGTAGGAAAGTCGTCCAGAAACTCATTTAAATCATCGCCACCTTCCATATAATCAAAAAGCGTTTGCACCGGGATTCTTGTCCCTGTAAAAACTGGTGTTCCACCCATGGTTTCAGGGTCTATGTTGATTGGGCCGTAATTCATAATTGTATTTATTTAATCCACTTCGAAGTTACAAAAATTACTAATGCTTCTTTTATCGATAAAAAGTATTGTAATTCGGATTTTAAAAATACGTGTTGGCTTTCCTGCAAAGCGCAATGTTTAGAATGGTAGTTTTCGCCGATTTTGGAATTGAAAATTGTATTAGAACCATCGGCGGTTTGGATGAGTTGAAGCATGAAGGTAGGTTTGTGTAATAAAACTATCTTATGATTCTCCGGCTTTTGCTAAGATAATAGCTTCAAGTTTTGTTGATATTCTAAAATTAGTTTGTTTGATTTTTTTTAAGATTGGTTTAACAGACTTTATAATTCCTTCATTTCTAGCATCAACAATTACTCCTAAAATTCCAATAATATTTAAGCCTATTTTTTCTGCAGTTTTTCTTGCTTTTAAATCATCAATAATTAGCAGGCTGTTTTCTATTTCTACTGCTAAAGCAATTGCACTTGCTTCTCCTTTATCAACTAAAGTTTCCAGAAATTTATGATAATTTTTGTTATTAGGTTGATTAATAACAATCCAAAAAGGTAAAGGAAGGCCAAATTCTTCTGCTACTTCTACTGTTGTAACTATTGATTGATATAACTTTTGCAGCAAACCAAGCTCATTAATGTTGTACAATAGAATTAAACTACTTGTATCAGAGATGATAATTTTGCGCATTCAAAATATCTTTTTCTAAATCTTCTTCAGAATAGTTAAAAATCGAAACATCATAATTGCCTAACAGCTCCATAAAAGTTCTTTTTGTATATCCTGCTAAATCAGCCGCTTGCCCAAGTGATAAAGAACCTTTTTCATAAAGTTTAGCGGCGAGAAAGGTTTTTGTTTCCTTTTCGTTCATTTCGAAGGAATCTGGAATGTTTAATATTAAGGTTTTCATTGTTTGAATTTAGATAAATTGTATAGATATCAAATCATATTTTTCATAAAAGCTCATCTTGCTTTAAGATGATGCTTTCTTTTCGTGTTTCGTATTCTGTAAGCCTTTCTTTCAATTCACGTGTATAAGCCGGATTACTTAAAATATATTCCGTTTCATCTGCTGTTTGGATCGTAATATCAACAGTTTTGTGTGGAAACATTTTTTTGATTCCATCAATAATTTCGAATGATAATTGATCTGTATTTATTCTGATTGTTGTTTCCATTGAATAATAAGTTAAAATGCTTTTAAATCCCTAAGAGTTTGTAAAAGTCGAACAAAGTTTCTTAATGTATCTATGCTTGTATTTTCAAGACCGTCAGGATCGAAATGCATAATACTATTCCTTATATCCTTTATATTTTCTAAATATTCACAAAATTTCTTTCGATCTATAGTTAACGATAGTTTTGTCCAGGTACTTGGGTTTTGACAAAGTCGTAAATATTCTCCAAAAGTTAAATCTGCAACGGTTTCAATTTTTCGATCCGTATCTCTTTCATCTTTCCCTTTTTCTAAATCATCTTTTTCTAATTTAGTTAGTATTTGTCTTATATGATTTTCAATTTCTGCAACTAATAAAAATGGTTCGGTAAGTTGTTTAAATTGTAAACTTAAATCACTTGCTGTGATTATACCACAAATTTCATTTGACTTGTTTTCAACCAAAACATAATCATGTTCAATTATAACTGGCAAGGCTTTGAATAAAGAAGTTTCTGAAGAAATAAGCTGAAAGTTAGGCTCCATTAAATCTCTAGCTTTAGTAGGACTATTTCCGACTGATAGCTTCTGTCCTATTGAACGCCAGCTAATTACACCTTTTAAGTCTCTTTTTGCTTGCTGCATTACTGGAATTTGAGAAAAATCAAAGGTCATCATCAATGTTAAAACTTCTGATAATTCACTATCCGGTTTTACTGAGATTAAGTCTTTATTAGCAGCAGCAAGTCTCGATATTCTATATGTTGGATCATCAATGTTTAAAGTTTCATCGATACTTTTGTTGGCAATGTTTTCTGGTTGTTTATCAGCTAACTCTTCTGCCTTTTTAGATGCTTCTTTTTTTGAAATTGGAACTATTTTTCTAAATTCGATTAACGAATCAATATAAGCACTATTAAAATCAGGAAAAGTTTCAAGTTGATTTTTTTCTAACTCATTTCTAATCGATTTTACAACCCACCAACCGCGTCTTTGAGAACCTTGAAACCAGTTCAAAAGTGTTCTAACTGATACACTATCAACTTTTTCGTTTCTATCAAGTCTATCTTTAATTTCTTTTAATTTTTTAGTAGTCATTACAGGCTGATATTGTTTGCTTAAAGTATAAAAAATTGTTTAAATTCCACAAAAAAAGCCCGCAATCCAAAAATCACGAGCTTCTTTTATCACTATAAATCCCTCAAAAACCTACCAAATCCGGATCCGGTCTTCTGGTTTCTTATACAATTTATCACCGGGTTTTACATCAAAAGCAGCATACCAGGCATCCATATTTACAGGTGCACCAATAGCGCGGTATTGCTCGGGCGAATGCGGGTCAACAACGACTTGTTGTGCGGCAGATTCCGGTAAAACTTTTCCTCTCCAAACTTGTGCCCAGGAAAGGAAGAAACGCTGATCTGGTGTAAAGCCGTCAATTTTTTCATTGCCCTGGCCTTGTTTGGTTAATTTGAAAGCCGTGTAAGCTACATTTAAGCCGCCCAAATCACCAATGTTTTCGCCTAAAGTCAATTTTCCATTTAAATGGATGCTGTCTAAAATGGTATAATCGCTGAATTGCTTGGCTAAAGCGGCTGTTTTGGCATCAAATTTTTTGCGGTCTTCGGCAGTCCACCAGTTGCGTAAAATTCCGTCTTTATCGTACTGGCTTCCCTGGTCATCAAAACCGTGCGACATTTCATGGCCGATCACGGCACCAATTCCACCGTAATTTACCGCATCATCCGCTTTAGGGTCGAAGAAAGGGAACTGTAAAATACCTGCAGGGAAAACGATTTCGTTCATTACCGGATTGTAATAAGCGTTAACCGTCGGCGGCGTCATTCCCCAAAGTGTACGGTCAACCGGTTTTCCTAACCTGTCGATCATTTCGTTATAATCCCAGATGTCAGAATTTTTCACATTCTGAAAAAATGTATTTCTGTTGACTACTAAGCCGGTATAGTTTTTCCATTTGTCCGGGTAACCAATTTTAGGCGAAAAAGCATGCAGTTTATCAATTGCTTTTTTCTTGGTTGCATCGCTCATCCAATCTATTTTACTGATCCGGATTTCGTAAGCTTTACGCAGGTTCGCAACCAACTCCGTCATCCGTGCTTTTGCTTCCGGTGTAAAATATTCTTTTACGTACAATTGGCCCAGCAATTCTCCAATTGCGCCATCTGTTAAAGATGACATCCGTTGCCATCTTGGTGTTTGTACTTTTTGGCCGGATAATACCTGGCCAAAAGCAAATTGTGCTTTAACAAAAGGAGAACTTAAATAAGAGGCAGAACCTTTAAGCACGTTCCATTGCAGGTAAGTTTTCCAATCGTTTACCGGTGTAGCTTTTAATAAGGCATCTTCATCTGTAAAAAATTTCGGGTTAGAAACCACAAGGGAATCCTGGCCTTTAACTTTCATTTTAGCCATCAGATCCATCCAATTTAAATCAGGGGTTGTTTTGCTGAAACCGGCAACGGCAAATTTGTTGTAAGTTTTTTGCGGGTCGCGCATTTCAACACGGCTCATTTGCGCCGATGCCAGTGCTTTTTCTATGCCAAAAATAGTTTCGGCATTTTTTTGCGCAGTTGCCTGGTCTGTTCCGGTTAAAGTAAACAAGGTAACGATATAATTTTTATACGCCGACTGGATTTTCTGTGTACGCGCATCGCTTTTCAGATAGTAATCACGGTCTGGCAAAGATGTTCCACCCTGGCTCAAATGCACAATCATCTTATTTACGTTTTTGCTATCCTGCCCGATATAAAAACCAAACAGCGGCGAGGCAATGCCTGTAGTACGCATCACAGCCACTTCATTTAAAACCCCGTTTAAATCAGTAATCCGGCTGATTTTATCCAGTTCCGGTTTGATAGGCGTATAGCCTAATTTTTCAATTGTTACGCTGTCCATTGCGGCAGCATAAAAATCGCCAACACGTTTTTCGATTGATCCCGGCGCAGCATTTTGATCGGCTTCTGCTTTGTTTAGGAGGGTTTTTACAGCGTTGATGTTAAAATCCCGCAGCACATTAAAACTTCCCCAGCGGGTTTCTTTTGCCGGGATCTCATTGTTTTTAAGCCAGGTGCCATTGGCATATTCAAAAAAATTATCGCCCGGTTTTACCGCAAGGTCCATGTTGGCACGGTCAATAAACTTTTTAGGCGGAACCGGTTTTCCGCCTTTTACCGGCCCGGCGTTTCCGGCCATTGCGCCAATAGAAAACAAAACAGCGCTGGTAATTGCCAATCCTGAATACTTCAAATTCATCTTTAAAAAATTAATTTCTGTTTTAATTAAACGTTAAATATACAGCTTTAAAAAGGTTGATAAAAGAAGTATTTGGAAATTTTCCATGCTTCTTTTATCGGCATAAAATTGATATTGATTATGTAATACATTGATTTACAAGTTCTTTTAATCCTTATGCTGAAAAAGCCATTAAAGCATCCGGCTCAATAAAATTTCCTTTTAATTGTAAAAATATTGTTATGGTCAAACTATCATGATTTTTTGCTGGGTTGGTTTTGCTGATGCTTCTTTTACCGGTATTTTTTTATCAAGCCGCTTTCTTCAAAAAATCAGCGTTAAAGCCTATTTTTGCCGCTATCGTTTACCCTGATCCTGATCATTGTGCAAATCCCAACAAAATATAACCCGAAAGAAACTGAAAATAAGTGGTACCGATATTGGATGGAACACGGCTTTTTTAAGTCCGTTCCGGATGAACGCGAACCCTATACGATTGTGATGCCTCCGCCAAATGTAACCGGCGTGCTGCACATGGGCCACATGCTCAACAATACCATTCAGGATGTTTTGGTTAGAAGGGCGAGGATGCAAGGCAAAAATGCGTGCTGGGTTCCGGGCACGGACCATGCTTCCATCGCTACCGAAGCAAAAGTGGTTGCGATGCTGAAAGAAAAAGGCATCGACAAAAAAACTCTCAAGCGCGAAGAATTTTTAAGTTACGCCTGGGAATGGAAAGAGAAATATGGCGGCATTATCCTGGAACAATTGAAGAAATTAGGCGCCAGTTGTGATTGGGACCGAACCCGATTTACAATGGATCCTGAGATGAGTGAAGGTGTGATCGATACCTTTATTCACTTGTATAAAAAAGGCTGGATCTACCGTGGTGTACGAATGGTAAATTGGGATCCGCAGGGCAAAACGGCGATTTCTGATGAAGAAGTGATCCGTAAAGAAGTGAACCAGAAGTTGTATTATATTAGGTATGAGGTAAGAGGTTTGAGCGATGAGGTAGGAGCAGGGAGCGGTGATAGCCATCAGCCATCAGCCATCAGCCGTCAGCCGTCTGCAAGCGATATATCCCCGCACCCCGCAGCTCGCACCTCATACCTTACAGTTGCTACCACCCGCCCGGAAACCATCATGGCGGATGCCGCAATTTGCATCAACCCAAATGATGAACGCTATGCTTCTTTTATCGGTAAAAAAGTAGTGATCCCTTTAATCAACCGTGAAATACCGGTTATTACGGATGAGTACGTGGAGATGGATTTTGGTACAGGCTGTTTAAAAGTAACACCAGCCCATGATTTGAACGATTATAACCTCGGTATAAAACATAACTTGCCCGTTGTTGATATTTTAAATGATGACGGTACGCTGAATGATAAAGCAGAAATCCTGGTTGGAATAGACCGTTTTGCCGCACGAAAAGAAATTGCCAAACTGCTGGAAGAAGCCGGACTTTTAGAAAAAGTAGAAGAATACAAATCGCAAGTTGGTTTTTCGGAACGGACAGATGCCGTGATCGAACCTAAACTTTCCATGCAGTGGTTTTGCAAAATGGAAGAAATGGCCGGACCGGCATTGGATTACGTTTTGAACGGAGAAGTGAAGCTAATCCCCGAAAAATTTACCAATACCTACAAATATTGGATGGAAAATGTAAAGGATTGGTGCATTAGCAGGCAGCTTTGGTGGGGACAGCAAATTCCTGTTTGGTATGGACTCAAAGTTAAATCAGATGAAGATATTAACGCATCAATTGGTTTAGGAATGTTTCAAGAATTCACCGCTAAAAACTCAGCTGAGGCTTTAGAAAAATTCAGAGACTATTATGCAGAGGCAGGTTATTCAGAAAATGATATAAGACAATATTTAAGAAATGTTCGCCAGGACGAAGACGTAGTTGATACCTGGTTTTCCAGTTGGCTGTGGCCAATTTCTGTTTTTGATCCCCAATTTTTTAATGGTAAAAACAGCATCGGCAATGCTGATCTGCAATATTATTATCCAACAAACGATCTGGTTACGGCACCCGAAATCCTGTTTTTCTGGGTGGCACGGATGATCATGGCCGGACATGAATTTAAAGGTGAAGCACCGTTTAAAAACGTTTACCTGACGGGAATTGTACGTGATAAATTAGGACGGAAAATGTCCAAATCACTTGGTAATTCTCCCGATCCGCTGGATTTAATTGAGAAATACGGCGCGGATGGCGTTCGTGTTGGAATGCTTTTTTCTTCTCCCGCAGGAAACGATTTAATGTTTGATGAAAGCCATTGCGAACAGGGCCGTAACTTTGCCAACAAAATCTGGAATGCTTTTAAATTGGTAAAAGGCTGGGAAGTTGATGCGCAATTATCCAATCCAAATCAAACTTCGATTGATTGGTTTGAAAGCCGTTTTAACCAGTCTTTAATGGAGATTGAAGAGAACTTTAAACAATACCGTTTATCCGAAGCCTTAATTACAACTTATAAATTGGTTTGGGATGATTTCTGCGCCTGGTACTTAGAAATGGTAAAACCGGCTTATCAACAACCAATTGATGCAATTACATATGCTGCAACAATTCAGTTTTTTGAAAATATTTTAAAGATCGTTCATCCGTTTATGCCTTTTTTAACAGAAGAATTATGGCATGAGGAATTGTTTGGCGAGCGGTCTGAATTGGATTGCTGCATTGTGGCACAACAACCTAAAGTTGGAGAAATCAATTTAAAATTGTTGAATGAAATTAGTACGATAAAAGAAGTAGTTTCCGAAATTAGGAATACACGTAATATCAAACAAATTTCGCCCAAAGAAGCTTTACCGTTGGCAATTAAAGCTAATTCTGAAATTGATTATAAAACTTATCAATCTGTTTTATCCAAACTTGTAAATTTAAGTAGATTTACATTTATCCAAGATAAGCTTTCCGGAGCAGCTAATTTCATTACCGGAACAGATGAATTTTTTATCGAACTCGCCAAAAATATTGATGTAGAAGCCGAACGCGAACGTATCCAAAAAGAACTTAATTATTTGCAAGGTTTCTTAAAGTCTGTAACTTCCAAGTTAAGCAACCAACGTTTTGTGCAAAACGCAAAAGCCGAAATTGTAGCCAATGAGCAGCAGAAAAAAGCAGATGCAAAAGCGAAGATTAAGATGCTGGAAGAAGGTTTGGCAGGATTGGAGAAATAAATATACATAAAAAATTAACTATGCGATCATTATGTCTAAAACCAGTCATTTAGCTTCAAAGAAAGATTTAGCCAACACTAAAATTGATATAAGTATCAAGCCATAATTAGTTTATACTTTAGTAAGGCGTATTGAAGCCAAATCCCTAAATTAATATGAAAACTAATTATGTACACATACTTAATCAAGTGGTTTATAGGTTTATTTATAACATTGGCTTTAATGGTTATCGGTTTGTATTTTAAGAATTAAATACAGGTTTAAATTCTTTGGAATTGTACAAATACTGTTTTATCATTTCGAACGAAGAGAGAAATCTTCTTCAAATATTACATATATAATACTGGTTGAAGAAGATTCCTCTTGCATCGGAATTGCAGAGCCTATCAATCATACTTCTTTTACCCATGTTTTTTCTTCATTCTAACTAATTCATATTCCCGCTATCCCTATCTTTAGCCATAAATCCTCAACCATGAAACCTATCATTACGGCAGCTATTATCGGTGTTGCTGCCATTATTGCTTTTGCTATTATCGGCAAAGCTTACAAGTATCGTTCAACAACGATGGAAACAATCGTGGTTACGGGTTTGGCCGAAAAGGATTTTAATAGTGATCTAATCGTTTGGAGCGGAAGTTATTCGCGCAAGTCGCTGGATTTGAAAAGCGCTTATGCTGCATTAAAAACTGACGAAAATGCCATCCGAAATTACCTTGCTAAAAAAGGTATTGGTAACGGTGAGATGGTTTTTTCATCGGTAACAATCAATAAAGAATTTAACCCGAAATTGGATGCTGCCGGACGTAACATTGGGCAGGAATTCTCCGGTTACAATTTGATACAAACGGTGAAAGTTGAATCGTCTCACGTGGACTTAGTAGATAAGATTTCCCGCGAAGCAACCGAACTGATTGAAAACGGAATAGAGTTCAATTCTTCCGCGCCTTTATTCTACAACACCAAATTAAACGAAGTGAAGATGGAATTACTTGGAAAAGCCAGCGCAGATGCCAAAGCACGCGCAGAAACCATTGCCAAAAATGCTGGCAGCGGTTTAGGGAAATTGAAAAAAGCAACCATGGGCGTTTTCCAAATTACCGGAAAAAACAGCAACGAAGATTACAGTTATGGTGGTGCGTTTAATACTTCCAGCAGGAAGAAAACCGGCTCGATTACAATAAAAATGGAGTTTCAGGCTGATTGATAAATAACTGAATCAATAAATTCACAACCATTTAAACCAAATTAAATGAAACCCAAAACCATGTTCTATATTTCTTTAGTAGCCGGAATTTTAATTCTTGGCCAAGCCTTGTACACGGCTGTTTATTCAACTTCTGCCAAAAACAGTTTTTCAATAACATGGAATTTGTTGGCTGGCGGCTATCTGTTATTTGCAGCTTACCGAAATTATAAGATTATGAAAGCAGAAAAAGATCCTGATAAGACAGCATAGATGTACGATTAAGGTCAGCTTGCCTTTACATGATTAGCAACCGTTGAATGATTGCAATTCTCCACAGCCAATTTTCTAATTATTTCTTTAATCTCCCAGCGTTGTTGTTCCTGTTTTAAATGATTTAAGTTTAAACAATGCGTACGGTTGGTGGTATGGATTTGCAACTCGCAAAAGCGGGTGGTAATGTTAGTGATTTCGTTCACTTGGATTACAACTAATTCTTTTTTTACCGGGCAAAAGTATTGCAATTCGTTAGCTTCAATTTTAACAAAAGGAATAGGCTTTCTTTTGAATTTCAACAATACAATCATAACTACACACAACACTGCAATTGCCAGCTTGTAAACAAAAAACAGGGAAGGCATAGTTGCAATAAACGATAGCAAAGTAACTGTAATTAAAAGGGATAAAAAGAGTTTGCTGTACAACCAGAATCTCGTCCAGTTGAGGGCAGTATTTTGAGGGTTAAGGTTTAGTTGATCGGTCATACAACTTAAGTTTTTTTCTTATACTGAAAAACTGCCCGCCAAGGTTACAAAAAATATTTGGCTAACTGTTCATAATCAGGTAAGTTATCCAGGAAAAAATATTTCTTCTCTTCCAAATCTATCCGGCAATAAAAATGCTGCAAACCATTGGTTACGGCCAGCAGCGGCACGCGGTGTATAATATTGTACCTTGCAATCTGATCAAAAACTTTTTGAGTTATTTTTACGGACGGTGCTTTGCATTCTACCAGCAACAATTTTTCTGTGGAGGAATTGTAAACTAAAATGTCTGTTCGTTTGGCCATTCCGTTTAATTTCAATCCGCCTTCCAATTGGATCAAAGTTTTGGGATACTTCTTTTGCACTACTAAATATTGTATGAAATGCTGGCGCACCCATTCTTCGGGCGTGATCAAAAGTGTTTTTTTGCGGATATCATCAAACAGAAAAAACTGTCCGTCGTGTTCCGTGATGCGGAAAGGGTAAGGCGGCAAATTGAGCGGGCAAAGCAATTCCATCAGGCGAAAATCAGCATTATCCTGCATCAAACCTAAACTGTTTTTGTAATTTGGCGGTTGAAATGACTGCTGCCGATATTATCAAAGACCTGAAAAACCGCAAACTCAAACCGCTGTATTTGCTGCATGGCGAGGAGCCTTTTTTTATCGACGAGATCAGCAATTATGTAGAACACGAATTGCTGAGCGAAGCAGAACGAGGTTTTAACCAAACGGTTTTTTACGGAAAAGATACCGAAACGATGGCGGTTTTGAACGCTGCAAAACGCTATCCGATGATGGCCGATCATCAAATTGTGCTGGTAAAAGAAGCACAGGACATGAAATGGGGAAGTGAAGACGAGGGCAAGAAACACATCAACCCGTTTTTGGCTTACTTGGAAAACCCATTGCAGAGTACAATTCTGGTTTTTTGTTACATGTATGGCAAGTTTGACAAGCGCAAAAAAACTTATAAAGCCATTGAAAAAAATGGGCTGATTTTTGAATCGGCTCTGCTTTATGAAAATAAAATCCCGGCATTTGTAGAAGCTTTTGTGGCAGAAAAAAATTATAAAATCCATCCGCAAGCTTCGGCGTTATTAACGGAATACCTGGGAAACGATCTTTCCAAAATTGCGAATGAACTTGAAAAACTGATGCTGAATGTTGCCGCCGGCCAGGAAATTACCACGCAGCACATTCAGGACAATATTGGCATCAGCAAAGAATATAACGTGTTTGAACTGCAGGCCGCACTTAGCAAAAAAGATATTGTAAAGGCCAACCGGATCATTAATTATTTTGAGGCCAACCAAAAAGCGAATCCGCTGGTGCTGGTTTTGGGCAATTTAAATTATTACTTTATCAAGATTTTAAAGTATCATTATCTGCCGGACAAATCCCCGCAAAACGTAGCTAAAATGCTGGGGATCAGTTCGTTTTTTGTGAAAGATTTTGAGCAGGCAAGCCGTACATTCAATTTCAGCAAAACATTTCAAGTCATTAGTTTGCTGCGCGAATACGATTTGAAAAGTAAAGGCGTAAATTCTGTAACGGATAATGGCGAACTGATGAAAGAACTCTTATTTAAAATCCTGCATTGATATGATAACTGCAATTCGGTCTATTGTTTACCATGTGAACGATTTAACAGCCGCCAAAAAATGGTATGCTGATGCTTTTGGCATCAAACCTTATTTCGATGAAATGTTCTATGTTGGTTTCGACATCAACGGAACAGAGCTTGGCTTGGATCCGGATCCTTCCGATTATCCCGGCGGCTTCAATAATATCACTTATTGGCAAGTGGAAGATATCCATGCTGTTTTTATCAACCTAAAATCCAAGGAAATAAAAGTTCACCGGGAAATTTCAGATGTGGGCGGTGGTATGCTTTTGGGCAGTGTGGAAGATCCGTTTGGAAACGTGATCGGGTTGATCCAAGGTTAAATTGAAGTTATATTTCTAACATGTACAAAATTTTCCGTCCTGTATTTTTCTTCTTCGATCCGGAAAAAATCCACCAATTCGTAACCCGGGGCTTAAAACTTTTCAATCAGTTTCCGTGCGGACCAAAATTAAGCCGTGCTGTTTTTACCATGCAAAATCCGGCGTTGGAAAGAGATGTGTTTGGGTTGAAGTTTAAAAATCCTGTTGGGCTGGCTGCCGGTTTTGACAAGAATGGTGAAATGATGGAAGAAATGGCCAATCTTGGTTTTGGTTTTGTGGAGATCGGAACGGTAACGCCGCTGCCGCAACCTGGCAATCCGAAGCCAAGAATGTTTCGTTTACCAAAAGATGAAGCTTTAATCAACCGGATGGGGTTTAATAATTTAGGCGTAGATGTAGTTGCTGACCGCCTCCGGCGTTACCGTAAATCCGAAACCCGCACCCCGCACCCTGCACCTTACACCCCACAACTCATCATCGGCGGAAATATCGGTAAAAATAAAAATACGCCGAATGAGGATGCGGTAAACGATTACGTAAAATGCTTCGATCGTTTGTTTGATGTGGTTGATTATTTTGTGGTAAATGTCAGCTCGCCAAATACGCCGGGATTGCGGGAACTGCAGGAAAAAGAACCTTTAAAAAAGCTGTTGCAAACCTTGCAGCAGCATAACGATAAAGGTGGGATATCCAAACCAATCTTGCTAAAAATTGCACCTGACCTAACCAATCATCAGTTAGACAACATTATTGAAATTGTAAAAGAAAGTGGCATTGCCGGTGTGATCGCCACCAATACGACGATCAGCCGCGAAGGACTGGCTTCTACCGGAAAAAACAAAAACGAAACCGGCGGATTAAGCGGGAAACCATTGGCCAATAGATCAACAGAAGTGATTCGTTATCTGTCGGTTAAATCCGGAAAAGCTTTCCCGATCATTGGTGTTGGAGGGATTCATTCAACAGAAGATGCTTTGGAAAAATTGGAGGCCGGTGCTTCGCTTATTCAATTATACACAGGTTTTATTTATGAAGGGCCAGGATTGGTCAAACAAATTAATAAGGGTTTGTTGAAAAAGAGGATTTGAAAAGTGCGTTTTCATCCCGACGGTAGGAGGGGTCTTCATCAAACATATATCCTAATTTTGAGAATTGCATTGAAGAAGATTTCTCCCTGCGGTCTAAATGACAAAAAAAGTCGTGTCTGCAATTAAGCAAACAGGATTTATATTTTTACCGGTAAAAGAAGCTTATTTACTTAAAGCGATACGGATCGCTTCGTTGTTTTTAATCAACTGGCTTTTTTTAGGCTCTACAGAACGGGACCCAAGTTCCAGATCAGTTGCCAATTTCAAATGCTGTACTTCCAAACGGGAAACAGTTTTGTTTTTTCTATCTTTTCTTTTTAAACGTGTAACACCCATGATCTTTGTTTTAATATTTTTTATTGCTGAGGTCGGGAGCGGGTTCGAACCGCTGTAAAAGGTTTTGCAGACCTCTGCCTAGCCACTCGGCCACCCGACCTTAATTTAAGCCTGCAAAAATAACAAAATATTATTGCCGGTCAATTTTTATTTCCACCTGTTCCTGCTGATTTCATTGCAGAAAATTGCAGTTGCAATGGCTACGTTTAAGGATTCTGCTTTCCCTGATTGCGGGATCGTAATATTTCTGCCGATGAGCTGCTGGATTTCCGGGCGGATGCCGTTGCCTTCGTTGCCCAGCAAAATAAATCCTTCACTCCCAAAATCAGTTTGATAAATGTTTTCGCCGTTCAGCATCGCCCCAAAAACCGGCTGCTTAATTTGAGGCAGTAAAAGAAGTATGTTGTCGTAATAAACGCGTATCCGCGACAGCGAACCCATGGTGGCCTGCACCACTTTTGGGTTGTAAACATCCACCGTATCTTCGGAACAAATAATTTGAGGGATACCAAACCAATCTGCCGTGCGGATGATCGTTCCCAGATTTCCCGGATCCTGTATGCCGTCCAGTACCAGCGTAAATTTTCCTTTCAGGGTTTGCAATTGTAAGGCTTCAAGTTCGGGGATTTCAATCAACGCAACCACCTCCTGTGGTGTGTTCAAACTGCTGATTTTTTCCAATTCGGCCTCCGAAACTTCCTGAAACTTTATATTCCCCGAAACTTTCAGCATTTTTGGTTCCGAATGTGGTGTATGATATACTGTTTTTATCGTATAAAAATCTGAATGCAAAAAATCGGTGACAGATTTCAGCCCTTCCACCAGAAATAAGCCATGCTCTTTCCGGTGTTTCTTTTGTTGTAATGATTTTAAAAAAGAAATCTGAGATTTTGAGACCATACGTGTACGCTAAACTTTATCCGGTTACAATTTTAAGTATTTTACTGCTGATTGTGGTTTCTGGCTGTAGCCTCACCCGTGGCTTGAAAGATAACCAGGCTTTGGTACGAAAAATAACGGTGAAAGGCGTGAGCGAAGAATTTGCCGAACCTGCCAAAAACTATGTGGACAAGCAGCAGCAACCAAACAGTGCCGTCAACCTGCAATTGTATTATCTGTTCAGCAAAAAAGGAAAAAAAGCTTTTGGTGAGCCGCCGGCCATTCTGGACAGTAACCTGGTAGAATTTTCGAGGCTTCAAATCCAGAAATATTTGCAGAACAAAGGGTTTTTGAAAGCAAGCGTTGCTGATGACATCAAGATTAAAGACAAAAAAGCCGAACTCGTATTTATGGTTACGCCCGGTACTTTGTTTAAGGTTAGAAAATTCAGGGACAGTATTGCCGATCCTAAACTGGCCAATTTGTATCGTTCCAACAAAAACCTGATTACGCATATTAAAGCAAACCAGCGTTATGACGAAGACAGTTTGGCTTATGACCGCGAGCAGTTTTATCAATTGACGAAGCGAAATGGCTACTATGATTTTTATCGGCAATACATTACTTTTTCTGTCGATACGGCTTTAAACAAAGGTTTGGTAGATGTAGGACTGGTGGTAGATAACCCGGCCGGCAAAACTGCGCATACGCAATATACGATGAACAATACGCTGATTGCGATCACCAGAAGCACCGGCCGCGAGCGTGGCAAAGCGGATACATTGCAATTAGACTCGCAGTTCCGGTTTGTAGATTTTTCGGGAAAATTCAAACCCAGAACGATTAAGAATTACATTTTTCAGAAAAAAGGACAAATTTTTAATATTGATAATCAAACGCTGACAACTACACGTTTATCAGAATTAAATGTTTTTAGAAATGTGCCCAGTCCGGCTTACCAAAAAACAGCCGACAGTAGCAACCGCTTAAATTCGAGGATAGAACTGATCCCGCTTAAAAAAATGTCTAACCGCGTAGAAGGCGAATTTATTTTTAATGGCGGCCGTTACGGCTTCAACCTGGCCAATACCTATACCAACAGGAACCTTTTTGGCGGCGCAGAAATTTTGCAGGTCAAATTCAATTACAGTGTTTTGTATGATAACAACCAGGAGCAGGCCGCGATCAATAGAGGCATCCAAAACCAGGATTTCAAAATTGGGGCAAACCTTACTTATCCGGGCATTATTTCTCCGTTTAATATCAAAACTTTGGGCAGATACGGCATCCCGCACACTACTTTTGCTTCCAATTATCAGTATTTTTACCAGGATGGCCTGGTTGCCCGGAAAAGTATTATCAATTCCGTTACTTATGATTGGGCAGAAAACAACCGCCGACTGCATTCTTTTACCCCTATAAATATCGAATTTTCTTCCGGCAAAATTGATCCGTTGGCCGCCCGGGATTTGTTGGCCCAAAACCGTTACTCCTACATTTACCTCATCGGCCGCACGGTTTTTACTGCCGGCAGTCAATACACCTATTCCCGCAATTATAGCTTGCTGACGAGCTACCAAAACTTTGTTTTTTTTAGGGGAAGTGTTGATGTTGGTGGCAATTCCTTAGCTTTAATCAGCAAGCTGACAGGTGCGAAAAAAGATACTCTTGGCCAACGGACGATTTTTGGGCAGGCTTTTTCCCAATACATTAAAGGCGAGGCAGACCTTCGTTTTTATAAAAGTTTAGGCGGAGAAAAACAGTTTATTTTTCGGCTGAACCCTGGTTTGGGCGTTCCTTACGGCAACAGTAGCCAGCTGATTTTTGAGAAGAATTTTTACGTAGGCGGTGCCAATGATATGCGCGCTTGGCTGCCGCGCACGCTTGGTCCGGGCGGTTTTAACCGTGCTACTTATTATCCTGATAATAAACAGCGTGCCCGCTTCAAATATTTGGATCAGTTTGGTGAAGTAAAAATTGTGGCCAATACAGAATATCGTTACAAAATAGCGGACAACTTTTTCGGATCAAAGCTGAAAGGGGCACTTTTCAGTGATATTGGCAACGTTTGGCGCTTGAAAGATGAAGTGCCCGGCGGCAAATTTACGTTGGCTTCTTTGCCCAAAACAACCGCTATCGGCATCGGCACCGGCATCCGGCTGGATTTAAATTTCTTCGTTTTCCGGTTAGATGCCGGTTTTAAATTCAAAGATCCGCAGTTTAGTGGTAGCGATCAATGGGTTTTGGTGAATCATTTGGGGGAACTGTTCAGCTCCGGAACCTTCAAAAATAATTATTCCAACAACAACGGCGAAAAATACAGTTTCATGCAGCTGAACTTTGGTATCGGGATGCCGTTTTAAAAAACGTTTTTCAAGACGTCGAAAATTGTTTCAAAAAAAGTAGCTAAACTCATGCCGCCGTGATAATTGAAATAACTGAAAAAACAGAAAATTATGATGGCGATGATGATAAAACGCTTGAACATATAGCCCAATAAAATCAGGATAATGGGAATTGCAACAAGCAGTTTCCAACTTATTTTGTAAGGATCGAGCTTAGAATCATGTTTGTAAATATAAAACAGACTGGCGTGGGAAGAAAAATCGTCCCGGTGTTTCAAGTACAAAAAGCTTGATTTTTCTAATTTATGGTGATAAAATGCGGTTCCATTTTCAAACTTGAGTTCTTCCCGAAAACCATTCACTGTAAAGCTGAACAAACCGTTGATGTTTTCCTTCGTATTTCCGGCAGAATCACAGGCTACCACAGCCACTTCGTCTTTTGCAAAAGGGTTTTCCTTCAAGATAAACTGGTCTAAATGCACTTCCGCTGCTTTGGCAAAACCAGAAACCAGTAAAAATAACAGTAAGTAAAATCCTGTTTTTATCATTGTAAAATTATCATAAACTATTAAAACTTTTTAAAACAATAACAAATATGACTCCGATACCGATTTTTATACGGTAAAAACAGTATGGCCTCCGCGTTTAAAGTTAATACTTTCTTAGAATTTGTTAAACAATACGCAATTGCCTGCCGTTATCAAAATTTATAATAATTTTATACCATGTTTTATAATGCAATCAGTAGGATTTGACAAGGATATAATTTTTTAAAAAAGCTTTATAAATGAAAAAATACTTCACAAAAGAAGCATTCAAAAATGGCTTCAAAATACTATCGGGTGCTTTTAACGGTTTTTTGGACGACAAAGGTTTAAAATTAAGCGCAGCATTAGCCTATTACACTGTTTTTTCGTTAGCACCATTATTGCTGCTGCTGATCTCTCTTGCGGGTGCTATTTATGGCAAGGACGCTATCAACAATAAAATTTTTGGAGAGATAAACGGGTTGATAGGCAACCAGGCAGCCAAACAAGTGCAGGATGTGATTAAAAATATGCAGCTATCCGGAAAAACAACATCTGCTGTTGTTATCGGTAGTGTTACTTTATTGCTGGGCGCAACCACTATTTTTGTAGAAATCCAGGAATCAATCAACATCATTTGGAAAGTTAAAGCCAAACCAAAACGCGGCTGGTTAAAACTGCTAAAAGATCGCTTGTTGTCTTCATCATTAATTGTGGCTTTAGGGTTTTTATTGATTGTATCGTTGGTTGTCAATGGTTTGGTAATTGCTTTAAGCGGCATGCTCACCCGTTTTCTGCCTGACATAACGGTTATATTTGTTAATATCCTTAACATAGCAATCAGTTTTGTGGTGATCGCCACACTTTTCGGTGTGATATTCAAGGTTTTGCCCGATGTAAAAATCAGTTGGAAAGATGTGCGTTCCGGTGCTTTGTTTACCGCTGTTTTGTTTATGATCGGCCGTTTCGGAATTGGTTTTTATGTCTCCACAACTGGGGCAGGCTCAACTTATGGTGCAGCAGGTTCTTTAATTGTAATCTTGGTTTGGGTGTATTATACTGCTGCCATTTTATATTTTGGAGCAGAGTTTACCCAGGTTTATGCAGAATTTAAAGGTGTTAAAATTGAACCGGCAGAATATGCCGTACATGTACAGCAAACAGAAGTGGAACGTGATGTAGCTGTTTTGCCGCCGCAAAATAAGATTGACAAGTAAAAGGTTTAATTGTTGACGGCTGCAATTTTACTGGTTTGTTTGTTGGGCAATGCTACAAACGATCGTTCTAAAAGTAAGGTTTACCCTTGTTTTTGTTGTCAATTTTGTAGGAGGCAAGCGATGTAGCCAATTTGTTTGCGTGGTGTCTTTCATTACCAACAAGCTTCCATGTCCTAAAATCATTGAAACTGTTTCTTTGGATTGTTTATGCTTGAATGCAAATTTTCGTTCTGCCCCAAAAGACAAAGAACCAATTGCCCCATTCTTTTTTAAATCCTTTTCCGCATCGCTGTGCCAAGCCATTCCTTCATCGCCATTGTGATACAAATTGAGCAAACATGAGTTGAATTTTACGCCTGTTTTTTCTTCTGCAATACCTTTCAATTCCAATAATTCCTTTGTCCAGCACAAGGCTCTTTTTGTAGTGTTTGAATAAGTATATTCAAAGGCTGAATCACCATACCAAGCCACTTTTCTTTTAGTGGTGATGTGTTTGCCAAAAATTATTGCTTCGTCATTTTTCCATTCAATTGTGTTTAGCAAACAGTCTAAGTAATGGTCAGCTTCTTTTGGTGATATTAATTTGCCATAATAATTTACTGTTCCGTCTTTGGGCAACAAGTTTATGTTTTCGGTTGTTCCGATGTTAAATAAATTCATTTTTCCAATTTGATATTTGGTTTTCATACAATGTCCGCAAGGCCTAAACCCTATTTCAAGGGCTTCATGTTCCGATGCAAAGAAGACACGGTTTTCTATTTTCATTCTTTTGCCTGATGTACATTTCAGCGTTCCGTAAATTTTTAGTTTTTGGTTTCCGCCAAAGCAAATTTCTTTTCGTTTGATTTTGTTTTTTAAATCGGTGCCGCTTATTTCAAGGTGTTGTATCATATTTGTTTTTGCGTGAGGGATAGTAGCGGAAATCCTTTTTTGAGGCACGAAAAAAAGATTGCAGCGGATAGCCCGGCCCGCAGGGGCACGCCCAAATCCCCTAACTTAAAGCATCGTGAAAAATGATGCCTAAAGTGTGTCGTTCTCCGCTAAGTACTTCACTCACTCCGTGTTTCATATTTGCACGATAATATCCTTTTGTCCCTTTTACCGGACGGAAATTAGTTGTAAATATCAACATATCCCCTTTCTTTGGTTTTAGCACAATGGCTTTTGATTGTGCCCTTGGCGTTTGCTGTGTCAATACAAACTCGCCACCTGTAAAATCTTCATCAGGCTCATTTAAAAACAAAACTGTTTGAATTGGGAAATAAACATCGCCATATAAATCCTGGTGCAACGTATTGTGTCCGCCTTGGCCATATTTTAAAATCAAAACGGTTGGCTTTGTTTGGTTGTTGGCATGGCAAAGGGTTTGCAATCCGTTGAAAATATCAGGGAATTTTGTTTCAATATTTAATACTTGCATCCAGGCATTTGCTATTGATGCAAGCTTTGGATAAATAGTTTCCCTAATAGTTTGAATTAAATCAGGCAAGGGATAATTGAAATATTTGTATTCGCCCAAGCCAAAACGATAGCGTTCCATCACTACCGTTTTCCGGTAAGCATTTGGGTTGTCATAATTTTTTTTAAATTCTCCGCATTGTTCAGTTGTCAGTAAACTTGGAACAATGGCAAAGCCTTTATTGTGCATATTTTCAGTGATGCCTTCCCAATTGATTGATGCTAATTTGGATTGTATATCTTGCATTGAAATTGTTCTAAGGGTGGGTTTGAATTTTTTTGGTATATTTCTGATGCTTCTTTTATCCCATAAAAAATGGCAACTTTTATATAGTTGATAGCCCATGCCGATAGTTCATACCTGGCTGCTTGACCATTGCTGAAAGCTGATGGCTCATAGCTGACAGCAATTTTTTAGTGTTAAAAGAAGCATTGCATTTTTAAGATGGAACTTTAATAAGTTTTTAAATTTCTAAATTTGTTTTTGCGGCTTCCCAACCGATCATGGCTGTTTTCCTGGTGTTTCCCCATAGGTATCCGCCAAATGTCCCTGTGGCTTGTATCACACGGTGACAAGGGATCAAGAATGCCACAGGATTGCTGCCAATGGCCGTTCCTACTGCCCTGGAGGCGGTTGGGTTTTTAATTTGTTGGGCAATGGAACCATAAGTAGAAAGTTGGCCCATCGGGATTTTAAGCAATGTTTCCCAAACTTTCAATTGGAAATCTGTTCCTTTCAAATGCAATTTTATTTGATTGGGTTTGCTCCAGTCGTGAGTGAAAATATAGAGCGCGTTTTGTTGGATTAAATCAACCATTTGCCTGAAACTTGCATTGGGAAAATTGCTTTGCATAACTGAAAATGCAGTTGGTCCCTCCTCTGCAAAAGCCATGTAACAAATACCTTTTGACGTAGATGCAACAAGTATATTGCCAAACGGGCTTTCTGCAAAGCTGTAATTGACAACAAGGTTTTTGCCGCCGTTTTTGTATTCGGCAGGTGTCATGCCTTCAATGCTGATAAACAAATCGTGCAACCGGCTTGTGCCCGAAAGGCCAGTCTCAAAGGCAGTGTCAAAAAGCGTTGTTTGATTTCCCTTCAGTAATTTTTTGGCGTGTTCAACGCTGATGTATTGCAAAAATTTCTTGGGGCTTGTACCTGCCCATTCGGTAAAAAGCCGTTGAAAATGGAAAGGGCTTAAATATACTTTTTCGGCAATTTCGTCCAAATTGGGTTGCTCCTTAAAGTTTTGTTTGATGTAATCTATTGCTTTTGCAATCCGGTCGTAATTGATATTTTCCTGTCCGCTCATTTTTGTTGAATTTTATAAAGCAAATGTCGAAAGTGTTTTGCGGTCATAAAATCCGAAACTTGCTAATGTTGTCCGGGTTGGTTTTTTATTTGTTGTTATCGGTACAACAGTTAGGTTAGGCTTTCCGCGCAACTTAATCCAAATTAGAAAGCTTGTGACGAAGTTTAAACAAAAAACCAGATTACTTGATGTCATTAAGGTTCGGCTATCTTAAAGTACTTCTTTTACCAGGTAAAAATTTAAGTTGTATTTTAAAACAAGTAGGATCAAAATCCCAAAGCTCAAAAGACCCAGAATTGCAAACCCAAACCAACAGGCCACAGTTAGCGGATTGCTTTGATAGTTGAAGTTTTAATTATAGGATTTAAGATAAAGTTTGCAAATTTAAAACCTTTTATTGATTTTGATACAAGAAAATCCTTGTAAAGAAAACGATTTCATATTATATCAAAAAATATCCAATAGCAAAAACGCAGTTGTTGATTTGGTATAATGAGTTTTCTAAATTGGAATTCAGCAACTTCAATAAGCTAAAAAAAGTTTATGGAAACGCAAGTATAGTAAACAACAGGGTAGTTTTCAATATTAAAGGGAATGATTTTCGCTTGGTGGTTTCAATAAATTTTTTACAAGTGGCCTGCTATGTTGTTTGGTTTGGAACGCATAAAGAATATGATAAAATAAATGTTGAAACGATAGCATTTGACACTAAAATTTTAACTGATAAAAAAGTATAACCATGAACTGGAAAGTATTAAAAACAGAAACCGATTACAACAAAGCCTCTGTTAGGATGATGGAAATATTCCAATCAGAAACTAATACGCCAGAAAGTGATGAATTAGATTTATTGATAGTTTTAATAAAAGATTATGATGACAAGCATTATCAATTACCTGAACTCGATGCTTTAGAAGTTATTAAATGTAAGATGCAAGAAATGGGAATGAAGGCAAAAGATTTAGAACCTATAATCGGAAGTAAAGGACACATTTCTGCAATTTTATCTGGCAAGCGTGAAATCACTTTGAAAATAGCCCAAAAGCTAAAAAATCATTTTGGTATTCCCGCAGATGTATTTTTGCATAGTGCTTAAATAAACCTTATGGGTAAAAACAAGAAGCCTAATTACTAATGTCATTGAGATTCGACAGTAGCTTAAAATACTTCTTTTATCAGGTAAAACTTAGGTTAGGGTTCTAAAGTTGGAAGATTAAATTTTTGTATATTGGATTAGAAATCCAAAGCTCAAAAGACCCCTAGTTGCAAATCCGGACTAACAAGAGAAATTTTTATAAATCATTTTCTGTTCTAAGTCTTTTAATAATTGTGTCAATAGAAAAAAGTCTTGTATTGGTTGCACACAACGGTTTGGGGCTTGCCGAAGTGGGGGAATTAGAAGCACAAATGTTCAATTTAGCACAGATGTTTATTAGAATTCCAAATGCTCAATTTAGCACTTCTGCCTCCATTTTGGCAAACCCTTGTTGTGCGTTCGTACTGGTCAAT
>JAABUQ010003900.1_pt1 | contig 26420 bp, 25 predicted proteins | sample 5560001 | NCBI WGS metagenome assembly JAABUQ01 (sample SAMN10711888, study PRJNA513371) | rock metagenome | isolation source: Antarctica rocks | place: Antarctica: Victoria Land, Finger Mt nord | collected 2015-12-18 | reverse complement strand
TCCATCTACCTCCCCAACCTCCACGACCGTTCTTGCGTCCCCGACGCCGTTCGGGAGGGTGCCGTTGGTGTGAGTGGTGTGGTTGGTAAGGGGGGTTTGGAGGTCCGGGTCTAGGGTGCCGCCTGCGGGGGTTTGGGCAGAGGTGGGCGGGGGGGAGGGAGAGGGGGGGGCGGAGTCGAAGGTTGGTTCTTGGGGCTCGTAGTCGTAGCTTGGGTGAATTGTTATTGGGGGGGATTTTGGGGGGAGGGGGTGAAGGGGTGAGGGGGGAAGCGGGGGAGGTTTACCCGCCATCGTCGCCGTCGTCCCCGCCGTAGTCGGACATTTGGGTTCGTGGTAAGGGGGATGGTGGGAGAGGTGGTGGGGATGGGAAATGGGTTGGATGGTTGGGTGAGTGGGTGAGTGCGGAGTTTGAGCGGACAAAGAAAATTTTAGCCTGCGGATTTAGGGGAGAGGGGAGTGGTTAGGCGGCTAGTTTGTGCGCCGAGGGGGGGGCTTTCTAGGCGAGGTTTCAGGGGAGCTTTAGACTGTGGGTTGAAGACCATCGCCTGTTCCTTCTATTCATCTTTTGAAAGGTACTTATTTACATCTCTACTCACTTGATGATCCTTGCCAGTATTCAAATAGACCTGGATCTGCGGTGCAACCAGGCTTCCCTCCCCGTAATGTTTTGAACCTTGGTATGCCTTTGATCTCGCAAGCGACCTCCACCGGCAGTGGGCTGTCCTTGCACTGAGAATCTCATCATTCGTTCCTCCGGGCGGCGCATCCCCTCCGTCTTGATAAGCTCACCCTTCCCTTGGATCTCCTCCATCTGGCTCACAACGCGCCAACGCACACCTGTCTTCTCGCCGATCTCCTCCCAAAGTTGCTGGAAGGACTCCTGGTTGTGGTAAAAAGGCCTCCTCCTCGTTTGGTCCAACAAAGACAGGACCCGAATCCACGCAAGCGAGCTGGTGTCCAAAGATAAGGTTCTCCTGATTGTCCTTGAGCAAGCTCACAAGTCGTATTCCCAGCTCTACCTGCCTCGCCCGATCAAAGAGATGGAAGAGAGCTCCAGCGTGGACGAAGTTGTAGGAGTTGTGTCCTGGAGGTAGATCGAAGACATCGCCAATGTAATGTTGTGTATCTGTGTCTTTGTCTTCTTCATCTTCTTCTTCGTTGGTAAGCCTGCATCTGAAGAGGTCGACGCCGACCTTCGCCACGCTTTCATCGATGTCCACGGTGTCGATATTACTGCCCGAAGCCCCACCATAAACAAGTTTAAGTACATCTTGCCCGAGGCCGCATCCAACATCGGTTAGGCGAGAGTTTTTGTCTTTGATGAGGCGCGCAAGGATGTAATCGTAGAGAGGGTGCTGGGACATGTTGAAGCGGAGGAAGAACACGGAGTCCATGTCGGGATACGAAGCAGTGAACCACGCCTTGCTACGCTTGATTGAGTACTCTATCAGCGCGGGCACTTGGACCATTTCTGGTCTTCTTCTAAAGGAGACATGTCTTACCATTGCATTTAGATGGTCCACTACCCCCTCCTTTTCGAAGCCTGTAAAGATGCCAAGCAACTTGAGGGCTGACTTCGGAATCGAGTCAATCGTGGCTTCGTACCACTCAGCGACGTTAGCATTCCCAGCTTCCTGCCGCGGAATATCCTGTGAGAGTGCATTGATTTCTGACATAGTGATCAAGAAGTTTGGAATTCAAGGAATGGTAAGAAGGGGGACACTGCGGTTGCAAAGTTGAGGGTTATCCGCTATATGTATACATTTCAGGTTTGGTGTTGCACCGGATAGTATGGCAGCCAGTGAAAAGTGTTTTCAAGTTGTGGTTGTTGTCGTTGGCTGAATGATTGAAGTCGCACAACGGCCGCTTAGCCAGGACTCAGCAAGGGCCCCCCACCAACCCACTGCAACACCAATTGCCTCTTGAAATATTCTGTGTTTGATTAGTAGCATCCAGTCCGGTCGAGGTTTTCGACTGCGTTGTTCTCGAGCTCTCCCAAGTCCATTAGCCCATCCTGTAATTTGTCTTCTTTCAATTCTCTGTATGGACAGTATACCTGGGAACAATGTATGCTCTTCATGAAGCCTTAGTGTAAGCACTCTCATAGCCTGCATCAATGAGGTATTATACTACGTCCTCGACCAACCTCTTAATCAACCACGTCTCGAAAGCAGCGAAACCGTTCCCCAAGTCTGCACATACTTTCCTCAAGGCCCTATACCTTTCTTTCTCCTCAGCGCCAGTAGCCCTCAAAATTTTAGTAAGATCGATGGGACACATATAAGGAGGCTGACGAGCATCCTCGGCTATTGAGCTAGTACCTTGCATCACGCAAGCATAGGCTACGCAATGGTCGATGCCTAAGCAATGGCCCAATTCATGAGAAGCTGTTAGACCGAGCCGTGAGAGCCAACTTGGTGCGTACGGATCGCCTTTTACAGATTCTGTGAGGTCAATAATCTCGACAAAGCTGCTGGAGGCTGGCTTCTTCCCCTTCTTTTTCGGAGGCTGACATTGCTCCTGGCCGGATCGTTCAAGACATTTTCGGTCGACGAAATTTGAGCAATAGCTCCAGGGCCAAGCGTGCTCGTTCTCAACCCCTTGGATCTCGTCTAGTGCAGGATTGTATCGAGCACTGCTTACTACAGCGACACGGCTACCACCGTAAGCACGCCCACAGCAAAATTCGTCATCATCGGCTTCGTACAGATCGTGTTCCGAGAGTAAAATGAGCGCGTAAGCGTCTTCTGGAAGGATATCGACGGCCACGTCGAGTAGGTCGTTGAGATTCAGCTGATGAGTAAAGATATTGGAGGGTGTTGAGCGAGTACGGATAAGGGTTGCTGTGGTTGTGGTTGCAAGAGCAATCTTTGGAAACTTTTCAGAGCGGGAATCATCCCACTTGGTGAAGCGGAGGGCTGTTTTTGGGAAGAGCTTGACAGGAAGACCGGTGTAGAATGCGCCAAGATAGGTCGCTACATCCTCTGGTTTGGGAGGTTGAGTTGATGCTGATAATGGGCCACTTGCTTGAGCTTCTGTATGAGGAGTACTCCAATTGTGCATAAATGTAACGTCAGGGGCTTTTTGAGGGCTGCCCATAACATATATGGTTCTCCTATCCGGCGTGACCTCATTACGATCCGGATCTCGCTGCCACGAGCGGACGCTCTGAATGGGACATTTTGGATCTAATGAAAGCTCGTCTCCCGGGAGTACTAGTGGCCCAGGGAAGATAGCATCATCGACCATCCACGCCTTATTCTTCCCAGCAGCCGTGGCTCTTTGTTGAGCTGTCGGTCTTTTATATCCTGCTTCTGCAGCGTGTTCGGAAGGCTGAGAGTTCAATACCAAGTGATCACAGGTTTGGAGAGAGGATTGTAAGGGAGACTTGCGAGACATGACGCTATACTGTCTTCAAGAAGCAGCTACGATATAGAAAGTGTATGTATAAGCTGAACATTCACTTTAATACAGATAAGAAGTAATGTGACCAGAGCTCTTGGCAAGCGATGATTCTTATATGGAACGCCACGAAATTGAGTCACATCTGCTCAAGTTAGTGTTGGAGGTTGCCAAATTGCCAAGATGCTTTCCTTTCAGGCAGCTTGATGCCTTGATACCCTGTTGTAAGATAGACAGCGGGCATGCTGAATAGAGGACCACTTGGACCCTCGGTTCTAAGATCATCGCTAATTTACGCGGGTGATCCGCCTACAAAGCCCCGAGAAGCCGCGCCAACTCCGAGCCCTATGGAAAACCCCCGAAGCCGAGAGAAGCTAATTCAGTGGCACCGCAGGGTCTCGACAGCAGAACCTGAGGAGCGTGACACTTACGTTGCTCTGCCGACTTTCCTGACAATTCGTGTATGGAGGGGACGTCTGAGAGGAAAAAGACGGGGTAGTTGAGATTGCTACCAGGCTAGGGGAAGGGAACAGGTTTGCTATTGGGGGAATTATAGAGGTCTGGAGGGGAGCAAGGAGGGGGCTTTTGGTGCAGGAGAGGTCTGCAAAGTGCTTCGGGTGGTGTCGAGTAAAGGTGGGCAGGTAAACAGTGGTCAGAATTCGCTCGAGTGCCCGCCCTGGGTATGTTCTAGAGAATGTATTGTATGTCTGCACTGAATTGATGTCATGTACATATGTATGCTCTGATTGAGCTGAGAACGTTCCGTCGTGATTTTCTGTGCCTTACTACCGCGCGGCTCTCAGGGGCAGCTTGTGCACCAGCTGAATGATCGAGCTCAGTAAGAGATGCATGCGATATCGCTATACTGCCTGGCGCTCTTTCAAAGTAGTCCACATGCCCATACCTAGCACTCCCCTTCCTGCAAGCTCGATGCTATTGCAAAGCCGAATAGCTTCCTGCCATACTGCAACGGTATTGGTTGTATTGATCAAGCACCCTTACGAAGAACCTCGGCTGCAGACTTTCAGCTTCGGCTCTGCTTTTCGATCCTAGTTTCCTGCTCCACCAGTATTGACCGTAGTCTCACCTCCTGCATCCATACCGACCATAATCGGATTCTTTGACTGAAAGTCGTTGATGATCCGCAAGATCTCTTGACGAGCAAGTCGTTGGGCTTCTGGTAACATATTGCTATCCTGGGACTGGGTTACCTCGCTTAGAACTGAGCTGTAGTCCTGTTTGACTTGCACAAAGACTTCATCTGTCTTCTCCTGCAGTTGCCTTCCGACCTTATCCACCAAAGCGGACAGCTGATCTTCGATCTCAGCCATACTATTCTTGAACATGTTGTGGCGTTCTTGAGCAACGTGGCTGATCATTGCGTTCCTCATGCGGGCATAGCTTCCCACTCCTAGTAGTAGGTCAGTCGAAGCTTATGCGTAGGTCGTTGGCAAAACTTGCCTCGCTCGGCAAAACATTTATCATAAGCTACCACCATCGCCATTTGGATAGCAGGAGCAAATGCTCGGTTGATATCCCTTTGATCGCGCTTGAGTGTTCGTTCGGCAGCAACAGCTGCATCCTGAAGGATGGACCCATTGACATCGACCTGTTGCTTTAGTGTGGAGAGATCTACTAGTGGATCAATCTCCGAAGCTTGAGAGGCAATATCCGTGTGGAATGCCGTCATGCTAGTAGTTGTGCGGCGGCTAAATGCTCGCATCACTTTGTGAATACGCTTTGAGAAGCATCTGTTCCTAAATGAGCAAGACACGGGAATTGGTGGAGTTGGGAATAGGATACTCTTCCCATCCAGATGACAGGGTCCTGATCATAGGCTCAACACTGGTCAATTCAGTACAAGTTTCGCGGAGTGGATCTACAGGTTTAGCTTCGCTCTAAAGGGCTTACTCACAGCTCCTTGTTCCATCTCTACAAGCATTGGCCATTAGTGTGAGGTAAGTCTTGCAATATAGGAATTTAGACTCACATAGTTGCCATGCTTGTTGGTGTAGACTCTGTGGAATCGGCAGATGGCTTTATAGGTTGAGAAGTATGTGCCACCGGCTGATGGGTTCCTCTTAATAGCTGGCGTGCCCCATTTATTCACAGTATCGAGCGCCTCGTCGACGGCTTTGATGACTGCAGTCTCTTCAACAGAAGTCAGCAAACGCCGTAATAAGATTGCTTGGAAAGACGAACTTGATTTCCTCAAGACCTTGGTCTCTATTTCTCCATGCACTTCTATACAGGCAAGCCTCACAGCACTCGTCAAAGCCTATGCAAGATAATGTCAGCTAGCGTAGAACCTTCTTGTATTGCATCCATCTGAGCTTACAATCCCGAGCTCCTCCAAACTTTCTTGCAAGTATCTTGGCTGTTTGACATTCTTTGACGTGTTTTGCGCACCAAAGCGTCCACTTGATGCCCAAAGAGTGAATGAGTTCATTAGCTGGCTCAATTTATTGACAAAGACATAGCAATCGGCCAATCTTCCTGCTCGAGTTAGGCCAACGCAGTGGTTCTGGAGTTGAGGTATCTCTGTTTCCTCAATCGCTCTGAACTTTGGCGACGTCCCGTCCTTGCGGATCCGTCGCTTTAGTTTCTGGTATCCCCGCGAAGAGACACAAAAGACTGGGAGTCCCTGGGCGACTGCGATGTAATCTCGTTGCTCAGCCTCCGGATCAAAAGCTTCCTCATCTGCTCGTATCGCTTGCTCATGGTCTAATTCTCTTATGCTAGCAGCATAGTCTGTCTGAACAACACCCTTACAATGTTGGTTCCGCCGGGAGATGCACAGTGCATATATTTCACTCTCGGCTTCCTTCTCAGACTGACTAGACTGACTGAGTCTCAACCGTAATCGATCTAGCTCTTCCATAACATGTTGCTTCTGGGTACGTGCTTCTCGTTTCCTCGACCTGAGCTCCTGAATTTTCTGGAGCACTTGTTCTCTCCGCATTAATCCCTGAGTGCCGGTTTCGTTTTCCGCATCGTCGCGGTCGGGTGTGTCTTTGTCTTCTTCGGAGCTTGAAGTCGAGGAGTCGCTGTCATGTGTGATTCCCCCGCTTGCCTCTTTCTTCCTCTTCTTCTTTGTTGCAAGAACGTCGTTTGTATTGCTCTTACGCTTTCCCTGAATAATCTGGTGCTTTGGCGTCTGAATCATAGCATCATTCCCATTCTCGTCCTTCACCTTCTCCCACAGTTCTAGCTGTTCGTCGGCCTCATCTGCGACCTTGTCACAGTCTACCTTCGATGCATTTGCCTCGTCCAGTCGTAGCTTCAAAGACTCTTGTTCCTCCAACAGCCTGGCTTTCTCTGCCCGAAAAGGACTCAGCTCCTTGTGTAGTCCAAGCGACTCCTCGGCCTCAGCGGCATCGATGTCATCGGTTTTGCTGCAGATGAACGTGACGTCGCCGAGACCACCATCCATCTTCAGCTGTAGCCTAAAGGCTTCATCGAGTAGTACTTTCGCAGCTTGGTCATCAACAGCACGAACGATCGGGGCGACAATCCAGAATGCTCTGCAATGTTTCATGTAGTTGTCAGCAACAGCAACACGGGCAGGGTTTGAATCCTGAACCCCGGGAAGGTCGACAAGCACAGCTCCTGTCGAAAGGACAGGAGATTTTAGAAATATCTTGACTACACGAATCAATGGCCAGTACTCCATTTCTTTATGCTGCTGTTTGGAACTTTCTCCACCACCAGAGGACTTTTCTTTGCTGTCGATGTAGCGGTGCACTGATTTATACAACAAGCTAGCAGTCTTCTCCGTTATACAATGGTTGCTGCCCAGCACTTGCGACACGCTAGGGTCTCTTAGCAAAGATTGCACGCTGCTGTTTGCAATGTTTTCCTTAGTAATATGTGGGTACACGGCCGTAATTTTTGAAAATGCAATTCCTGCGTCGGTTTCTTGATTGACGTACTCTTTGGAGATTTCCCCATCTTCACCAACAAGATTCTGGAACAGAATCTTCAATTCCCTTGTCCAGTCACTAGCACTCACGAACTCAATTGACGCACGGTAGTGTTGGGTTTCGTAATTGTAGGAAATTTCAGTGACAACAGAGGTGCAAGCTCGCATGCCATTGGTTGGCACAACACGCTCTACATCCAGGATCGCATTGATTATGGACGAATTGCCTGCACCAGTGCTACCAACAACGCCGATAATGGTCCTTGGCGTTGGTATCTGCGACCTTAGCTTCTCTGAATGTAAGATGAGTCTCTGGACTTTACGAGGGATCGAGTTCAAATTACCAATTCGATGAGTCCATTTCTCGGCGTCAGGGTTATGGCCTATCTGCTCGGTGAGTAGTGGCGTGACGATATCGAGGAGCTCTATAGCCACTCCAACAGTCGACTCTACTGTTTCTAGGCTTGAATCTTTTAGTCGCGAGTGTAGCCCGAAGGGTTTTGGTTGTTGTTCATCAATACGATGAGTTGAACCGGTATCTGCTTGCATTGGCAGTCCATTGAATGCACTGAAAGAAGAAGTTGGCAAGTTCCCAGAAGTAGCGTGAATATCGTTGTCACTCAGAGTGGCAAGCTCAGCACGGGGCGTGGTGGCAGCCATTGGAGTAATCTGCTCAAGGATAACTTGTTCGACTGGCCTCAGCTTCGACCACCCTCTCTCTTGGAGATCTCTCTTGTCTGTTGCAACAGATGAGCCAATTCTGTAAAAGTATGCAAAGTAATGTGGACAAAATTTCACTCACCATTTGTCTTCTTTGGCAAAGTTACCTCCATCCTCTCTGTTAGTGCTTGATGAGAGTGATCGTAAGGTGAAATAGGTAGGGAATAATCACTAGCATTTTGCAACTTGTTTGAATATCCATCAACACTTGAAAGTAGGTTCGAGGGTGAGGAATGTGAAGGAAAGGAGGATGCAGATGATCTTAGTCCACGTTGAAGCGTAGGATCCAGATTGCTCGAGCGTAGAGGTGCTCCTGGGCTCCAGGCTCTGAACTTCGGTTTGGGAAAGGTGCCAACGGCGACTTCAGGTACGCTTTTCACATGCTGATTCATCCATGGGTAGGAGGATAGTGTTTTTGGGAGACTTTTCTGAGGGTCACCCATCTTCGATGTCCTCACCTCTGCAGTAGACCGAGGTTGAAGATCGGTGAAGTCTTGACGGAATCAATCACAACTTAGTTCCTATCATGGATAAACGTTGGAAGCGGCTGCGGAGGAGTTGCGGTGGCGGAGTCGATTCGTATCAAAAAGTTGTGAATTGGGTGAGACGGAGCTCTCAGGTTTGGTGGCGTGTGTTTGCATGAAGGAGTCTGAGAATGTGGGTCAGCGGCGAATTGGTCTCAGATTGACGAGGGAGTCTGTGAGGAAAGAGGGATCTGATAGTAGTGATGGTGGCGACGCCGTGACTACGTAGAACTAATAGACCTCACTCACAGAAGACTACTTGCAAGTGGGAGAGTGCTTGTTTGATAAAAGGAAGGCCGGAACTCACTTCACAAGATCCGGAGGCAGCGAATAGGTGTCCACAGCAAAGCTCACTTCTAGCAAGCGTTGCAAGCGGCTGACTGATATCAGAAGCAGCCAAGTGTGAGCTGCTAGTTGACGGCTTTGCCGGGTTACTGAAATAGAAATGTTATGATAAGAAGAACAATTTGAGTGAAAGATAAGGTATCCATCATGCTTATTCTGAATCTGGATGCCAACAACAGACGCGGGCAGCAATGAAACGCCACCATATAGTGTAGAAAGCTTCGCATTTACTTACTTCTCACTTACTTGAACGCACAACGCCGCATCCAAGTCCTCTAATGCCAAGACCGGTATAAGTACAGCGCTACTCATCTTCTTCATCAGCATGCCCATTCCCATGCAGCATCCCTACACCCTTATCCTTTTTTCTTCCCCCTAATACCTCTCTCGCCCAAACCATCAACTGGTAACACCACCCGCCTCCCACTAGAACACCGCTGACCACGTTGACCATCCTGACGACTAACGCCATGAAGCCACCTCTCTCTTCCCGTATGGTCAATAGTATTGGCTCGATATCAAATTTGAAGAAGATGCCGGGAACAGAGCGTTCTTGTACCGAGTGGGATTGAGAGGTGACAGCGTATTGGTTCGTGAAGATTGTGGAGGAGATGGGATTCGAAGGATTTGGAGTCGGAGAACGGGTGTAGACGGTTGGGACGATGGAGAGGTAGTATTGGTATTTAAAGAAGTTCTGGTCGGCGATGGCGTAGGTCTTGTCGAGCGGGTTTTGGAGCGACGGGTAGAGAGGGCCAAAAGAGAGCTCGTTGATTATGTGGGAAAAATTGAAGGCTGGCGAAGCATCACCAGTCAGTATCTGCTCGCACGGCGTGAAGTTGGAGGGATAGTGTGCTCAACAGACGGTGGTCTGCAGAAACATACCACTATGATCCAGATGCTGCCCAAACTCCTGATATCCATGCCCTCTAGCCGTAATGTGAAAATCCCCCTGCACTTTGTTGCCCTCTAGACTGCCATAGATCCTACATGCACTTGGCTGCTCATTTCTTCCCATCTTCGGCGTCCTCTTGAACTTTCTCTTCACGCTCTTCACCTCCCCCAATACGTGTCCCACATGTGTATCCTTTTCCTGTTCTTCGATCAGCTCCCCACTGTCGAGCCTGTGGACACCTTTATCGACATCGACCCAGTGGTGTCCGTTTGTCGCATCTTTCTGAAGCATGTCACCAGCTAAAATTCGGTCACCACTGGCATCTTGGACGTTTATATGTAGATCCTGGCAGTTCATCGAGACAACTATGTCAAGGTTTATCTGTAGCTCATGGGAGACGCCTTTCTCGACGCTGAAGAGGTGCGTTTCTTGGCCAGAATACCAGCGACGAAACTCGGTAAAGGAGAGAAGAGTGGATATTATGATGATAGCGATGGTTGCGTACCCGCCGGAGGAGCTGCGGCGAGTATATGTGGGTTTGGTTTTGGCTTGAGAAGAACATTAGCTATGATTCAAAGAGGTACTTCGCGACGACAGGCAAAAGCAAGGAAGCCACAATCCTGTAACCATAACAGTTCTCAATGGCATGGCAGAGGCGTCCCAATGGTCAGGGAAGGACGTACGAAAAGCATCAAAGGACCGGATGCCATTGGAGATGCCTTTCTTCTCTCCAAAGGCATCCTCATCGAGCCCACGCTCTGCGAAACCGTTCATGAGGAGTGCTAAGGATCATCGGTCCATTGAAAGAGAAATGTGTAGATCCGCAAATATGATTGACATGGATAGTGGAACCTGTGGATTCGCCGCAGAAGAGGACAGCTATTCTTGAGGCTGAGGCGCGGGGACACCCAGAAAAAATCAGCCCTACGATGTAGACTGATGCGGAGCGGAGGATCGATGAGCACCCTTTTTGTCTATTTCCAGCCAATGAGGAAATGACCTTTATATGAGGTACCGAATGCAAAATGATCTAGGTATGGCATCTTTTGATCTATGCTGCCGACACTTCGAGAGGTATTAACACCATGTCTTCTAAATACACATTGGACAGCGCGGAACAGGTTTGCCAACCAGTGCTAAACCAATTTCTTCCGTTAAAGGCCAATAAACAAGCAATACGGATAGCCAAGCTCACGCCAGCGAGCTGGATTGCCACATGCTAGCCAGCAACTCCATTGGCGAATGCCACCGAGAACCCGAATCAATGAATTCTCAGCCTCAACCGCATTATTATAAATCCACCAGTCCATTACTGCACGCAACCCAGTTTGCCAAATTTCAAGAGTTTTGAATAATAATGGGCCCTGAAAGGAGTGGCAGGAGCTAGCACCCCTTTTATAGACGCAAGATTCTCTTTTGTACCAATGCCGACGACAGCATTAGTGTTGTTGAGCCGCGAAGAACCTCGCACTGCAGTCTTATTTGCTCTCTAATCTGTTAAGATGAGTTTTGTTGGCCCTGTAAGTTCAACCTGCTAGTCGTAAGCAACTATTCCATTCTATTACATTGACGGGGGTATGGGACTCACAAGGCAGCTGTTTGGGTTGCAGTTTTCGTAATTTTCGCCGGAACAGTACATGCCATCTTTCAGTCTGCATTTGCCGGAAGTCTCTCCTTCGACCTCCATGGTCATATCAAGAGGTTCGTAGTCTGAGGGATTATTCTGTGCTGTGGTTGCAAGCTGTAGCCATGTCCTCCCGTTGACATCTTTGCCCAAGCCACAGAATGTCGGGGCCCAATTGCCAGCGTGGGAGCCATCTGTGTTCCAAGTGCAGGCGCTGGATACAGGCACGCCCGGGTTGTTCACATAGTACTGGGCACTAGTAGGGTTGCCTTCATGCTTGAAGTAGTTCTTAGCATCGGGAATAGTTAAATTACCGGACTCGCCGGGTTGGGTGGTCACGGGTATTGTCTCATCTTCGGTTCCTGTATGGTTTGGTTAGTTTTTGTACCCTCCAGCTATGATAAAGGAACAAACCGGGGTAGTCAGTACGGCAGATGGAATTGTTTTTTGATGTTCGGTTTTCAACAATGAGGATTCCTGCTCCGGGCATGCAGAGACTTTTGGAGATTTCAGGGTTGGTCAGTTCCAGCATCCCGGCCTCATTGCATTTGAGACCACCAATGGTTTGTCCAGTAGCACCTTGAGCCTTTGGCCATTGTGATTTCTGGGAACCTTGAGGGCATGCGTAAGAGCAATAGGCACCTGGTCCACACTTTTGTCCAGCAATGGCTGTGTCGATATGGGTGACGACGCCATTCTCGATGATTGGATATTGAATTCCACTCCATCCGTCCATTCTCTGCCAGTCTATAGGTATCGGGCCGTATTCGGAAGGAAACGTCGAACAACTCAGAGAGCCACTGGGAAATTCATTTTCAACGCCTTGGCCGTTGGGGATATCGCTGGATACAGCTGTAGAAGGCATAGGTTGCGAGGAGCTAATTGTTCGCGTGGGTGGTGTTGATTGAGAGTCTTGCGAAGGGTCCGCAACATTTGGGGGAAACGAAGAGGCTTGTTCCGAGATGGCGGATGACAATGGAGCGATGGCGGTGACTGGCGAAGCATCTGTGATAGTACCGGTGACTGATGCAACCTGGGCATGCTGCGGGATGGTTCCATCATCTGGAGGGCATGGTGGCGGAGTGTTCTTGTTGTCGGCCCATGTCAAGCGACCTTGGCGAAAGCCTTCGCACACTTCTGCTTGCTCCACATGTTCTCCATCAAGCTGGTAGGCAATGACTGTCGGGCCTGGAACATATTCGGTCTCGACTGTACCTGTAGCGTTGTCTTTCTGTCCGTGGTGATGGTGATTGTGACTAGCTGAAACGACAGATGCTAGGCCGAGGACGAGGCTTCTAAGAAAAGTGGATACGACATGCATTCTTCTTGAAGCCTCGGAATGTTTCAATTGCCGCGATGAGACTAGGAGCGGCACAGCTGTTGGTGAGAGCGACTGATTGGAGCGCGAAGTCAGCACCGCGTCAAGCCATGAGAAGAACCGAGGAGAGTGGAGATTTAAAAAAACTTGCAAGCACCATCGAAGAGAAGCAGATATGATGTTTTATTTGTTGGGGCATACAGTGAGTACTGAGGTCTGATGGTCATGAGATACTTGAGTGGCCCTGCTCAGCTGTGCTGTGCTTGTTTAAGCTGCTTCTTCCAGATGCAAGGATGTGTGAGGTGCACTGGATTGGTTCTTGCTAACATTGAAATGATGTGGATCTGACGCTGATGCTACTCAGAATGAAGATGGTGCCGTGCTAAAGGAGGAATCCCTGCGGGCAAATGGCAGCGTCTGTACAGGGTCCTAGATCGAGAAATTGATGCATCCTCCCATGCCATCCTCAATTCATATCATCAACCTGAGAGACCGCGATGACTTGCAAGGGAATCAAGGGCACTTTGTGCTTTGCTACTTACAATTTCGATCCGTTTTACGGCTGTAGTGTCCTGCTGGTTGATGAGATGCGGGCACCCGGCCGAAAGAATGCTGGTGAAGGACAATGGACGGGGTGGATTAAGAATGTATTAGGATCTATAGGAGAGAAAGGTGTTGAGGGGAGTCAATGAGTGCAATACGGCTGAAAGATCGACGTAGGGTGAGAAACTGAATCTTGAGGGATGAAGCTTCTATTTAAGCCGCAGAAGGTGCGTTGTGATCGAGCGGGTTCCCGCAAGCTCAGGCCATTGACTTTCAAAACAATAGTCTCTTTCTGTCAACAGTTTACTTTGATGTGGATCGAGCTTCAATGTTGAGTTTTTCAGACAGGACACAAAGCTTCTGGCTGCAAAGTCTCCCCTCTTGCATGCTTCCATATGCAGCAACACGAAACAACTCGTGGACGACTGAGCAAGTCTTTGGTCTGGCCTACAAGTATCTCAATTGCTTTCTTGGGCTACTCTCCGCTACAAAGTCGTGAGCTTCTTTCCAGATCTGATCGATTGCTCATGATCCAGTTTCGCGGACGCTTTAAAGGGCACCGAGCCTTGAAGATTCTAGTCCTTACTCGATGAATAAAATAAAACTGTCGCGTACCTTACTTGAAGCCGAACCGCCCCGAGAATGAACCTAATACAAGCCATGCGCGTGATTTGCGCATGCAAGACTGCCACGGTCTAGAACAAGAAGGCTATCATATCTGGCGACATATTTGAGTAATATTTGCTTAGTGCTTTTCGATATACTCTCTATAGCAAGATACTCGGGTCTTCCTTCTACGGGAACAGCAATGTCTGTCTCAGAGATATCTTTATCGGGCCCAAAATCTGCTTAGCGGATGGGCTACTACCGCTCTCGTTTGTTTACAACGTGGTACGCAGTGGATCCCGCTATCGGCAGCAGCAATGAATGCCAATGTTCGCCCGATTGGACCTCAACATCTATGTTGAGAGTCGGACTATTTGGAGCGAGCGATTTGATTCTCCTCGTTGCGTGATCGTGCCAGCTGCCACTCTCTTCCGATACATTGGCCTGTGTGCTCCATTTAAAATAAAGATGCAGGGGCCTTCATGACAACCAAGGAAAGCCGAGCGCCATGAAATCCTCTCCTCATCTACAGCGCGGTGGTGTGCACTGTAGATATTCTCCCCAGGTCAGACATTGGGTCTATTCAACATAAATTGAGATATTTAGAATTTTAACCCGAGTGGCCTACAGCTATACCAGTGATAATCGGCAACTTCAGCCCCAGATTAGGTTTGCATAGGGTATTAAGACACCTATGCCGTGTCCGCTTCGACAGACTCAAGTGTACTGTTGCTTTTGGCTTCGAAGCTATACCTGTGCTGGCTCGAGATGTTCTTCCTTCAAATCGAGCTGTCCATTAACATATGCAGGGCGGCCGAATTCGATCCTGGTGATGATCTAGCTTTCTAGCCTTCATTACAAAGACTTAGTCAAGATAGATACGCTTGGCTTGATCAAGTCAAGAGATTACCCAATCCTTGGTGCCATGCAACTCGTATACCTTATGTGCTTATGTAGTCCGAGCGATCTGATATGTAAAGACAGAGCGTCAGAAACATATGAAAAGTACTCCAACTCCAACTCGATGACCTTTACCTGAGAATGTGGATATTGTGATTGTCTGTTCGACTACGGAGTACCTTATTGACGAGACCTTCCCAAGTTGTCGAGCGAATCATTTGCCCCACCAACAAAAATACCTTATTTTCGACGTCGTTCCGCGTTGCCCTACGGACATCCCACTTTAACGCCCACAACACCTCTCAAGCCGATCAATATTCACTGTACCGCAAATACTGCGAATTCGCAAGCGATCGTAATCATGGGTTACAACCAGGATGATGAACTTGCAATCAACACCATTCGATGCCTGGCCGTAAGTTTCGAACTCCCTTTCATCCTGCGCTTACAGTATCTTCCCTATTTTTGTACACGCAATTGGGCCTGGCAACCATATCCCGAAACTCTGTGATGGCCTCTTAGCTGACCGAGTGTCTATGTTATAGGTCGATGCTACCTTCAAGGCCAACTCCGGCCATCCCGGAGCCCCAATGGGTCTTGCCCCGGCTGCCCACGTCCTATTCAACAAATTCATGAGCTTCAATCCGAGCAACCCGAGCTGGCTCAATCGAGATAGATTCATGCTATCGTAAGTGAAGAAGCCATGCTTCGTCGATTGGCGCTGTCTTCCCGCGGCTAGTCACATTAAGTCACATTGTTTTCCGAAAAGAAGAACCGAGCACTTGGTGGTGGGGTGTAGGCTGATATATTGGTCAAAATTGAATGGTCTACGACATCGTTGCTGACGAATTGGTCTGGACAGGAACGGCCATGCCTGTATGCTTCATTATGCTCTGTTGCACCTTTTCGGCTACAAGCTCTCACTGGACGATTTGAAAGCTTTCCGAGTACACTCTCTTTTCCCTGTACTACATGAGTGTGCATTACCGACTGACAAACACCTCAGACGGTCGACAGCATCACTCCAGGCCACCCCGAAGCCCATGATACACCAGGAATAGAAGTCACCACCGGCCCACTAGGCCAAGGCTTCGCCAACGCTGTTGGTCTTGCAATTGCACAAGCTCACACCGCGGCGGAGTTCAACAAGCCAGGCTTCGAGATAGTCAACAACCACACCTACTGCATCTTCGGCGATGGCTGTGCTATGGAGGGCATTGCTAGCGAAGCAGCTAGTACTGCCGGCCACCTGCAGCTGGGCAATCTTATCATGATCTATGATGACAACCATATTTCAATTGGTACGCCTTTTTGTAAGGTCATAGTCCCTTGGCTAATAGATGCATGATAGATGGTGACACCAAATGCGCTTTCACTGAGGATGTCATGATGAGATTCGAGGCCTACGGCTGGCACACTCAATGGGTGAAGGACGGAAATACTGATTTGGAGGGAATCGAGAAGGCAATTGAGAAAGCGAAGGAGGTCAAGAACAAGCCTTCGGTCATCAAGCTTACAACAATCATTGGCTACGGCTCCTTGTTGCAAGGCACGGGCGGCGTACACGGTAGTGCCTTGAAGGCAGACGACTGCAAGCAGCTGAAGAAGAAGTTTGGCTTCGACCCTGAGCAATCATTTGTTGTGCCACAAAAGGTTTATGACCAGTACCACAAACACGCTTCAGAAGGTGCCGCCAAGGAGGCGGAGTGGGATAAAATCTTCGAGAAGTACGGCAATGAGCACAAGGCTGAACACGCAGACCTTCTCCGACGACAGACCGGCAAGCTACCCCAGGGCTGGGAGAAGAAGCTCCCTACTTACAAACCAGGAGATAAGGACATGGCTTCACGAAAATTGTCGGAAGCGGTGCTGGAAGCCCTCCATGGAGTCATCCCTGACCTCGTTGGAGGATCCGCAGACTTGACAGGATCAAACAACACTCGGTGGAAGGATGCCGTTGACTTCCAGCCTCCTTCGCTCGGAATTGGTAACTGGGCAGGTCGATACATCCGGTATGGTGTACGTGAGCACGCCATGGCTGGTATCATGAATGGAATGTCTGCGTACGGCACTGTGATCCCATTCGGAGGAACGTTCCTCAATTTTGTATCGTATGCTGCTGGATCTGTTCGTCTCTCTGCTCTCTCGCATCAGCGCGTTATCTACGTGGCAACCCATGACTCCATTGGCCTTGGAGAAGATGGACCTACACATCAGCCGATCGAGACCCTCGCCCACTTTCGCGCCCTGCCCAACATGATGGTCTGGCGTCCTGCGGATGGCAACGAGTGCAGTGCGGCATACTACGTCGCTTTGACCTCGAAGTCGACTCCGAGTATCCTTGCTTTGACCCGTCAGAATCTGCCTCAGCTCGAGAACTCGACCATTGAGAACGCCATCAAAGGAGGTTATGTGGCTGTTGAAGCGAAGGAGGCCGAAATCACTCTCGTCAGCACTGGCTCCGAGGTCTGCATCTGCATCGAAGCCATCAAAGTCCTCAAGGACAAGCACAACCTCACTGCCCGCGTCGTATCCATCCCATGTTTCGAGGTCTTCGATGCTCAGACCAAGGAGTACCGTCTCAATTGTCTGCCTGACGGTATCCCCTCCATGAGCGTTGAAGTCATGTCCACCCTCGGCTGGGAGCGATACTCCAACGAGCAATTCGGTCTGAACCGCTTCGGTGCTAGCGGTGCCTACAAGGACGTCTACAAGGTCAGACCCTCAATACTTTAAACGTGACCAAACTGACCAATGCCACAGAAATTCGAATTCACCCCCGAGGGCATCACCAAGCGCGCTGTTGCCACCGTCGACTTCTACAAGGGCGCCAAAGTACGCTCCCCCATCAACCGCGCTTTCCAGCAGCTCATCTAGAGGCAAGCTCTCTTGCCCTTTTTCTATTGCTTCCAGGAGGAGATGGCAATGCCAATGGTTGTTCACGACTTGCACGCAATGATGCTTTACGCGATTAGGTAGATAGAGGTACAAAGCAAATGCAAACTCATACTCGCAGACCCACACACGGGAGTCCACAAACCCAGAAGCTCGGAAAACCACATCCTCGTTCCGTAAGGTTTACTCCAGCCCACCATCCGAGATCCCCTCGTTCCATTATCCTCCCACTTCCTTTCCCAATATCCACAACGTAACCATCGACGCGTACCGCGTCTCCCTCCTCCACGAGCTCCACCCAAGAACTCAATCGCCACCTTACTCCCCACCCCCCCCCCCCATTCACAACAACCCTATACCCCTCCTACCCCCTGAACTCAACCTCTCCACTCTCCACATCCCCATGCTCCGAATTCAACAAACCGCACTGTAGGTAACTAACGCGCTAGTGTTATCCCCCCCCCTTCACCTACCCATTTCTCTACGAGCTGGTTGGCTGGTTGGTGGGTTTGGGGACGCTGCGGCGGATTGGCACGGACTCAGATTGGGGCACTGGTTAAGAGGAAACCGGGGGGGGGGGGAGGGTGGGCTGGAGAGTGGGATCAGGTGGACGGATGGGTGAGGAGGGGTGAGGACGGTATGTGTGGCTTGCTCAACTGCTGGTCATGAGGGATATTGCATAGGTTTGGGAGGAGTGGGATGAGGACGATGAGGTAGACTGGTACATAGGTGGGAGATTTGGGCTGTTATAGGGACGGGGATGTTTTTGGTTATCGTGCGGTATATAAACCAGCGACTCTTGACGGAGCCACATCACCAAGCCCGCGAGCCTCATCCTCGCCCCGAACTTTCAGCATCAGCATTGTTTCCTCGGCCAGCTCATCTTCTACTACTGTCCTTCAGCGCCCTGTTCATCGTTGAGAAGCATTCTCCGCGTCTTGGCATAATCCTGAAGCAATATATTTCTTTTTGTTGCTACGCTGGTCTCGGGCGTTCATTGATATCTGAGTTCATAGAGCTCGAAATCCCAATCCAAGAATGCTGGCATTTCCACGGCCGTGAATTCTGTTCCTCGTTCCAAAATCGTTTCGTTTCTTTTTGTTATAGCTGGCATCTTCACCGTTTGTCCTCACTGCAGGGGAATATCAATGCCATAGCATCTCGTCTAATGGATCGGTAGTTCGTCCAAAAGCCCTGCGGGCACCAAAAATCTCGCCCGTTCTGCAGGAGCGGAGTGGAGTCTGCACTTCTCCTCCGGCTGGTGCACTACTGAACCAGCCTCGTCCGCGAGAGCTCTCGCTGGTTGAGTCTGGCAGGACAGAAATTATACACGCCTGTGCAGTGGCCTTGCCTTTTAGTATATAGAACCCTGCTGTCTTCCTGCCTGCCTCCCGCCCCCAAAAAGGTGGCTTGTGTGTCAGATAGCTGCGGCGTATAGAGCGATGCGGATTCATCTCTTCTCAAAAACACTAGGGTCGACCGCACACACGACGACCAAGCTCGTTATGATGAGCGCGATGGCGACGAAGGTGATTAGGAAGATGCTTCCCCTGCTGGCGGGAAATTTGCCACGGATGATCCAGTACTGCCCAACAGTGTCAGTAGAGTCGCATGAGGTTTCCCCTTAATAGGCCTATACTGAGGCCAGATCTCGATCTTGAGACCTTTGCAGCACCGGAATTTGTAAGGAAGATAGTGGCTACATACCTGACTCTCAAAATACCTCCGCCCCCCAATCAAGAGCACCAGCATCGCTATACCCAGGAACGTCGCCCCAAGGGGTTTGCCCACTTGCTTCAGGTGGTATGTGTTGGGTGGGTTGCTGGGGGTCAGGCCTTCGCGCTCGGAGATGGTGGTGTTGAGGCGGAAGAGCTGTGTGACTGCTATGCCGATTGAGGCGAAGGCGAGGGAGGTGCGGAGCCAGGCTAGGAAGGTGCGTTCTGCGAGCTAGGATCAGCGAGGGTGGTGGTGGTGGGGAGAAGACGGTGAGGTGTTGTGGATTGATAGCATGGGATGGAGCAAGGGATCGATTGGTGAATACTGTGTCCCAAGGGGCAATGGAAAGCAGTGTATGATACCCAGCCAGAACGGGACGTGGTGAAAAGAACCAACCAAGGGCCAGATGATCCCGAGCCACACTCCCCTTGTTATCTAGCTCCACGCTTCCGTACTTCTCCAGCATACTCTTCAACCACATTAGCACTCCCTCTGCCCTCCTCTTCCCCTCCGCTCCCTCCCCCTCCCCCTCCCTCACGGTCCGTCGGGCCGATAGCGATCCAACCCCACTCTTATTCGTGCCTTTCCTCCTCCTTCCACTCCCTGCACTACTCCTCCTCTCTCGCCCAGCCTGCGTTCCATTTGCAGGCGACTCTCCTTCCTCGATATTCGTATCCGCATTACCGTCCCCACCAGCATTATTCCCAGTGTTATAATCCCGCCCTCTTGATGGCCCACGCTCGTGGGCTACTATAGGTGTGATTTCATCGGCGGAGGAGTCGGCGGTTTGATGCGGAGAGGCGGTCAGGTGGGCCATGCCGTCCTTGTTGTCTTGAGCGGAGAATTGGACGCTCCGGGATCGGGGGAGGGGTGAGTGGGATGACTTGGGGGAGGTGGAGGTCTTGAGGGAGGATTTTTGGGAGGTTGAGGGAGATATTCGGGGAGGCATGGCGGGGAAGAGTAGGGAGAGGTCCTACGGAGCTAGAATGTGATGGGTCATGGGGGAGATTGCTGGATTGGGAGTGTGGATTTCCAGGCCTGGACTGTGGTGATGCTTTAGCACTAACAGCGGGAGGCGATCATGCACGAGGCCTAAAAATCACGTGAATATACTCTCTGTGGTCGAACATTCATCAGAGCATCCGTAGATCGCATATAGAATAAGGTAAGAGAAGGGTAGGACGGTCATACAGGATGCAAAGCAAATGTAATATCTACTATATACAAAAATTGGAGGCCTCGTCGTCGTCGATGTCTCCATCTCCCCATTAATCACAAAAGGAGAGCTCTGCCCCCTCACTAAGAATTGCAGCATCCAGCTTGCAAATTTATAAAAATGGCCAGCCGTGTCAAACCAAAGTGCGAGTCCTTGCAAGAATGTCAGGTGTGAACATTCTAGCGAGGCGCTTCGAGTAAATAGCCAATATTCCTATCCGCCCACACAAATGAACAACACCACGCCAAAACATCACGACGTGTTTCACTCGTGGTGCGTGATCTCCACATGGGAGTCGTCTGCAGGCCGCCTTTATTCGAATGCCATGTTGGACTCGAATTGGCGAATGTGGCGCTTCTTGTGCGATGATCGTTTCCGCATTCCCAGCGTTGTGCCGGACTTTGCGAACACGCTCAGTCGATTCGCTGCTCCGCAGATCTCTCCCTTGCAGTCCGTATGGCAGTCGCTATCGATAACCTTCTTGCTGCTGACAAGGCTATTGCCACAGAAGCATTGATTGCCGGCATCAGGGCTCCATTTTTCAGCGCCGGCGATATTGAAGCCATTTGAGAAGCAGTGGTTTGCGCATTCTGTTGCCGTCTCTCCTGATCCCCATGTGCCAAGGGAACGTGTGCTAGTACGTGTGCCGTCGCTTGCTGTGAGATCAGTGAAGCATCCTTGGAAGTGCCAAGTGTCAGAGCCACCTTTGCTATCTTTGACGGAGATCGGGTTTGGTTGGTACGTCGAGCCAGGGCCTGCGGCGGAGGCGGCACTTGATGGCCCACCAACCACAGCGGTGTTCGTATTTGACGCGCCTCTATTGAAACCACCATTGTTGCCTGCGGGCATGGATGGCATGGATGCAGCGGAATTCACAGCCGCGTACACCGGACCTGATGCGCCGGAGCTGATGGGGCTCGGGTTTGAAGATGAGTTTCCGGGATTTCCACTGACAGTACCTGGTGCATAGCCAGGACAGCTTGTCTGAACGGTCGCATCGGCTACACCAGAAGGTTGGATTGGATTGCAGCCGGGTAAAGCTCCGAAAGGACCATCCACTTTCTCGTCAGTGGTGGGCGTGACCTTACAGCCCTTTTGAGTAGCATCGTCCACCAAATCGAAGCATTCAGTTAATGACCTTCCGCTCTCTCCAACATTACAATTGGTTTCGTTTAGACTACCTGGCTTGAGAGCTATGGCTTGCGGCAGACTTTTGGGGCCGTCTTCCCAGCCATTGACCTATTATTTGTTAATTAGAAGGTCACCGACGCAAGTGCAGGCTTGACTCACAAAGTCGGCGTGCATGCCTGAGCCTGTAGGATCCCCTTGGGCGAGTACGAAGTTCTTGGCACCTTCGACCTTGAAGTGGCTGATATCGTGGTGGAACTCCATGAACAATTGTGGCAGTGGCGTTGAATGGCTCGGAGGACATTTACCTCCCTGGGGGCTTCCCATAGGGCTTGTAGGGCTCGGTGGATCTGTTGTATCACCGTAGGTGACATGAAGGTAAGGCTGTTTGGGATCAAATTCATTGATACCATCCCAGCAGAAAGGGAACCAGATCTCCCCAGAAAACCATGGGTAGTTGGGACACCCAGTGAAGGTCTCAGGAAATGATCCAATCTTTATTATCTCTGGTCCGTGACAGTACCATTTTATCGCTTCGGTGTAGGCCGCGCCACTATCGTGTCGAAGCATAGCATCGCCGGCAACCATCTTGAAAGCGTGTGGAAACATTGTGCGAGCTTTACCGTCAATGGGATCAAAGTGGTAGTAGATTTCAAGATTTCCTGGAACCCAGGTGTATTGGCTTCCATCAGTATAGTACAATGCAGGATACCAATAGTTACTGTGGTCTGCCTTGGGGCCCATGTTGTTACATGAAGACTTCTGCGCCGAATCGTAATCCCAATTTGACTTGAACGTGTTTGCTCCGAAGATGTTGTGCACATGATTGCTGGGAGTCTTGCCAGGTGAGATGACGGGGTCAAGACGTTGCTTGACAATCGGACCTCCATTGTCGCTGATAATGAAGTATGGGCCAACATAATCGATGGCATTTGCTCCCAAGGCGAGCAGGGCTAAAAGTCCCAATACTAAAGTTAACTGCATTGCAACAGCGCAATGATTAGCGGAAGTGGGGTACGGTGCGCTGGTAAAGTCTTGCTCGTGAAGAGAAGGCCGTGGGTCCTAACGGGTCAAAGAGCGTGGCTTTAGATCGAATGATAGAAAGGTAAAAATCGTGAACAGTTGGAGTCCCAGACTCTGGCACCAAAAAGAATGTGTGGTCGCAATGCAAAGAATGATAGTAGGTGAGAAATCAAATCAGATTTAATGAATGAGGTAGAGGCACGACATTATCAGAAACACGCATAGTTTACCCTAGCCCACTGGAGCGGCGTTAAAGGCATAGGCAAATCTCAATGGATATTACACAGTGGAGAACGGTACGCCGAAAAATGCGACTGGGATCATAGTGTAACGCTGCAGCTCGACCCCCTCAATCAGCAGTCGGCAAAGTCCGAGCTCGATGGCTGATGACAGGAAGAGGGGTAAGCATTGTTAACAAAACGGGAAATAAAGACTGGACTGGACTGGACTGCAGTAAGTGGGCAAGTTCGTAGGTTACATGTCGTAGCGCAGCGCCGCCGTGGACTTGAAACAGAGGATAGAGTATTTTGTTCCTTGGCCTTTTGAGATTCGGAAAGATTTGAAAGACGAGAATAAATTGCAAGGGCGCCTCCCATGGCCAGAATTCAGAAAGGGCATGATCGTTTCAAGCTGGCTTACCGCTAGAGGACTGATACTGAAACAGAAATTGACTTATCAAATTACCGGATCATGTAAACAGGTGAATATCGATAACATGCTGCCTGAGGGATTGTTTGGAGGGTCTGTTGGGAGGAGAGAAATACTTGGAGTAGGCCTCGAGCTTAAGTTCTGGTGTTGCACTGTGGCATCATCATTGCCCTCCGATTCATCTGGCGGAGGGTCCGAATATTGGCGAGCCAGGCCAAGGCGCCAAGGGCAGGTATGAAATTGATTTAATTGGGATATTGGATGTTTCGATTCAGGATGAAGTCGAAAGTCGAGAGTGAGGCACGAAGTGTTTGATGTTTACCTAGCGTCTGACTTTCCCCTGACGACCATTTCCGGTTTAGGGCTGCGGGAGCGGGATATTTTTCACGAGGGGCACTTGAGCAAACCCCTGAATTGACCTGACGAGGGAGAATGCAATTTCACAGGTCATGGTTTTCCCCATCTTCAGCGTCTATGTACGGAAACCTCGGACGTATATCACCATCACCTGCATGGTTGTGCAAGTCTGACAGGCCAACTTTTTGCTATGTTTGACGTTGCATCCTTTCGCCTGCAAAGAATATGAATAGCTTCTTCGATCGTCGCATGAATTTCCCTTGCACTTTGCAAACACATAATAGATAGTATCGTGGAAACATCCGCGACGTCACATCCTGTGTGATGACCCCTCACCCTCGAGAGACACTGGCCCACAGGTCCATCGCTTAAGCTTGAATACCAACACAGTTGGTAACACAGGCAAAACACAACAGCCAACAGCCAACATTCGATGTTTCAAGCCTCAAACGCTTTGATATGTGGCAATCATAAAATCTACCTTATTGAATGACACCTGCGTACTTAGTGTGTCTGGTAAAATGAACTGGTTGTTTGTGCAGAGCTCGTCATGCAGTACTCGGGAGTGGATGTTTCGAGCCAGTGTTGGGCCATTCCCAGTCCACAGGCCTTGATTCTGAGCCTAGATCCTGACGCGATAATCTAGCTTCAGACCAGAGGGTGAGTTGGTGTTTTACGGAGGTACAGCGACGAGCTTTGACAACTAAAACGCGCGCGGCTTCACAATCTTGAGCTTTGTCTTTTAGTAAATACACGATCCTTGCTCTGTGAAAGAAATCTTGCCTTTGGGTTTGTACCCGTGTCGCAGTTGACGTATAAATCTCGTTGAACCATCAATCAACTGACTAAATTCACTATCCAACAACGCTATTCTAAATAGGTAATATTATTAATTAAAGCTTCAATTGCTAATTATATATATAATAATATATTATTACCCTAATTTTATAATATTAAGTTAAGCCTTATAATTTAAATTGTTATTATTTTATATTTCTTTTTAAGTTTTTTGAATATTTAAATATATTTATTTTATTATTTATATTAATAATATATATATAAAATATTAAATAGTAAATATAATATATTATAATATATATATAATAATTAAAAGAATTATTAATTAAATCCGATAATTTTTTATAATTTTTTTAAATTTTTTATTATTTTTTTCTCTGAAAAGCTTAATATTAAAAATTTTAATATTATTAATTTTAATATATTAATATAATAATATATTTCTTTTTTCTTTTATTTCCTTTTAATTAATTTTTAAATAAACCTTTTATTAATAAAATTATTATTAAAGCCTTCGAATCTAATAAAGACCTACTTTTTTTTAATAAAAAAATAATTTTTCAATTTCTTAGAAAATATTATTAATAATAAAAACCTTTCTCGGTTTTTATATAAATAATATTATATTTATAAATATTAATTATAATACTTTAATAATATTATTTTAAATAAAAAAGAAAATTATAATAAATTTAAAATTTAATAAAAATTTAATAATCTTTCGAAAATTAATAATTAATAAAAAAAAAATTTTTTAAATTAAATATATTATTATTTTATTAATTATTTATAATCTTATTAAATAAATATATTTCTATTTTTATTATATAAAATATAATAAAATTTAATTAGAAATTTAATATTTTTATTATAATATTATTTAATATAAAATTAATTATTTTATAAAGTTTTATTAATATTATTAAATTAATAATTTTTAATATATTAAGCTATTATTAATAACGATTTAATTATTTAATTTAGCTTAATAAAATTAAATAAATTTTATCGATATACGAAATAACTTTTATAATAAATATAAATAAATTATAATAATAATTATAAATATCTTTCTTTTTTTACAAAGTATTTAATAATATTTGATATTTTAAGGAAAAATTTATAATAATATTCGATTTTAATAGCTTTATTATCAAAAAATAATATTATAAAAAAAGAATTTTTAAATTATCCTTTATATTTTAGTTTTAAATCTTAATAATTTTAAATTTAAAGGGTCTAAAATATATAAATATAAAAATAATTTATAAATTTATAAAAATAATATTAATTTTATATTAAAATTTAATAAGAAATTAATATTATTTTTATTTATTTAAAAATACTTTTTTAATATTTTATTCTTAATTAATTACCAAATATTATAAAATTATTTTTCTAAGTATATATTCCTATAGCTTCTTATTACTAAGGAGTTATTTAATATTTACAATAATTTTGCTATCTTCTTTATAATTTATAACTTTATTAAGATTTTCTAATTTAATAATAATATTAAGTTTAAAGGGGCCTTATTCTATTTTTTATATTATTAACGGTAATCCAAAATATTTAAAAATATAAAAAATTATTAAAAAGGTAAATAACATAATAAAGGATTATATTAATAATTAAATAAAAATTAATAAAATATATTATTAAGTTTTAAATTTAATTAAAATATATATAATATATAAATTTATTAAATATATTTTAATATAAATTTATTAAATATATTTTAATATAAATTTATTAAATATATTTTAATATAAATTTATTAAATATATTTTAATATAAATTTATTAAATATATTTTAATATAAATTTATTAAATATATTTTAAT
>JAABUQ010003899.1_pt1 | contig 26423 bp, 27 predicted proteins | sample 5560001 | NCBI WGS metagenome assembly JAABUQ01 (sample SAMN10711888, study PRJNA513371) | rock metagenome | isolation source: Antarctica rocks | place: Antarctica: Victoria Land, Finger Mt nord | collected 2015-12-18 | reverse complement strand
CCCGATGAGCTTGCCGCCACCCAATAGCTTCGCCAGCCGCTTGCGCACGCCTGGCGATCCGCTACCGGCTACCGGGGCGACTTCGCTACGTCGCCGGCAACCACCACAGACGCGATCGGCCCCGGTGCCGACGAGAGCGTAACGGTGACGACGGTTTGAGCTTCTGGCCTCCGGCTGGGTGCCGCAGGCGAGCGGGCTGTCGGTCTGCCACGATGAGATGACTTGACCGAGCAGGGAATGTAATGATGTAATTACGCCCACGAGCGTGGCCGGGCAGACAGGACGGGAATGACCAGATGAGCGATGCTTCCTCCGCGGCGGGGCAGGGACGTCTCGCCGCGGTCATCGCGTCGAGGGGCGGTCAGGCGGCGCCCGAGGCGCCGTTTGTGATCGAGCATCGCGAGGCGCTGATCTACATGCTCTGCGAGGCCGCGGAGCTCGAGCACGCCATCATGTGCCAGTACCTCTTCGCCGCTTTTTCTCTCAAACAGCACGCCCATGAAGGGCTCTCCGACGCCGAGGTTGAGGCGGTGGGCCGCTGGAGAAAGAAGATCTCCCACGTGGCCACCGAGGAGATGCTGCACCTGGCCCTGGTCCACAACGTCCTGTCCGCCGTGGGGGCCGCTCCTCACCTCGGACGGCCGAACATGCCTCAGCCCGCCAACCACTACCCAGCCGGGGTCCAGCTGGCGCTTCTGCCGTTCGGAGACCAGGCGTTGCGCCACTTCATGTTCCTGGAGCGCCCCGAAGGTATGGATCTGAAGGACGCCGACGGCCTGGCTGCCATCGGGCGGGCTGAGCCGCTGCTGGAGGCGGGCGACATCGTTCCCCGTCTCCAGGACTTTGCCACCGTTGGCCACCTCTACCGCTCGATCGAAGAAGGCCTGGCCCACCTGTCCGCCAAGTACGGCGAGCCGCGATTGTTCGTGGGCCCACCGGAGGCGCAGGCCACATCGGCAGATTTCCGCTGGCCTGAGCTGGTGGCGGTCACCGACCTGGCGTCGGCCCGCCGGGCTCTCGATCAGATCCTGAACCAAGGGGAAGGGCCCCGAGGTGCATGGCAGAGTGCTCACTTCGGCCAATTCGTCGACATCCTGGACGAATACCTTCAGCTCACGGACGCCAATCCAGACTTTGATCCGGTGCGCCCGGTGCTGGTGGCCAACGTCCGTCCCTGTGCCCACGCCGAGGTGCCGCTGATCACCGACGCGATGACGGCGCGGTGCACCGACTTGTTCAACGTCGGCTACGAAATTCTCCTTCAAGCCCTGGAGCGCTACTTCGCTCACACCGAGGAAACGACGGCCCAACTGACAACGCTGGCCGATCTGACCGTGGGAATCATGTTCCGGGTCATGAAACCCCTCGGTGACCTCATCACCACGCTGCCCGTGGGTCCCGAACACCCGGGAAGGACCGCGGGGCCGAGCTTCGAGCTGTTCTATGAGAGCGACTACCTCATGCCGCACCGGGCGGCGGCATGGGCCCTGTTGGAGGAACGCCTTCACGAGGCGGCCGACCTGAGCGAGCAGATTCGGGGCGACGCCGAAGCGGCGATCGGGGAGGCTCTGGCTCCCATCGGCCCCGCCTTCGTCGAGTTGGCCGGCTCCCTGGCCGCCCACTTCGCCGAATGGGGGGCGACCAGCCGATGGGCGAGTCCCCAAGCCGCTGCCGTGGGGCCCGGTATGGCCGGACACGACGCCGTCGTGGGCCAGGCGGGCGCGTTGGCCGATGCCCTGGCCCAGGCCGACCTCGACCGGCCCATGGTCCAAGCCATGGTCGGCCTCTTCGAACAAGCTCACCGCCTGGTTGAGCCCGAACCGAGGGTCGATGGCGACATCACCATCGCCGCCACCGTGGTCAACAGCGTGCTCCGGCCGCTGGCGGAGTCGATAACCACCCCGGAGGGAGCCGACCACGACGACCGTGTGCCCCCGCCGCCGTCGATCGTCATCCGCAGCGAAGGGACGGTTGCCGAGCGGCTCTGGGACCTGGCCAGGTCGGCAACCCAACTTCGAGTAGGTCCTCACCCGCCCAACGGGCTGGTCGAGGCCACCGCCGCTCTCCAGCGCCTGGCTCTCGACGGGGGGCCCGACGGCGACCCCGACACCGCGGCGGCCAGGCGGGCCGAGCTCGAAGCCATGCAGGACGGTCTGGCGGCCGGGATCGAGGTGTCGCCCGATGGTCCCTATCTGGTGACCAACGTTGCCAACGTCTACGACTGGCTCGGCCTCCGCATCGCCGCTCAGCCCCAGATGGCGTTGTGTCGCTGCGGGGCATCGGCGGACAAGCCCTACTGCGATGGCAGCCACGCCAGCACCGGATTTCGCGGATCGAAGGACCCCGACCGAGTGGTTGACCGCCGCGATACCTACGTCGGTCAGGTGACCATCTTCGACAACCGGGGCCTCTGCCAGCACTCGGGGCGATGCACGGACCGCCTGAGCACCGTCTTCCGGGTGGCCACCGAGCCGTTCGTGGCTCCCAGTGGGGGCCGCATGGACGAGATCATCCGAGCCGTGCGCGATTGCCCATCCGGAGCACTCAGCTACGCGCTTGGTGCGCGGGAGAGCCGTGACCAGGTCGACACCGACCGGGAGGCCGCCCTGGAGGTGTCCAAGGACGGCCCTTATCGGATCACGGGATCGATTCCACTGCTCGCCTGCCAGGGACAGCCCGAAGTCCGAAACCAGGGTGGCTCATCGGAGCACTACGCGCTGTGCCGATGCGGGCACTCGCAAAACAAGCCGTTCTGTTCGGGCATGCATTGGTATGTCGACTTCAAGGACCCGGTCGCTGATCCCGAACAGCGCCCGTCGATGTTTGAGTGGTGCGGTGGATTGCCCGCCCTCACCCGGGTCACCCGCCTGTTCTACGAGAAGTACGTTCCCGAGGATCCCTTGCTGGCGCCGCTGTTCGCGGCCATGGCTCCTGATCACCCAGAGCGGGTGGCGGCGTGGCTGGGTGAGGTGTTTGGAGGTCCGAAGCGTTACAGCGAGCGCAGCCCAGACGGCGAGGACGGGTATCACCGGATGATCTCCCAACACGTCGGCAAGGAGCTGACTGAGGCGCAGCGGGCCCGGTGGGCGGCCACCATCCTGGCCTGCGTGGACGAGGCCGGCCTGCCGGCCGACCCTGAGTTCCGGTCCGCCTTCGCCGCCTACATCGAGTGGGGGTCTCGGATCGCGGTGGAGAACTCGCAGAGCGCGGCGCAGCCCCCCGAGCACATGCCCATGCCCCGTTGGGACTGGGGAGCCGCCGGGCCTCCGGGCAGCCGGGCCTCGGCGCTGGCCACCACCGACGATGCCGATGCGCCCGTATCCTTACCCGGTGACGACGAGGTTGTCAGCTTCGAGGCCCACGTCAAGACCCTCTTCCGGGCCGGGGACCGCCGGGCCATGAGGTTCGCCTTCGACCTGTGGGCCTACGACGACGTCAGCCGGCATGCCGATGCCATCGCCGAGCAGCTACGCGCCGGGACCATGCCCTGTGACACAGCGTGGTCGCCAGAAAAGCTCGTAGCGTTCGAACGGTGGCTCACGACCGGAAAGCGGCCATAGCGGTGGCCGCCGACGAAGACGTGCCCGATGCCACGATCAGCAAGGCACGCGTCGAGGCATTTTCCGACGGGGTGATCGCCGTGGCCATAACCATCCTGGCCCTTGACCTCCACGTCCCCGACCCCGCCGGCCATGGTTCGCTGCTCGATCACCTAGGCGACCAGTGGCCCAGCTACGCCGCCTATGTCGTTTCCTTCCTGACGATCGGCATCATCTGGATCAACCATCATGCGATGCTGCGGCGCCTGGTCAGGGTCGATCACACGATCATGGTGCTCAACGTGGTGCTGCTCCTGACCATCGGTCTCTTGCCGTTCTCGACAGCACTGATGGCCCAATACCTTCGGGCATCGCAGGGTCAGAACGTCGCTGCGGTCGTCTATGGCGGCTCGTTCCTGGTGTTGTCCATCGTCTTCTTCACCATGCAGCGCCACCTGCTGATCGCCAAACAACATCTCCTGCAGAGCTACCTGACCGCAGAGGTGCGCCGGTCGGTCCTGCGCCGTAACGCCTTCGGCCTGCTGCCCTATACGGTCGCCACCCTGGGCGGGATCCTCACCCCCTACCTCACGCTCGCCATCTGCGCAGTGCTGGCTGTGTTCTACGGACTGCCGACCACGACCTCCGACCTGCGAGCGACCCGGACCCGACAAGCCGAGGCTGCAGGTGGACGATCATGAGGCGGTTGGCGGCCCTGGCCCTGCTGGCGACGATCGCCGCCTGCGGCGGGTCCCACCCCAAAGCTGCGGCGACTCCTCCCCCGACGACGGTTCCGCCCCCCTACACCCGTGCTCAGGTCCTGGGCTGGGTGTCGACCACCCTCGGCAATGGCATCGACCAGGTTCGCGCCTTGCCCGCCGGGGATCCGTACGGGGACCTTGGTCGAGCGGCTCAGTCGCTGAGCACGGCATGCGGGGTCTCCATCCAAGAATTGGGTCAGACTTCTTGGGACGGTCAGTCGGCCCGCGACGAGATGGCCCTGATCGTGACCCTGTCGCGCATTCGGATGTTGGTGGCGGCCGGCCCTGCCGTCGGATTCGGACAGGTCGACGCCGAGATTCAGACGGTCTCCCGGCAGGTGCAGTCCCTCATGAAGTCCGGGCTGGCCCAAGGTGACCGACCATAGGGTCCCTGTCCCCAGGGCAACCGCTACTTCGTGCTCGCCGGTGCGCGCAGAACGCTCGAAACCGTGCAGTGAAGCGGAACCGTCTGGGGCACGGTTGCGCCACTCCGGGCGTGCTCGGTGACGGACCGACGGGGGGCAAGGTCGTTGGCTGAAGTCGACGCCGTGGCCTGCACCCCCGAGCCCGAGATGACGATGATGACCAAATACGTCGCCGTCTCAGCACCCCGGTTGGTGACGGTGAAGTCGGCCACGGCGACGCCACCGGGAGCGACGGCGCAACCGATGATCTTGACGTCGCCCTTCGGCTGACCCTTGCGTGCACTGCCCGACCCAGCGCAGCCGGTGAAGATCAATGCGGTCATCGCCGCCACGCCCACGATCCGTCTCGCCATTCAGGCCCCGTCGAGCCGACAGCTGCCGGCCTGGAACTCCGTGACCTGGCCACCGGTAACCGCGACCTCTCCAAGCGGCCGGTCGTCGAGACTCCAAACGGTGTAGGTCCCCTCCCGGAGCTGCGGGTAGACGCCGGCGATGAACTCGCGCTCCACGGCGCGCCGACGTCGGATCATCGTGTGGGTGTGGTGGCTGCGAGGCTGCCCGATCGGAGTGAGGTCGATCTCATGGCCAAGACAACCTTCGTCGGCGTAGAGCACCAAGGCGCCGATGTCGCCACCGATATCGAGGACCAGGGCCTCGGCCGGCCCATCGCTGGGACCGGAATCGACGAACGGTTGTTCGCCCTGGGCGCTCACGTAGGGGTCCCTGCCCCAGACCTAGAGCTGAGGATCAGGATTGAACGCCGGGGTGGCGGGCGGGTTGGAGAAACCGCCGTGGGGGTCGGCCAGGTAGGGGAACGTGGCCTGGAATGCCCGCGAACTCGAGGCAACGCCTTGGTCGACGATGCCAACCGCAGCATCGGGCGTGTAGCTCTTGTCCACCAAGGGGATGGTGGCTCCGGCAACGGCCTTCAACTCGATGGTAACGATATCGTCGGTGACCCGGCGACCATTCGGGAAGCCGGCGAGGTCGCCACCCAGAAGGCCGAGGGTGCTCGTTCCAGCGCCATTGGTCCCCGTCGGTACTATCCCCATATTGAGGCGAAGCATCTCGGCGATGACCTTGCCCCCCTGGTAGGTCCCGTAGCCGAAAGCCGGGCCGATGACCGAACCGGGGATGCCGGTGGCGAAGATGGCGACCAGGTCGGCTCGGGCACTCTTATACGCGGCGAGATTGGGGAACGCTTTGGGATAAAGCGCCGGCAGCAACTTCTGCAGCTCGGGAAACTGCACGGCCGCGGCAAACTGGCTGTCCTTCACCGGGGGCTGGCTGTTGAAGTAATCCTTCTTGGACATCGGAACGATGACCTCGTTGACCAGGGGGCTGCCCAGGCGCGAGACCTGGTTGTAGGGCCCAGTGGCGGTGGTGTCGCCGGTGGCGGGGTTGAACATGCGCATGGTCTGACGGCTCGCCGTGGTGTAGACGCCGATAACCGCGTTCGGGTCGCCGGGTCCGTTCGGCGTCGTCTGGGTCTTGGTCAGTGAGCTGATGGGTACCTGGATGGCGATGGAATGGACGTTCTTGCCGGCCAGCGCGTTGATCCCGGCCATGTTGGTGCCGGGAATCAGATGGTTGCTGGAGATCGGCCGGAGATCACCGAGGTCAAAGATCGAACCGAGATCCACGAAGAAGCCCTCGGCTCGCTGACCGGCGAAGACGATCTCGCCACTCGAGAGACGGTAGATCGCGGGGTCCGACAGCGACTTGTAGTTTGGGGTGGACCGTATCCCGACATTGCAGGGCGGGCAGGAAAGGACGTTGACGCCACGGGGGGGCGAAAGAACCGTGGACACCCCTCCTTGGATCTTGGTCACGGTGTAGGTCTGGGGCCGGTTCCACGTCTTGCTGTAGCCGGTCGCCGGTGCGTAGGTGATCGGGCCCGTGTTGTAGAGAAACGTGTTGGGGTCCAGGATCGTCGAGGTGAACTGGAACTGGTAGGTGATGGCCGGGGTACCCGAACCGTCGTTGTCGATGTGAATCTCGTAGAGAACGTCGTCACCAACGGGAGCAGCGCCCCCCGGCGTCGCCGTCTTCGCGCCAAACTCAGCAAAGTTCGGACCGCCGTCAGGGTCCTGGAGGGGTACGTAATTGGCCAAGATGGTGACCGTGCCGTTGTTTTCCGGGCTGACAAAGGCGTAGACATCGGTACTGTCCGCCACCGGGTCCTTGGATATAGCTGGCGCTTCTTTGTGTGACGACATGACTCAGTTCACCTCTCGATGTGTTGTTGCCGCGCGGGTAAGGACCTGGGCGTTCACTGGGCGGCCCGGTAAAGCTGCTGAGCCAGGTCGCGGTTGGTGTACTCGATCTTTCGGGTGCCGACATAGATGGAGATCCGGCCGGCCTTCGCATCGTCGACATGGGCGATGACTCCCGAGCCTTCCACTCCCGGAGTGTCGGAACTGGCCAGGAGAGGTGGGGAAGCGGCCTCCGCGCTGGTCAACGCGGTGAAGACGCCGGTGCCGCCCACGGCAACGGCTCCCGCCGCAGCCGCTCCGACTGAGGCTTTGCGCAGGAACCTGCGCCGAGTGATGTCATCCATGGAGTGCTCCTTGCTCGGAGGGTACGTAGCGGATTAGCAGAAACCTGATCATCAGAAGAACGACACCCCAACGACCGGCTTGTTCAACGTGATAGATCCAGGTGACCCACAAAAGCGCGAGTCACCGAAGTTGAAGATGCCGCCATCGGAGGCGGCGAGGGTGTAACCGTCGCCCGGGAACGTTCCGGAGACCCCGACAGCGGGTTGGTTCAGGCGCTGGTCGCCCGTAGAGCCGTAGAAGGTGGCGTCGCCGAACGAGAAGACGCCGCCGTCAGAGGCTGTCAACCAATAGCCGTTTCCGTTGCGAGTGGCGGCGATGCCCACCACAGGCTGGTTCAGGCGCTGGCCGCCCGTAGAGCCGTAGAAGGTGGCGTCGCCGAACGAGAAGACGCCGCCGTCAGAGGCCGTCAACCAGTAACCGCGACCGTCCTTGGTCGCCGAGATGCCGACGATCGGCTTGTTCAGGTGCATCCCGCCCATGGAACCGTAGAAGTTGGCGTCGCCGAACGAGAAGACCCCTCCGTCTGCGGCCACCAGCCAGTATCCCTGCCCGTCCACCGTCGGTATCATGCCGACGACGGGAGCGTTGAGCGGGGTCGACCCGGTCGAGCCCTCAAAGGGAGCATCACCGAAGGTGAAGATGCCGCCATCCGACGCCACCAGAAAATATCCTCGGCCGTCAACGCTGGGCCCCATTCCCACGACGGGCTGATTCAGCTGCAGACCACCGGTGGAACCGTAGAACTTGGACGTGCCGTAGGTGAAGACGCCGCCATCGGACGCCACTTCCCAGTACCCCAGACCAGAGGGACCAGAACAGGTCTGCGACGTTACCGTCGCCGCCGCCCTTGCCGTGGTCGATGCCGAAGGTCCTCGATTCGGAGCCGGAGCATTTTGGCCGAACGCCGACGGCACGCCTCCCGCACTCAGGCCGGCGGCGACGGCAGCGATCACGGCCAAGCGCCCGGCTGTGGATCTGGGTCGTCGGGACTTCCCACCCTTGCGAAGCCTCATGGGCCCCTCCTCGTGTTGTGCTCATCCCGGTACGTAGCGACGCCATTTCTTGGATGAGGGATCGGCACTGTTTGAGCAGTTGTCCGGTTTGCCCTCGCGTTCGCTGCTGACGGTACTCTCTGCGGCGAGCGTGCAGGTAGAGGGCCTCCTCGGCCCTCTACCCGGAGGTGGAGCGTCGGTTCTATCCGTGGACCGATGCGCCCGGAGGGGCGCCTGGCCATGATGCAAGGTATGACGACTGAACGCGATGTGGTGACGGTCCGAGGCCTTCGCAAGTCCTATGGGTCGAGGGTGGTGGTGGACGGATTGGATCTCGACGTCCGCGCCGGTGAGATCGTGGGCCTGATCGGCGCCAACGGCGCCGGGAAGACCACCACCGTCGAGTGCATCCAAGGACTGCGCCGGCCCGATGGGGGCATGCTCAGCGTTCTGGGCTACGACCCGGTCACCCAGGCCGAGCAGCTTCGGCCCCGGCTCGGCAGCCAGCTCCAGGACTCGGGATTGCCGGATCGACTCCGGGTGGCCGAGGCGGTAGAGCTCTTCAACACGTCGCGCTCGGGGGCGGGCGCTGCCCTCCTGGAGCGATTCGGGCTGGCCGAGCGGCGCCGCGCCGCGTTCTCCTCGTTGAGCGGCGGAGAACGTCAGCGGCTCTTCTTGGTCCTGGCGCTGCTCAATCGGCCCCGTCTGGTGATCCTCGACGAGCTGACCCAGGGCCTCGACCCCGCAGCGCGCCGCAACGTGTGGTCGGCGGTCGGGCAACTTCACGATGAGGGCACGACGGTGCTGCTGGTCACCCACGAGATGGACGAAGCGGAGGCGCTGTGCGACCGAATCGTGGTGATGCGGGCCGGCCGGGTCCTCGATACGGGGACGCCCAGAGAGCTGGTTGGCCGCCACGGTCGGGGGGCGACCCTCGACTTCGCCCTTCCCGACTCGTTTCCCTCGACCGCCGTGCTCCTCGAGGAGCTTCGCCGGGTGGAGGGCGTGGGGGACGTCGAGAGGTTGGCCCAAAGGGTCGTGGTCCGAGGCGACCGGCGGATCGTTGCGTTCGTAGGCGCCGCCCTGGTGCGATGGGATGCGGTCCCTGAAGACCTGAGCGTCCACGTACCCAACCTCGAAGACGCACTGCTCGAACTACTCGACTCCGAGCGGCCGTTATCCGCAGACGGGCCGGCCATCAACCACCTGACAGGAGAACGGCAATGAACAGCGCAGTGGCCCGCTTGGTCCGGGCGGAGTTGAAGCTGATGACCCGTGATCCCCTCGTGCTCACGTTTGTCTTCGTGTTCCCGATCGTGACCATGCTCATCATCGGTGGCTCATTCGGGACAAAGCCCGACAGGGGATTTGGGGGGGTCAACCCCGCCCACTGGTACGTGGCGTCCTATCTCACCGTGGTGATCGCGGCGACCGGCCTGGTGATGTTGCCGGTCCATCTGGCCTCCTACCGAGAGCGCGGCGTCCTTCGCCGCTTCGCGGCCGCCGGCTTCCCCCGATGGTCATTCTCCATCGCCCAACTGGTGGTCGGTCTGATCACCACTGCGTTGGCCTGCCTGCTCCTGATCATCGTGGCCGCACCGGTCTACGGCATACCCACCGTCCACGACGGGTGGCGGACGGGGGCGGCACTGGCGCTCGGCGCGGTGGCGTTCGTGAGCCTCGGCGTCCTGCTCGGCTCACTGCTGCCCTCGGCCAGGGCGGCCCAGGCCATTGGCCTGTTGCTGTTTTTCCCTTCGTTCCTGCTCGGGGCGGGCGGCCCGCCACCGAAGGTCATGGGCCCGGTGCTGCGACAGATCGCCGATGTGCTTCCCCTGACCATGGTGACCAAGGCGGTGCGCGACCCGTGGCTGGGACTGGGATCGGCCAGCGGAGCGCTGATGGTGGTGGCGGTCCTGGCCGTGGCCAGCACCGTTCTGGCCGCTCGCCGAGCCGCCCTGTGACCCGGGCCGGATCCTTCCCCCCCCCGATCCCACCGGGCTGCTCGTAGCATTTTCCCGGTGAACGAGAACGCAGCTCGGGGCCGTCCCGGCCGGCTCCTGTCGCCCCGACCCCGATGGGTTGGCCTGGCGGTGTTTGCGGCGTTCGTGGCCATCGCCTTGGCCCGGGCCCATGCCAACCTTCCTCTGGCGCTGGGCGCAGCAGGGGCGGCGCTGGGCGCCGGCGCGGCCCTGGTGGCCCAGCCCGACCGTTGGTTGCTGGTGTACGCGGCGGCGGCCACCGCAGGGATCGCAGTACTGGGCAACGGGATGTCGAGCAACGTGGGCTGGTTCGCCGTGGACCTGCTGGGGGGATGGTGTGTGTTGATGGGGGGACGCCGAGATGGTGTCGTGTACTGGTCGGGCGCGCTGGTCCTGTTCGCTTCGCAGTGGCTGTGGGCCAGCCGAGATCCGGGATGGGGGGCCTGGATGGTGGGCACGACCCTCACCCTCCTGTCCTGCCTGCTGATCCGACACGAGATCGACCTCGTCTCCAAGCTCCGGGCCGCCCAGGCCGGTGTGGCCGGCCGAGCTAGCTAGGGCCGAGGAACGTAACCGCATCGCTCGCGAACTGCACGACGTCATCGCCCACACCCTGACGATCTCGCTCCTCCACGTCACCAGCGCACGGTTGGCGGTGGAATGCGACCCCAACGACGCCGCTCGGTCGCTGGCCGAGGCCGAGCGCTTGGGCCGCGAGAGCCTGGAGGAGGTTCGCAGCGCGGTGGGCATGCTCCACCAGGACGGCGAGGTGGGCCAGAGCCGGACCACGCCGCTACCGGGCGTAGGACACCTACCGGCGCTGGTGGGCAGGTTTCGAGACGCTGGCGCGGAGGTCACCCTCACCATCTCCGGCGACGTCGAGGGGCTGGCGGTAACCACGGCGCTGGCCGTCTACCGCATCGTGCAGGAGGCCCTCACCAACGCGGTGAGGCACGCGCCCGGTTCACTCACTGCGGCGAGCCTGACGGTGGATGCAGCTTCTGTCATCGTGGTCATCGACAGCGCCGGAGCGCCCGGTCGTGGGCAGGGGGGACTGGGCCTGCTCAGCATGGCGGAGCGAGCCCGGGCCCTTGGTGGTAGCTGCGAGGCGGGACCCGGCGGGAGGGGCTGGCTGGTCCGGGCCGCCCTCCCCCGTGAAGCCAGCCGGCGTCAGGAGATCGGGACATGATCCGGGTCCTACTGGTCGACGATCAAGAGCTGGTGCGGGCCGGCCTGCGAGGCATCCTGCGCGAGCACTTCGGATTCGAGATCGTCGGTGAGTGCTCCGACGGCAGCGAGGTGGAAGGGGCGGTGGCCAGCCTCCGACCCGACGTGGTGGTGATGGACATGCGGATGCCGGTGCTCGACGGTGTGGGGGCCACCAGCGCCCTGGGGGGCCATGCCGGGGCGCCGCCGGTGTTGGCCCTCACCACCTTCGACGACGACGAGGTGCTGGCCGGCATGCTGCGAGCCGGAGCATCTGGTTTCATCCTCAAGGGTGTTCCCGCCGAGGATCTGCAACGCGCCGTGCGAGTGGTGGCCGGGGGAGGTGCCTGGCTCGACCCCGCGGTCACCGGCCGGGTGCTGGCCACCTACCGCCTCGCCGCGCCCGCCGCGCCCCCCAGGAGCGGTGGCGATCTGGGCCTCGATGCCCTCACCACCAGGGAGCGAGAGGTGCTGGCGTTGATCGGGCAGGGCAAGACCAATGGCGAGATCGCGGCCACGCTGGTGGTTGGCGAGGGAACGGTCAAAACCCACATCAATCATCTCTTTATGAAGCTCGATCTTCGCGACCGGGCGGCGGCGATCGTGTTCGCTTTCGATCACGACGTGGTGGCTCCCCTGCGCTAGGGAGGGCATCGATCTTGGCCGACATCGTCGCCCCCGATCTGCACCGTCGGGTACCACCGGGGGAGTGGTCCCGGCATGCGGTGGTAATACCGGATCAGCCCAGGTCCGTCCCGCCCCTGCTCAGGTCGTCATCGACCCCTACTTCTCGGCTTCCTGCAACGTGGCAATGCCGCTGACGACCCCGTCCTGACGGAGCCGAGCGAGGCCATCGGCGCTCTTTTTGAGGTACCGATCGAAAAAGTCGATCGTGGTCTTGGCCACGACGCGGTCGTCGGCTCGGTCCGGGTCGCCGGTGAAGGCCTGGTTGTGCCCCGAGCCTTCCAGGGTGACGAAGAACTTGGGCGGGTGGGCGTCGAAATAGGCGAGGAGCCCCGAGTTGTAGGGGACCGACTCGTCGACACGTCCGTGCATGAACAGCACCGGGATATGATCCGGCCCCGGATAGGCGCCCTTCGGAAAGGCGAACTCGTTGCCGGCCATGATGACGGCAGTGGCGACCCGGTAGTCGCGACAGCAGGTGTCGAGGGCTACGCCAAGGGTGGTGACGGCGCCCATCGAGTGGCCGGCGGCGCCGATACGGTGGCGATCGATGAGGCCGTGCAGGTTGCTGGCCGGGTCGGCGGACAACCGGAGCATCTGAGTGATGACAAAGGTGACGTCGCCAGGCTGGTTCACAATGTCGTTGCGAGTCGGTCCTCCCGGAGCGTCCCCGTTGGTGAGTGGGAAGGTGGGCGCGGCGACCACGAAGCCCGCCGCCCCCCAAGCGCGCAGTAGCTGGTCATAGTGGGCGGGCGATCCGCTATAGCCATGCGAGAAGACGATGAGGGGGAATGGCCCCGCTGCGCCCAGGGGAGCCACGATGGTGGTGACGAGGGTGCGGCTGGGCTTCTGGGGAAACGTGCCATTTGACGGGGTGGGATTATGGGTGTCGACGAACGTCTCCGAACTGACGGCGACCGCCATGCCCGATCGGACCGGCGCGGCGGCGATGGGAGAGTCAGGCGAGCCGCTGAGTCCACCAACGTTGCCGTCTCCGCAACCGGCAAAGACGACGGCCAAGACCACGCCGATCACGGCGGGTACCCGGCCTCGAAGGATCCCTCCTACGGGCATGGCGACAGGCTAGATCGTCATCTCGCACGGTTTCGAGTGAATTCTGATGCTTGGTCTGGACCAGGCGAGCGAACGCGGTGGGTAGCTCAGGTCTGAACTACGATGCCCGTGGCGATTCAGGAGCGCCGCCGGTCCGCGGAAAGGGCGAAGCCCACCTGTGATGGTTGTGACTACACGCCGTCTCCTTTCCAGCCCGTCATGCGGACGCGGGCCTTCTGGAGAGGAGGCCACCGTGCCTACTGCTTCGCTTCCTACCGTCCCGACATCGAGCAGCTGAAGGGCAACGCCAAGTCCCTTCGCACCCTGGTCCGAGACGGATCCGAGGGCGCCATCGAGCTGGTCCGCGACCACCATCCCCGGTTTCCGGGCATGGTCGCCGGGTCGGCAGAAGCGGCCAGCTTCAAGCTTGCCGACGCCCAGCTCACCTTGGCCCGCCACTACGGCTACCCCTCATGGCCGGCGCTGCGCCACCACGTCGAACTGGTGAACCGGCTGTCGCGATCCCCCTATGAACAGCCGGTCGGCCAGGAGCTCGCCAACGACGAGGCGAGAGCCGATGAGTTCCTCCGCTTGGCGTGCCTCAACTACGGTGCCGACGATCCGCTCCGCTGGCGGAAAGCGACGCAGCTCCTCGCTGAGCACCCCGACCTGTCGAAGGGCTCGATCCACGTGGCCGCGGCGGCGGGCGACGTGGGGGCCGCCAAAGACATCCTCGAAGCCGGCCCCGAAGCGGCATCGCAGGAGGGCGGTCCTTTTGCCTGGGAGCCCCTGCTCTACCTCACCTATTCCCGCCTCGACCTCGACGCGGCCGATACCGACGGCATCGAACACGACCCCCTGGCCGTGGCCGGCCTGCTTCTGCAAGCCGGTGCGGACCCCAACGCCGGCTATCTGTGGGACGGGCTCCCCTCGCCGTTCACCGCCCTCACCGGGGTCTTCGGCCACGGCGAGCAGGGCGCTCCTGCGCACCCCAATGAGCTGGCACTCGCCCGCCTCCTCCTGGAGGCGGGCGCGGAGGCCAACGACAGCCAGACCATCTACAACCGCGGCGCCGGTGACCTCGGTGGTGACGACACCGACTTTCTCGAGCTGCTCCTCGACTTCGGCCTCGGGCAGGGCGATGGTGGCCCATGGCGACGTCGTCTCCTTGACGCCCATCAGTCGCCAACCGAGATTGCCGCCGAAGCGCTCCAGCACGCGGCCGAGGCCGGACTGGTCAATCGCACCCGCCTTCTGCTTGCTCGAGGCATCGACCCGGACGCCAAGGGCACCCACCCGGGCTACAAGAATCGCAGCCCCTACGAGGGTGCCGTCCTGCATGGCAATCTCGAAGTTGCCAGCCTGCTCGCCTCCGCCGGAGCCGAGGGCACCATTGATCCGCTCACCCGGTTCATCGGGGGCTGCATGGCGGGCGAGCGAGCAGCCGTCGACGACGCCCTGGCCGTCGACGGCGGCCTCTTGGAACGGGCCCGGGTTGAACGTGCGGACCTGGTCATCCGAGCCGCCGAGCTGGGTCGTCCCGACGCCGTGCGCCTCCTCGTCGAGCTTGGTTTCGCGGTCAACGCCCGGCACCGCACGACCGCCCTGCACCAGGCCGCGCTGCGAGGCGATCTCTCCATGGTGATCCTCCTCCTGGAGCTGGGCGCCGATCCCGCCATCCTTGACGAGAGCTACCACGCCACCGCGAAAGGCTGGGCCGAACACAACGGGCAGAGCGCCGTCGTCTCCTACCTCGATGCTCACGAGGCAACGGGGTCGTGACGGACATTGCCCTACGGTTGTTCAGCGAAAGGGCTTGCCGTCATGGCTCGTCGGGGGAGATGGGCGCGAGGATCGCTTCGACCTCAGCAATGGCCCACGAAGCCGACCCGGTGTGACAAAGGGTATATTCGTTCTTTCCGGGAACCGAAGCGGTTCGCCAGCGCACCAAGGTCTGGAGGAAGCAATATGCAGACAACCATCCGGCCCGAGACGGTGACCGGACGTCTGGGGCCAAAAGAGCCCGAGCGGGCTCCGCCCGCAACGCAATCCTGCGCGCCAACGCGCATCCTCATTCAGACCGCATTACACCCCAGATTGAGACAGGGTCCGAGCCCATCCTCACGCCACCAGTGGGCATCCGTTCACTACAAGATGGTCGCTCCAAGTTGATTGGCGACGGCGGCGACGAGACCGCCGGCCCCGTTGGCGGCCAAGTCGGCGTAGTGCTCGCCGATGGCATAGTCGCCGAGATCGACGCTGACCCGGTCTCCGAAGAGGATGAACACCGAGGCGGTGTCCGCCGTGAGCAGATCCCCAAGGAGGACTGCGTCACCAGCCGCGAGCTCGGCGATGCGCGATTGCCATCTGAGCCCGACAGGAAGGTGGCCGCCGACGTTGCCTCGGGCATGAAGGCGCTCAGCCCACCATCGAGTACACGGGTAGTGCCCTGGGCCCGCGGCCACCAGGTGGGTCCTGGCGTCTGCGGCCTGTGCTCCCAACCCGAGATGGGCCAATGCGGTATCGGAGAGATCGATAAAGCGCGCCGGATCCTTTCCATGCAGCTCTACCAGTCCACGCCCGGCCAGATCCACTGCTGTGGAGATGACCCGGGCCCCCCCGGCGTGCACCTCATGAAATACCGATTCGAGGAGCGAGACGGTCCTTGTGGCACCCCCGTAGAGGGTGGGGATGGCGACGCCGGACGCATCGTAGATAGGGGCGAATCGCGTCTCGCCGAAGCCGGAGTTGAAGATCTCCGGCCAGGAGCTCTTTCTGTAGGCGGCATAGAAGCGCTGGCCGGCGGGGACTGCGACGGTGCGGACCCGCCGCATGTCGATGTCGGCGGGGCCGGGTACAGGGCAGTGGGCTGGGTCCCCGCAGTCCGAGGTGGTCACGCAGCGTTGGACGCCCGACGACGAGCGGCAGCGGCGACCCGCTCGGGTGCTCGCAGCGCAACGTCCGCAGGGACGTCACCACCCAGCCATGCAGACGGGGAGACAAACCACGCCCAGAGCGCCCACGAGTCCTCGCCGGCGTCCGTCAGAGCGGATATGGCGTCGGTGTACACCATCTTCGGCTCGAGAGTCTCGCTCTCGAGCAGGAATCCGGGTACCAGCGTCTCGCCGTCGTAGGGGACGACGAAAAGCTTGTGGCGGTCACGGGCTCGGCGGACGAACTGCCGGATCGCAGCCTCAGTCGTCTTACGGCCCTCCGCTAACGCACGGTAGGTGTACGCGCCCTCCGATAGAAGGGTCGTCTGTAGCGCCGCCCTGCGCCGTGCCTGCTCCAGGGCAGCGTGAGGCACGGGGTCGATCTCCGCCAAGGTAGGAGTGAGTGCTCCAACAAGCCCGCTCATCGAGTTCAGGGCGCGTCGTCGGGCGTGAAGGGTGGCAGTCACCACAGGACGCAGGGCATCCAGGGCCTCGGCGAACGACACACCCTCAGCATCCGCCACCGTTCGCAACCACGAATTGAGCTCTGCAACATCGGCCTCGCCGACCTCGGACCGCCTTCGCGCCAAGAGCGCGGCCCGCGTAACGGCGATCGCGTTCCCAGCCGTGCTGGCAAGAGCCAGTTCGTCATAAGGCCTCGTACGGAGTATCTCGTCCGCACGTGCAGTCAGGTCGAGCGGCTGATTCGCCGAACTCTCTGGATCTGCGATCGAGGATGACACCGTCACAAGAGTATCGTGAGTGCGGAGTCTGGACAAGAGTGACAGTGGACGTCGGTCGCGGTCCCCATGTATGGAAGGCCATCACCCGGCGATGGCTGCCAAGCGCCTGAAGTGTCGAGCTACCACGACCGCCAGCGGCCAAGAAGCGCGTGTTGGCATCACGCAACCGAGCGGCTGCTCCGCCGCCCCTTCGTCCCGAACCGTGAGGACGCGGTCGAGGACATGGCCACCGCGGACCGCCTGGGTCGACAGCAGCGACATTCGCCATCACGACCTGGGCGGCTCCGGGCGATACAGCGACGTCTTCTGGCCGGCCTGAAGGTCGAAGTTTTCGTGTGCCAGCCAGGTGGTGAGGCGGTCGCAAACAACCGGCCACTCCGTGTCGATGATCGAATACCACGAGGTGTCTCGGTTGCGGCCCCTGACCACCATCGCCTGGCGGAACGTTCCCTCGTAGCTAAACCCCAGCCGCTCGGCTGCCGCTCGGGATGCCGCATTGAGGGCGTCGCACTTCCACTCGTAGCGCCGGTAGCCCAGGTCGTCGAAGGCGTGGCGCATCATCAGGTACTGGGCCTCGGTGGCGGCGCGGCGGCGCCGCAAGAGGGGGGAGTAGTGCACATGGCCCACCTCGATCGATCCCACGTCTGGCTGGATGCGCAGGTAGCTGACCACGCCGACCGCGCGCTCGGCTACCGATCCGGCGGCAGGGTCGGTGTCGATGATGGCGTAGAAGAAGGGGTCAAGCGCGGGGCAGATCTGCTCGGCCCACTGCTGGTAAGACGTGAGGTCGGCAAAGGGCCCATAGGAGAGGTAGGTCCAGCTTGAGCCGTCCACGTCATGCTCGTATGCCGAGAGCAGCTCCTCGGCGTGGCGTCCGGGGCTCAGCCGCTCCAATCTGCAGTAGCGCCCCGCCAGCACCGGGGTACCCGGCATGGCCCGGGGCACCCACCCGACCACGACGCCCCCGACCGGCTGACCCAGCGCGTTGGTGTCCACCTGGACAGTATTGCCTCGGCAACGCCCACGGCCGGCGCCATCTGGCGAGGAGGTGACTGAAGCCTCGCTCGGGGCCTCACCTCGACCGGAGCAACCGTCCCTGTCCGCGTGACGATGGTTCGTGTCGGGAGGCGATGTGGTCTAGAAATGGGGCCGATGAACGGTCTTGTCAAAGGTGGGACGTGGAGCGGGTTCGGATGGCCAGACATACGACACGGCAGCGGTCGGCGACACTGATGGCAGTTGGCAGCTGAGCGCGGAGGAAGAAGAGGCGTGGTTTAGCGATGGCTACGAGGATGAGCTGATCAGGATTGGTCGGGAACACGGTTGCGACATCCGCCGCCTCGAGGGGCGCCTGGTGTTGTTCCCGACGGTGGTCCGGGTGCTCCCGCCGGCACCGGCGCTACGGCTCGACCGAATCAGAGTGACACCTTGAGGCGCTCGGCGGTGGTGGTGGCCTTGCAGACGGCGGCGGGCCGGAAACCGAGGCTCGCACCTGAGCGGTCCATTGAGGTGCGCGGAGCCATGCGCTCCTACGTGCGGCGCTGGATCAACGAATGGGACCTTCTCCGCCTTCACCCCGACGCTCAGCTCGACACGCTTGAAGAGCGCCTCCAGCCGAGCTATGAAGAAGACGTCACCCTGCAAGGCGCAGTGGTCGAAGAATGACTCCCACACCGCCGGGACTTTGAGAGCGCATTGAGCAGTACATCAACGAGCAGCGAAACCAGCTGCCCATCCTGAGCCGCGAGTATCTGTCGTTGCTGCAAGGAAATGGCGAATGCAACGCCGGGTCGTCGCGCTCACAGACGGGTCGTGACTGCGAATTGTCAGATGGACCCTGCCGTCGGGGGGCATCATGGGCTGGTGCCCCGCCTAACCGCCCCGCTCGTCGCCGACGGTGCCATGCGGGCTCGCCCACAGCCCATCCTTCGGGCGGCAAACCAGCTCGTGCTCCGCCCATGGCGCCTCGGGGATGTGGACGCCGTGGTGGCGGCCTATGCCGATCGCGAGATCCAGCAATGGAATCTTCAGTCCCTCGACACGTCGGAGGCGGAGACCTGGATCAGGAAGTGGGACAAGACGTGGGCGACAGAAACCGAAGCATGCTGGGCAATCACCTCGGCGTCAAGCGGGTCGATACTTGGCCGAGTCGCGCTGCGAGACATCCGACTCGCAGCGGGGCGTGCCCAGATCACATACTGGATACTTCCAGCGGCGCGGGGACAGGGCACAGCGTCAGCTGCCGCCTTGGAGATCAGTCGATGGGCGCTGCACGACCTCGGTCTCCATCGCCTGGAGTTACTCCACTCGGTGCGCAACCTACGATCGTGCCGGGTTGCCGAGAAGGCTGCATTCCGCCTCGAAGGAACGCTGCGAAGCGCCCTGCTCCATCCTGACGGCTGGCACGACATGCACCTGCACGCTCGGATCCAACAGAAGTGTCCTCCCGATGACGGTGGACGTCTGGAGGCGGCGGCGGTTGAAGAGTGCATGGTCGCCACCTTCCGGATGCTCCTGATCTCGGGGAGCCTGCGAAGCAGCTCGACGAACAGCGCCGTGCTCCGCACCGCCCAAGCCAGCGCGCCCCACGGCGTCGACGCAGACCTCTACGAGGGCCTGGCTGGTCTTCCGCACTTCAACCCCGACGACGATACCGAACCCCTGCCCTCGGCGGTGGCCGACCTGCGAGCTTCGGTCCACGCGGCTGACGCGCTGGTGTTCTCGGTTCCGGAGTATGCGGGGGCGATGCCTGGCTCGTTCAAGAACCTCTTGGACTGGTTGATCGGCGACGATGAGCCCGGCTCCATTGCCGGGAAGCCAGTGGCGTGGATCAACGCGTCACCTCGGGGAGCAATCAACGCCCACGACTCGCTGCGCAAGGTCTTGGGCTACGCCAGTGCCACCATCGTCGAGTCCGCGTGTGCAGAGGTTCCGGTGACCAGCATCATGATCGGTGCCGACGGCCTCATCGCCGACCCGACGACCAGCGAGCGCATCACCGGCACGCTGACCACCCTGGCCAGCAATGGCGAGGGCAGCGACTCCACCGAGGCGACGGCCATCTCGTAGGAGGCGGGCAGTCGGGCGGTGTGAGTGAGCGGCGCTGAGGGGTGGTTCGAGGCTGTACCGAGGTGTTTGCCGGCGCCGTTGTCTCGGGCTTCCAGGTCTACCCGCATGCCTACCACTTGTATCGAACAGATCTTCGGTACTGCGACGATTTGGGTGCCTTGCAAAGCGCTGAAGCGATTCCGCGGAAGCGTTTCCGCGGAAGCGTCGAGCGACCTGTAGCGGGAAGTAGCATGAGGCTTCGTCGGCGGGATGGCACGATACGCAGATTCTCTGCACGACAACTACCCGTCATCGTCCTTGACGTGCTCGGGTGAAGCCGTCGAAGAGGCTGGGCGTGGAATGCTACGAGGGTGGCCATGGCGGTCAGGGATTGAAGAAGACGTTGGTGAACGTGAAGCGAGCTAGGGTCTGCGGCCCCAGGCGGTCAGCTTGCCGCGGGCGATCGGGCCCCATTGGCCGATGCGGCTGTAGATCACCAGCAGGAGGGTGACGGCGTCGGCGGAGAGGTGGTGTCAACATGGAGGCGTGGAAACTTCTTCGCCTCCCCGGAGCCGCTACCACCACGGCGACTTGCGCAACGCCATCACCACCGCGTCGCTGGCTGCGGCCCGGGCCGGCGGGCCCGATGCGGTGGTGCTTCGAGACATCGCCCGCCGCCTGGGCGTCTCCCACAATGCGGGGTCCCGCCACTTCGCCCGTCGGGGCGACCTGATGGCTGCGGTGGCCGACGTTGGGCTCGCCGAACTGGCCAATGCCATCGAGACATCGCTCGCCGAGGTGACGCCAGGCTCCGATCCCCAACACCGGGCTCGGGCCCGTCTTCGAGCCGTGGGGCGGGCCTATGTGCATTACGCCCAGGCCGAGGCCGGCCTGTTCCGCACGATCTGGGCGGCCAGCCGCGACCCTGCGGCCAGACCAGGACCGGCGGCCCGAGGACCGAGCGGACTCGGCCCCTACCAGTTGCTCAGCGCGGCGTTCGACGACCTCGTCGAAGCGGGCGCCCTTCCCGAGCATCGACGGCCCTACAGCGAGCTCGCGGCATGGTCGGCTGTCCACGGCCTGGCCACACTGGTCATCGACGGCCCCCTCAGTCGCGTCCCGGCCGACGACATCGACGCCGCCCTCACCCGGCTCTGCGACATCATCGACGCCGGGCTGTGAGCAACAGGCCGGGGTCGCCCGACGATGCTCGGATACGCATGTTCTCGCTGCGTCAGCAATGATAGCGCTGCCATCTGGTGCTTGGGCGTGACGAAGGCCCGGCTGGGGGAGCCGGGCCTTCGTTTCGGCTCAAGGGGCGGAGGGGGGGTTCCACCCCGAGCACGTGAATAGTTTCTCAAACTTCGGGCCGTTTGGCAACCGATTTCGGGGAGACGTTGGTCACAGCCGGCCGGGCAGGGGCGACAACCCGTAGCCTGGGGCCACGGTGAGCGATTCGGAAATCCGTCCCGGGGCCGACCGCGACCGGGCTCAGGGGGCCGGGACCGAACCGGCCGGGGTGCCCTTTGTCTCCTATCGCGACGGGTCGGGGCGAGAGCAGACGTTGGCTCTTCGAGCGGGTGGGGGAGCGGTCACCATCGGCCGGCGGGAGGACAACGACGTGGCCCTGCCCTGGGATCCGAATGTCTCACGGGTCCACGCCCAGCTTGAACCCGTGGGTGGCGAGTGGGCGATTGTCGACGATGGCCTGTCTCGAAACGGCACCAAGCTCAACGGGCGGACGCTGGCGGGCCGCCACAGGCTGCACGACCAAGATCTCATCACCGTCGGCCTGACCCGACTGCTCTATCGCAGCCCTCCCGATCCATCCAGCTCCACGGCTGCGGGGCGCCATGAACCTCCGCCTCCCCATCTCACCGAGACCCAGCGCCGGGTTCTCGTCGCGTTGTGTCGGCCCTGCTTGGAAACCGAGGTCATGGCCCCGCCTGCCAGCAACCGCCAGATTGCCGACGAGGTCTTCTCGAGCGTGGACGCAGTCAAGGCCCATCTTCGCTCCCTCTTCGCCAAGTTCGACATCGGGGACCTCCCGCACAACCAAAAGCGCACAAAGCTGGTGGGCGAAGCGCTCCGCCGGGGGGCGGTCACCGCCGACATCATGGAGCTGTACTCGTAGGCCGCCGGCAACGCTGGCGGCCCGAACGGCTCAGTTTCTTCCGGGCGTCGGCACGTGGACGACGAGAACGAGCATCGCTATGGCGCCGCATCCGATCCCAAATGCGAACAGGATGGCGGGGATGGCGATCGTGCCGGCCCCGGCGACGCGCGGCTTGTCAGGTTGGTCGGGGTCGTAGAGCACCCTGACGGTGTCGCCCCGGCGGTGACGCGCCGGGCTGTAGCCGACGTTGGAGGTGAACTCGACGGGTCTTCCGTATCGATCCGGGTAGCGGACCACGGGCCGGTAGGTCAATCCGATGTCGCTATCGCCACTCGATGCCACGGCTTGCATGTCGACGACCGTACCGGGGACGTGGACGGCCCGCTGGGCGAAGCGCCGCTGGTGGACCACCAGCGCGATCCCAGCGGCGATGAGGCCGAGGCCGGCAAGTCCCAGGACCGCAGCGATCGTCCTGGCCATGGAACATCTGGCGGCGTCTCTCGATCACCCGAATGTGGTGACGGTGTATGAGGCGGGGGAGGACGCCGGTCGGCTGTTCGTGTCGATGCGATTCGTGGACGGAGCGAACCTGCGCCAGTTGCTCGATGTCGAGGGGCCGATGGCCCCCGAGCGGGCGGTGGCGCTGCTCGCCCAGGTGGCCGCCGCCCTCGATGCCGCCCATGGCGCAGGCCTGGTCCACCGCGACGTAAAACCGGCGAACATCTTAATCGAGCGTCGGGCGGAGGGTGACCACGCCAGCCTGGCCGACTTCGGCTTGGTGAAGCGGATGGGTGCCGATGCCGAGCTCACCGGTGACGCCGGGTGGGTGGGCACCGTGGACTACGTCGCCCCCGAGCAGGTGGCGGGCGGGGTGGTCGACGCCCGCACCGACATCTACGCCCTGGGCGCCGTGCTCTACACGGCCCTTTCCGGCCTGGTGCCCTACCCACGCGACGACACCGCGGCCAAGCTGTATGCCAGCGTCAACGAGCCCATCCCGGCGCTTCACCCCGGGCGTCGGGAGGTGCCCGCCGGCCTCGATGCGGTGATCGCCCGGGCCACGGCCAAGGACCCCAACCGTCGCTACGCCCGCGCCGGAGACCTGGCCGCCGATGCCGCGGCGGCGATGTCGGCCACCACGTCGCCGCTGCCCGCCGGGGTTCCCCGAGCCGCGGATTGGTCGATCGGGGCGACGCGCCCCCTCGCCGGGCCCAGGCCCGCCACCCGCCGCCGCCCGAAGCGCATGGCCCTGGCCATCGTCGCCGCGCTGGCCGTGCTGGCCGGCGGGGTTGGGATAGCGGTCGCCGTGGCCGGCGGCTCCGGGCGCCCCCGGCCTGCCGTCTCCGGTCGGGCGGGTGCGCCTCCAGTCTCGCCTGCTCCGACGTCGGGTGCCCAGCCGAGCGCCCCTCCGGTGAGCCGCGCTGGGGGAGCGATCAGCGTCGAGGCCGTCGACTTTGGAACCCTTCACGCCGATACCTATCACCTGGAGATCTACGATCTGGTGCGTTCGGGGCCATTTGTGACCTTGGACTTCTCCTTCGCCTGCACGACCACGGCGGGCTGCCACCAATATGGCGACTTCGCTTCGCCGGATATCAGGAGTCTGTCGACGGGCGGCGGCATCCGGCTCATCGACCGAGCCGCCAAGAAGGAGTATCCCGCGGTCACCGACGGGCGGGGTCGTCCCAACGCGTCGATGTTTCCCGGCCAGGATGTGTCAAAAGGTGATCCACCGGTGTATGGGTGGGTCAAGTTCCCTCTGCCCCCGGCATCGGTTTCGGCCATGGACGTGGTGTTCCCCAATGGGGGACCGCAGATCACCGCAGCGCCGGTCACGTCGGGCCCCAGCCGATTCCCCGCCGGCGTCCAGGCGCCCGGCCCGGCCCCCTTCGACACGCCGCCGGGCAGTACCGACACGGCAGGCCTGAGCCTGCGTACCTACGACCTGATCACCACGATCGGCAATCCCACCGGGAGCCAGGCCCAGTCCCCGGCCAAAGAGACGGTCACGCTCAGCGCCGATGTGCTCTTCGCCTTCGGCGAATCCACCCTGGCCGCCGAGGCCGCCAAGGTGCTGGCCCAGGTGGGAGGCGGGATCAAGGGGTCGGGGACGGGCGTGGTGACCATCAACGGCTACACCGACTCCATCGGCCCCGACTCGGTCAACATTCCCCTGTCCCAAGCACGGGCCCAGTCGGTGGCCGCCGCCCTCACCCCGCTGGCTGCCGGTGCTCCGGTCAGCTTCCAGACGCTCGGGAACGGCTCGGCCAGCCCGGTGGCACCCAACATGGGTCCCAACGGCTCAGACAACCCCGCCGGTAGGGCCCTCAACCGCCGGGTCACCATTGCCTATGCCACCACCAAAGAGACACCCCAGACCCCGCTGCCCGCAGCCGCTCCCGCTCCCGCGGCGGCCCCCGGACCTCGAACGGTGAGCTTCACCGAGAACAGCGCAGGGACCATCAACGGGACCTCCACCTATCAAGCGACGGTCAACCGCCTCACCCGCTCCGGTCCCTTCGCGGTACTCGAGCTCACCGTGCGCTGCCAGACCAGCACCGCTACGGGGACCAAGCCGGCGAGCTGCAAGACCATCAACGACCTCGGGGCCAGCAACAGCGTCCCTCCCACCCCGATCGACCAGGACGTCTCGGGGGTGACGATCGGCCAACACCGGGTCAATGCCATCTACCTAGCAGACAGCACCGGCAACGACTACGTGGCGGTCCGCGACATCAACGATGATCCTCTGACCGCCATTGTCGGAACCGACATCGTGGTCGACGACAGCCACCCGCTGTGGATCTACTTCCCGGCACCACCGGCGTCGACGACATCGATGACCGTGGTGCTTCCCGGTGATGCTGCCCGGGTGACCGGGGTGCCCATCACCGACGGCTCCTAGCCCAGCGGCCAGGTGATACGCCGGGCTCTCAGGTCTTCGATGAGGAGGCGGACGTAGGCCAGGCCGGCCACCCGGCCACTCAAGGCCTCGATGGCCTCCATCGGCGTGAGAGAGGGAAGGAACGAGAGCGCAGCAGGGAACTCGGGAACCTCGCGAGCAGGCGTCGAGACCATGGCCTTCAGCCACCCCCCGCAGCGTCGATCGCCCCGACTCGGTAAGGCGATACGTGATGCGTTCAGGCCGCTTGTCGTCTCGGCGGGTCGACTCGATGGCCACGAGCTCGTCGCGCAGCAGGCGTTGGGCGGGGGCGGGGTGCCGGCGGCAGGTCCGAACGCAGCCGACTCCGAGCGAGCCTCGACCGCTTACGAGAAGAATGACGCCAGCCGCGGCAGCTTTTCACCGGTCTCGACGTCGGCCGGCGTGTAGGTGACCAACCGGGTGCCGATCTGGGGACCGAACCACAGGTTGGTGAAATCGAAGCGCAACAGCCCGACACGCGGGTTGATGAGGGACTTGACGCGGTTCTCCACGCTGCGCACGTCGCGCCGTTCCCACAGCTGGACGAACTCGGCGGACTCGTCGGAGAGCCGGCGAACCAGAGCCTTCCACGCCGGCTCGGCCACGTGGTCGGCCATCGAACCGCGCAGCTGGGCGACGCAACGGGCGACGGAGTCCTCCCAGTCGACAATGGCCTGACGGTGGGCCGGGTAGGTCAGATTGAGGATCAGCGAGTTGCGATCCTCGAACGGGACGGCATCAAGATCGTCGACCAGGACCGAGTACGGCCCGTTGTAGGCGAGAATGTCGAACCGACCGTTGAGCACGCACGCCGGCAGCGGTTGGAGCTGCTCGAGGATGGTCGTCACCGGCGGCGTGATCTGGGCGCACTCGGTGACCGGCTGCTGCTCGGGAGAGCCGGCCAGGGCGAAAAGGTGACGCCGTTCATGGGGATCGAACTGCAGGGTCCGGCTGATGGCGGCCAGCACGTCGTCGGAGACGTGGATGTCCCGCCCCTGCTCCAGCCACGTGTACCAGGTGACCCCGACGCCGGCAAGGGCCGCCACCTCCTCGCGACGGAGGCCGGGTGTGCGCCGCCGGCCGGTGCGGCTCAACCCCACCTGGTCGGGAGTGATCCGCTCGCGACGGCTGCGCAGGAAGGCACCCAGCTCCTGGCGGCGGGTTTCGCCGGCCACGGGCAAGACGGTGCCGGGCTGCTCGGGCGGGAAGAGTGAGCTGGTCTGCGGGTCGAGGTCGACGGCCAAGGGAGAGCGTCCTCCAAGTCGGGCAGGGTCGGATGCCGACCCGGCTGGTACCAGGATGCCACGGTGCCTGCCTGGTTGCCGGGTGGTGTCAACACCCGGATAACCAGGCTCCTGGTACCAGGCTCGAATGTGGTTGAAGATGCCTACATGACGCTGCGCACTCCCCCTGCCACCCCGACCGCAGCCGGTCTCGCCGACTCCGACGCCACCCCGGCC
>JAABUQ010003898.1_pt1 | contig 26429 bp, 28 predicted proteins | sample 5560001 | NCBI WGS metagenome assembly JAABUQ01 (sample SAMN10711888, study PRJNA513371) | rock metagenome | isolation source: Antarctica rocks | place: Antarctica: Victoria Land, Finger Mt nord | collected 2015-12-18 | reverse complement strand
CGCGGCCAGCGCCCGGTCGCACGGCTCGCCCGACAGGGCCTGCATCGCGAGATCGTCGGTCACCAACACTCCTTCAAACCCGAGCCGGCCACGGATCACATCCCCGATCACCGTCGGGGAAAGCGTGGCCGGTCGCTCGGCATCCCATCCCCTATAAAGGATGTGCGCGGTCATCACCCAAGGGAGGTCGGCGTTCAAGCGGAACGGCAGCAGGTCGTCGGCGAGATCGGTGGCGTCGAGCGTCGGCAAGGCGAAGTGGCTGTCCACGGTCGCGCGACCGTGGCCGGGAGCGTGCTTGCCGACCGGCTGCACCCCTGCGGCAAGCAGCCCCGCGGCCATCTCCCGCCCCAGCCGCGCGACCGCCATCGGCGAGGTCGAGAACGCGCGGTCGCCGATCACATCGCCGGCATCCGGCCGGCGCAGGTCGAGCACGGGGGCGCAGGCCACGTCGAAGCCGGCGTCCGCGCAGTCGAGCCCGATCAGCGCCCCGGTCAACCAAGCCGCGCGCAGGCCCGCCTCGGGATCACGCTCGCACAAATCGCCGAGCACCGCCGCCGGTGGATGTGCCCGCCAGTATGGCGGCCGGAGCCGGGCGACGCGCCCTCCCTCCTGATCGACCATCAGCACCGCGTTCCGGGGCAGGATCCGCCGCACGGCGGCGATCAGCGTCTGCAACTGGTCGGGATCGACGATGTTGCGCGCGAACAGGATGATCCCTGCCGGCGGACAAGCGCGCAGCACCGCCGCTTCCTCTGCCGCCAGGCTCGGACCGGCAAGGCCGACGACAGCGGCCCGCATCGTGTCAGAAGCTGGCGATGGAACAGCCGCCGCCCTTGGACCTGACCCGCTCGCAGAACGCGGTCGCCTGCGCGATGTCGCTGAAGCCGCCGGTGCGTAGCCGCCAGATGGTCCGCCCGTCGTGCTCCGCCTTCAGCACGGCCGGCTGACGACCGCCGAGCACGTCCGGCATCCGCCGCGACAGGCGCTGCCACTCGGTCATCGCCAACTGCTCGCTATCCATTGCGGCGAGTTGCACTTGAGTGGCCTTGCCGAAGCTCGGCTGAGGCGGCGCCGAACTCACCGCCTTGGCCGGCGCGACCGGCTTCTGCTCCGGCGCCGCTGCCGGCGGCGGCAGCGACACGGACTCCGCGGTTGCCGGCACGGCGGTTGCGGCCGCGTGCGACGGGGCTGTTGGCTCAGCCATCTTCGGCTTGAGCGACTGGGGCAAGGGCACCTCCGGAGGCGGCAGCAGCTTGTCCGCCTGCGGACCGGCATCGCCCGACATGATCTCGTCGTTGGCGCCGGCCACCTGCATGCCTCCGGGGTTGTCCGGCTTGACCCGCAGCGGCCGGTTGTCGGCCTGGATCACGGGGACCGCCGTCTCGCGATGGCCCTTGAGGCTGGAGACGCCGAGGATGAGCAGGAGCACCCCGCCTAGGCCGCCTGCGATCATCGCAAGACGCTTGGTTGCCGGGTCCATCCCGCGGCGTGCGACGCGATAGACGGGACCGGGCTCTCCAAGGCTTTCCGACACGGCAAATCCCCCGCGCCGACGGCAGCCTCGCCGCTCAGCGCATCTCCTCGACGGGCGCGACCCCCATCACGGCCAGTCCGGAGCGGATGACGACGGCGACCGACGCGACCAGGGCAAGCCGCGCCAGCGTCTCGGCCGGCTGGTCCGACCGCAGGAACCGCAGCGCCGAGTCATCCTTGCCCCGGTTCCACAGCATATGAAAGTCGGCCGCCAAGTCATAGAGGAAAAACGCGATTCGGTGCGGCTCGCTCGCCGCGGCGGCACCCGCGACAAGCCTCGGCCAGGCGATCAGGCGACGGATAACGGCTAGCTCTGGAGCCGCCTCCAGCGACTCGAGCGGCACCTCAGCCAGAGCTGCGGCGCTTACCGCCTCGGCGCCGAACATCTCCACGGCGGCCCGCAGCACGGAGCGGCAGCGCGCATGGGCGTACTGGACGTAGAACACCGGGTTGTCGCGCGTCTGCGCCACCGCTTGTTCGAGGTCGAACTCCATCTGCGCGTCGGCCTTGCGGGTCAGCATGGTGAACCGCACGGTGTCGGCGCCCACCTCGTCGACCAGGTCGCGCACGGTGACGAAGCTGCCGGCCCGCTTGGACATGCGCACCGGCACCCCGGCGCGCATCACGTGCACGATCTGGCAGAGCACGACGTCGAGCGTCGCCGCGCCGCCCGATACCGCCGCGACGGCGGCCTTCATGCGAGACACGTAGCCGCCGTGGTCGGCGCCCAGCACGTCGATCAGCCGGGGAAAGCCGCGGGCGATCTTGTCGGCGTGACAGGCGATGTCGTTGGCGAAGTAGGTGTTCGACCCGTCGCTCTTGCGCAACGGACGGTCCACGTCGTCGCCGAACCGCGTCGAGCGGAACAGCAACTGTTCGCGCGGCTCCCAGTCCTCCGCAGTCTTGCCTTTGGGCGGCTCCAGAACGCCGGTATAGACCAGCCCCTTCGCCGCGAGTCCGTCGATCGCCGCGTCGGCCGCACCGGCCTGCACCAGGCCGCGCTCGGACAGGAACACGTCGTGCTGCACGCCGAGCACGGCGAGGTCCTCGCGTATGCCCTGCATCATCGCGTCGATCGCGAAGTCGCGCACCGTCTCGAGCCAGGTTTCCGGCGCGGCGATCCCGAGGTCGGACGAGGCGAGCGCCGCGCCGTGCTCGGCCGCCAGCCGCAAGCCGATGGGCACGAGGTAGTCGCCGCGATACTGCAGGCCGCCGGGCACCTGCTCGGCGAACGTCTCCGCGGTCAGCGGCGAGCCGATCGCCTGGAGATAGCGCCAGTAGGCGGCCCAGGCGAGCGCCGTCACCTGCGCGCCGGCATCGTTGACATAGTATTCCTTGGTGACGGCGTGGCCGGCTTTCCGCAGCAGGTTGGCGAGCGCGTCTCCCACGACTGCACCGCGGCAATGGCCGACATGCAGCGGCCCCGTCGGATTCGCCGAGACATACTCGATGTTGACCGGCAACCCGCTCGCCGCGCCGTCGCCGAACGCTTCGCCGGCACGCAGGATCGCGGGCAGCACGGCCTGCAGCGCGGGGATGCGCAGGCGGATGTTGACGAAGCCCGGCCCGGCGGCGGCGGCCGACTCGACCTCGGGCAGCCGCCCTAGGTGACCGACGATTGCCTCGGCGAGCTTCGCCGGCGGCTGTCGCGCGGCTTTGGCCGCGACCAGCGCGGCGTTGGTCGCCATGTCGCCGTGCGCCGCCTCGCGCGCCGGGGTGACCTCCGCCTTCTCCAGGAGCTCCGCAGGCAGGTCGGGCACGGCCCTGCGCAGCGCGTCGATCACGTGGGCGCGCATGACGGCGAACAGGTCCTCGGTCATCGGTGCCGCCTCCTCAACCGGGGACCGAGAGGTCGGTCAGCCGACGGTGCTCGTCCATCGCATAACGGTCCGTCATGCCGGCGATGTAGTCGCACACCGTTGCCGCGGCCCGCCCGGTGCCCGGCCCGGAGGCACGCCCGCGCCAGTCGTCCGGCAGCAGCGCGGGGTCGGCGTGCAGTACCCGGAACAGCTCCTCCGTCACCAGCCGGGCCTTGCGGCTCATCCGGTTGACCCGCCAGTGCCGGTACATGCGCGCCATGAGGTAGTCCTTGATCACGCCGTTAGCCTCCGCCATCGGCGGGCTGAACGCCACTACCGGTTGGCGAGCGCGGCGGATCGCGTCCGAATCGCGCGGCTCGAGCTTGCCGAGCCGCCGCCGCGTCTCGACCAGAAGGTCGGTCACCATCGTGTCGATCACGCGGCGGATCGTCTCGTGACGCAGGCGCGGCGGCGGCATGTCGAGGCTCGCCATCCGCGCGGCGGCAAGGGCCTCGCCCACGACGGGCAGATGCGACAGATCCTCCAGCCTGAACAGTTGCGCGCGCAGTCCGTCGTCGAGGTCGTGGCTGTGGTAGGCGATGTCGTCGGCCAGCGCCGCCACCTGCGCCTCCGCGCTCGCGTGGGTGGCGAGGTCGAGCTTGTGACGGTGGTCGTACTCGCCGATGTACGGCGGCGGCCGATGCAACGGCCCGTTGTGCTTGGCCAGGCCTTCGAGCGCTTCCCAGGTCAGGTTCAGCCCGTCGAACGCGGCGTAGCGGCTTTCCAACAGGGTCACAACGCGCAGGCTTTGCGCGTTGTGGTTGAAGCCACCGAACGGCTTCATGCCCGCGTTCAAGGCTTCCTCGCCCGCGTGGCCGAATGGCGGATGGCCGAGATCGTGCGCCAGCGCCAGCGCCTCCGCCAGGTCTTCGTCGAGCGCTAGCGCGCGAGCGATGGAGCGGGCGACCTGCGCGACCTCGATGCTGTGGGTCAGGCGCGTGCGAAAGAAGTCGCCCTCGTGATTGACGAACACCTGCGTCTTGTACTGGAGCTTGCGGAACGCCGAGCTGTGGATGATGCGGTCGCGGTCGCGCTGCCACGGCGAGCGCGTCGGGCTCTCGGGCTCCGCATGCAACCGCCCGCGGGACGTCTCCGGTCGCACGGCGAAGGGGGCGCGGTCCATCGAGCGGCGCTTACACCCAGGGCGAGGCAGCTTCAATGCGCCGGTAAACGAGCGGTTAGCAAGTCCGGTGCTTAGACGGCTGCGGCGCCGGGAATGCACCCCGGCGCCGCTCACGCGGCCGGAGCCGGACGGCCGTCTCTCGGAGGAGCAACCGTGCCAACACACGGATTGATCCTGCCATGGATCGTGGTGACTTTGACCATAAAGGTCAAGGTTCGCGTGAAGCGGTAGGTAAGCTCCCCGGCGCGGGCGACCGTGCCGGGGAGCGCCCCGGGAGCACCGCTTCAAATCGCACCGCCGCCGCGCTATGTTGGGCATATGGAGAGCATGACAGACGCAGGCTTCGGCATCACCGATCGCGCCGCCGCGCGCATCGCCGAGATCGTGGCGGCCGAGGGCAAACCGGCGGCGCTGCGCGTGCAGGTGCTGGCCGGCGGATGTAGCGGCTTCCAATATAAGTTCGAACTCGATGAGGCGGAGCAGCCGGACGACTTGGTGATCCGACGCGGCGCGGCCACGGTGTTCGTCGATCCGGCGAGCCTCGACCTGCTGGGCGGTGGGGAGCTCGACTACGCCGATGAGCTGATGGGCAGCTACTTCGCGGTGCGCAATCCCCAGGCCAAGTCCGCCTGCGGCTGCGGGACCAGCTTCTCGATCGATTGACGGCGTGCGCGTCGCTACCTGGAACGTCAACTCGATCCGGCAACGCGAGCGACACGTCTTGTCTTGGCTCGCGCGCGTGAAGCCCGACATCCTACTGCTGCAAGAGATCAAATGCGAGGCGGCTGCATTCCCGGCCATGCCGTTCCTGGGACTTGGCTATCAGGTCGAGGCGGTCGGCCAGAAATCCTACAACGGCGTCGCCGTCGTCTCGCGCGCTCCGTTCACCGTCACGCTGCGCACCTTGCCCGGCCTGCCGGACGACGATGCCCAGGCCCGCTACATCGAGGTCGTCACCGACGGCATCACCGTGGCCTGTATCTACCTACCGAACGGCAATTCCGGCGGCGAGGTCGGGCTGGCCTACAAGCTCGCCTGGATGGATCGTTTGGCCGACCGGGCGGAGGCGCTGCTCGCCGACGACACGCCGCTGATCCTTGCCGGCGACTACAATGTCTGCCCTACGGACGAGGATTTCGCGCCCGGCACCCTGCCGTCGACCGACGCCCTCGTGCGGCCCGAGACCCGGGCGCGGTTCCGCCGCCTGCTTTGGCTCGGGCTGACGGACGCGGTGCGCGCGACCCATCCGACCGGTCGGGTCTACACGTTCTGGGACTACCAGGCGGGTGCCTGGCGACGGAACGCGGGGCTGCGGATCGACCATGCGCTACTCTCGCCCACGCTCGCCGAACGGCTTACATCGGCGGAGCCGGACCGGCACGAGCGGGGCGAGGACCAACCCTCCGACCACGTTCCGGTGGTGATCGAACTCGCCTGACCGTCAACCCCAGTGCGCGGGCGCCCACACCCAGCCGCCGCGACGTGGCGCCCAGCGCCAATGGCCGGGCTCATACCGCCCGTAGCGCGCCTGGCGGACCACGTAATGGCCGCCGACCCACGCGTAGGCGCGCCCTTTCCAGTGCCAGTGCCCGGGCTCCCAGACGTAGCCGCCACGGGGCGGCGGCGGCACGACCTCGGCGCGCGGCACCGGAACCGCGGGATAGGGTAGAGGCGGCGGAGGCTGGGCATTTGCCGTTCCCGCCAGGCTGGCACCGATAACCAGAACCGCAACAAGTCGCCTCATTGTTCTCCTCTCCGAAATGAGAGCCGGAATATGGCCGCGCAAACGTGGCAGTGCGACGGCAGGTCGCAAGATCGCGGCTTCCTGCTACAGTTCTTTACGGAACGAGCGTCAGGGAGGAAAACATGGCCAGCACGCATGTCTACGCAGCCGCTTGGCAGACCAAAGACGGCGGCATCGGCGGTCTGTATCGCTGCGAAGCGGGTGGTGATCGTTGGGAGCGCCTGAGCAGCGGGCTGCCGGACACAAATGCACAGGCGATCACGGTGGACCCGCGTGACCCCGAAGTCGTTTATGCCGGCACCGCGGACGGTCCCTATCGCAGCACGGATCGCGGCGACACCTGGGAGCGGCTCGGCTTCCCCGACCGGGGCATGGCGATCTGGTCGATCGCGCCGCATCCGACGCAGCGGCGCACCTGGTTCGCCGGCGCCTCCCCGGTCGCGGTCTACCGCAGCGACGATGACGGCGACAACTGGCAGCGCATGGCGGACCCTGTGCTGCCCGACCGGGTGAAGATGCCGTTCGCCTGCCGGGTGATGCGCTTCGCCGCGCACCCGACCGACCCCGACGAGGTATACGCGACCCTGGAAGTCAACGGCGTGATCCGCTCGCGCGACCGCGGCGAGAGCTGGCAGGACTGCAGCGCCGACCTCGTGAAGCTGGCCGACCAGCCGCACCTGAAGAGCCGCATCGTCAGCGACACCGAGATCGAAGGCATGCTGGACGGGCACGCGATGGCGATGACGGCCGCCGAACCGGACACGGTGTTCCTCGCCGTGCGCATGGGCCTGTTCCGCAGCGAGGACCACGGGCAGAGCTGGCAGGACATGGAGGTCGGCCGGTTCTCGCCGGTGACCTACGGGCGCGACATCCGGGTGTCGCCGCATGATCCCAAGGTCATGTACGCGGCGCTCAGCGTGGCCGCGAACAGCAGCTTCGGCTCGCTCTACCGCAGCGCCGATGTCGGCCGGAGCTGGACCCGCATCGACGAGGGGACCGATCCGCGGAGCACGCTGATGGCGGTGGCGCTGCACCCCCGGGACGCGGGCCAGATCTACACCGCGGCTCGCAATGGCCAGGTGTTCGGCACCGGCGACGGCGGCAAGAGCTGGCGCGCTATGCCGTTGCCGGAGACATGCCGGCAGGTCTACGCGCTGGCCTGCGGGTAGCCTACCCGATCCGCCGCCGCAGGGGAGGCCCGCTTCCCGCCGGGCTTGCCGGGCGGGCGGGAACGTGGCCCTTTTGCGGCGGCGCGGCGCGGCGGAGTCGCGCGCAGGACCGAGGATCGGCTGAGTGGATGCACGACCGGAACCGGGGCCGAGGCCGGCCCCGTCATTTCACGCGACGCCGCTGCTCTCGGTCGTGATCGCTGTTTATAACGAGGCCGAGAATGTCGGCCCGGTGCTGGCCGAGTTGGTCGCCGCCCTCGGGGGGCTCGAGCCGTGCGAGATCGTGTTCGTCGACGACGGCAGCACGGACGGCACGGCCGACCGGCTTTCCGGAGCCGACGGCGGACACGTCCGGGTGCGGACGCTGCAACTCGACCGGCGCTGCGGTAAGTTGGCGGCACTGCGCACCGGCATCGCGGCGGCGCAAGCGGAATGGGTCGCGACGATGGACGGCGACGGGCAAAACGATCCGCGCGACATCCCGCCCATGCTGGAACTCGGCCGCTCGGCCGCCGGATCGGCGCCGCTAGTCGCCGGCGTGCGCCTGCGACGCCACGACACGCTCTCCCGCCGACTGGCGACGAAATTCGCCAACGGCTTTCGGCAGGCCGTGCTCGGCGACCACTGCCCCGACAGCGGCTGCGGCCTAAAAGCGTTCCGGCGCGCGGATTTCCTGGAGTTGCCGGCTTTCGAGGGGATGCACCGGTTCCTGCCGGCACTGTTCCAGGCCTACGGGCACCCGCTGGTGTGCAAGCCGGTCACCCACCGCCCGCGGCTCAAGGGACGGTCGAAATACACCAATCTCGGCCGCGCCCTGGTCGGCATCGGCGACATGCTCGGCGTGATCTGGCTGCGCAGCCGAACGCATCGGCCGAACAAGGTAACTGAACGATAGTGCAGGCCCCCCGGCGACTCGGCCTCCGCCGCTACGGCCTGCTGGCGATCGTGGCGCTGCTGCTGTTCCTCCCGGGACGCGCATTGCTGCCGCCCATCGACCGCGACGAGTCCCGCTACATGGAGGCCACGTCGCAGATGCTGCGCACGGGCAACTTCATCGACGTGCGGTTCCAGGACAAGCCGCGCTACCTGCAGCCGGCCGGCATCTACTGGCTGGAAGCAGCGTCGGTCTCGCTGTTCAGCACGGCGGAGGCGCGAGAGCCGTGGGCGTACCGGCTGCCCTCGCTGGCGAGCGCGGTCGGCGCGGTGCTGCTGACCGGGTGGATCGGCGGCACGCTGTTCGGCGGCACGGCCGGGCTCGTCGCCGCCCTGCTGCTGGGCTGCTCGGTACTGCTGAGCGTCGAGGCGCGCATGGCGACGATCGACGCCACCCTGCTCGCGGCCGTGCTGACGGCGCAGGCGGCCTTGCTGCGGGTCTACTTGCAGCGCGACGATCCCGCGCCGGCCAAGCGCGGGGTCACGGCTCTCTACTGGATCGCGCTCGGCGCCGGCTTGATGCTGAAGGGGCCGGTGATCCTGCTGGTGAGCTGGGGCACGATCCTCGGCCTGCTCGCCGTCGAGCGGCGGGCGGCTTGGCTGCGTCGGCTGTATCCGGCCTGGGGCATTCCGCTGATGCTCGCCATCGTGGCCCCTTGGTGCATCGCGATCGCCATCGTGAGCCACGGCGCGTTCTTCCAGAGCTCGGTCGGGCAGAACTTCCTGGGCAAGGTCGCCCACGGTCAGCAGGCGCACGGGCTGCCGCCTGGTTACTACCTCACCGTCTTCGCAGCCGCGTTCTGGCCGGGGTCGCTGTTCGCCGTGCTGGCACTCCCCTTTGTTTGGGCGAACCGACGACGGCCGGAGGTGCGGTTCCTGCTCGCCTGGATCCTGCCGACCTGGATCGTGTTCGAGCTCGTGGTGACGAAGCTGCCGCACTACGTCTTGCCGACCTACCCGGCCGTCGCCTGCCTTACGGCCGCAGCGGCCGTCACCCCGGGCGCCTGGCGAACCGGACGGGCCTGGCGCTGGGTCCGGTCGATCTACGGCGCGGTCTGGCTGGCGATCGGGTGCGGCCTCGCGATCGCCGGGCCGGCGTTGCTCTGGACCCTGCAAGACACGATCGGCCCGGTTTCGATCATCGCGGCATTGGCGGTCGCCGGACTCGCGGTCGCCGGGTTCCGCCTGACGCTGCGCGGACGCGCGTTGCCGGCCATGGCGGCCTCGGGCGCCGCCGCCCTCGTGCTGTTCGCCAGCACCTACGCCGTCGTGCTGCCCGAGCTGACGGCCATCTGGCTTGCGCCGCGGATCGCGGCTGCGGTGGCGTCGGTGCGCCCCTGCCCCGACAGCCTCGTGGCGTCGAGCTCGTTCAGCGAGCCGAGCCTGGTGTTCGCGGTGGGCCAGGACACCAAGCTCGTGAACGTCGCGGAGGCGGCCGACTGGCTGATCGCCGACCGCCGCTGCGGCCTCGCGCTGATCGGCACGCGCGACACGGCGGCGTTCCTCGCGCGGATGCAGGCGGCGGGCGTGACGCCGATACGGCGCGCGGAGATCGACGGCGTGAACTACTCGACGGGCCGGAAGCTGAACCTGACGCTGTATCAGGCCGGGCAATAAGCCCGCGTCAGGGCTGGCGGTCGCCCAGCACGTCCTCGACGTAGACCATGCGCACCGCAACCATGAGGGCCGCCGCGATCGGGGTCGCGAGCACAAGGCCCGCCGGCCCGAACAGGGTGCCGAGCACGGTCTGCGACAGGATCGTCATCACCGGCGGCAGGTCGATCGTCCGGCGCTGGATCAACGGCGCGATCACGTTGCCTTCGAGCGTCTGGATCACCAGGAACACGGCCGCGGTTTCGAGTGCGAGGGCGGTGTCCAGGCCGAACGCGACGACCACGGCGGGCACGGCTCCCGCGATCGCACCCACATAGGGAACGAAGTTCAACAGCGCGGCGATCAGCGCCAGCGTGCCGGCGAGCGGAACGCCGAGCAGCGCGAGGCCGGCGTAACTGAGCGCGCCAACCACCAGCATGTCGATCAGCTGGCCGGTGAACCATCAGAACAGCGTCTCGCCGGTCGCCGCCAGCACCTCGCGCCCGCGCCCGCGCCAGCTCGGCTGCAGCAGCAGGAGCACCCCGTCGACATACAGGCCGGGCGAGGCGGCGAAGTAGATCGAGGCGGCGAGCAGCACCACGAGGCTGCCGAGCGCGCCGAGGGTCGCCGTCGCCACCCCGCGGGTCGCGCCGGCTATCGGCTGGTTCGACAGGTAGTCCCGCACGCGCGAGACGATCTCCGCGCCGATGGGCGTGCCGTCGAGCGCGCGGCGCACCTCCCCGAGCCGGTCGTCGAGGCGTCCGGCAAGCCGGGCCGCCTCGGTCGCCATGGCCGGCCCTCGCCACCAGAGCGCCGCCGCCAGCGTCGCGACCAGCAACACCAGGAGCAGAGCGAGCGAGATGCCGCGACGGATGCCGACGTGGCGGGCGACGAAGCGGCTGGCGCGCACCAGCACGACGGCGATGAGGCAGGCCGCGAACACCAGCAGCAGCACGTCGCCCAGGATGGCGAGCACGCCGATCGCCAGCGTCCCGAGCGCGATCCAGCGCAGCGTGCGCGCTACCGGGCTACCCGACCCCGGGCTACCCGACCCCGGGCTACCCGGCACCGGATTACCCGACATAGAAGAATGCCAGCGCGAGCAAGGCATAGACGCCGAGCAGCAACAAACCCTCGAACCACGTCGTCGCGCCGTCCGCGGCGATGGCGCGGACGATGAACGCCGCACCGGCGATGGCGAACAGGTCGAGCGGGTTGTTGAACACGAGGGTCATGGGCGTGCCGAATGCCCAGGCGAGCAGCACGAGCAGCGGCGCGACCACGAGTGCCACCTGGATCGCGCTGCCGACGCATAACGTGAAGACGATCGTCATCTGGCCTCGGCGCGCGAACGCGATGGCGGCCACGATGTCGGACGCGGTGCCGACAACCGCGAGCAGGATGACGCCGAGAAACGTCGCCGGCAGGCCGAGAGTGGAGGCGGTCTCCTCGACCGCGCCGGAAACGAGCTCCGCCTCCCAGGCCACGGCCGCCGTCCCGACGACCATCACGCCGATGGAGAGAAGCAATCCCCATTCCGGCGGGCTCTGTGTCTCTCCTCGGCTGAACACGTCGCGATGCGTGACCAACGTATAGATCAGGTTCCCGGCATACAGCAGCAGCAGCACGCCGGCCGCGCCGTGCGACAGCGCGAGTTCGGCCGCGCGCACGCGCTCGGGCGATGTGCGGCTGAGATCGGTCCACTCGAATACCGCCGGCAGCATCAGCGTGATGACGACCAGGATCAGCATGGTCGACAGCAGGCCCACGTTCTCGCGGTCGAGTTCCTGGCGGCCGGAGCGGAACCCTGCGGCGAGGATGGCGACGCCGAGGCCGAGCAGGCTGGTGGCGATGATGGAGCCGGTGATCTGGGCGCGGACGATATCGAGCTGCCCGGAGGCGAGCACGAAACCGGCAAGGACGAGTTCGGCGAGACTCCCCAGACTGACGTTCAGCAGGCCGCCGATCGAAGGGCCGGTACGCGCGGCGATCTGTTCGGTGGCCCGGCGTATCCAGTCCGCCAGCACCGCCACCGCCACCGCGCCCACGAGGAACACGGCGGCCGGCCACGCTCCCAACCACGACAGCACGGGGGCGAGCGGCACGACGAGAAGCGGGAGGGCGCGGAGCATAGCGTGACGCCCCGCCGGGGGCGGGGCTGAAGCCCCCTAAAGCGGCTTCTGCGCCCGCTCCATCAGGCGCGAGAACAGCGTGTTCTTCTTCACCTTCGGTGGCTCGGCGGCCTTCTGGCGGGCGCGAGCTTCGCTTTCCAGCTGGCGCTGCTTGCTGTCGAGCCATCGCTCCAGGCTCATGCCGGCCTTCGCCGCCCGCTTCGCCTCGTAGGCGCGCTGGCCCTCGGTGAGTGTGCGGCTTGTCTTGCTGCTCAAGGCGACGCCCTCATCAAATCCATCGGGCTCGTTTTCGCAGCCCCCGGCACGCCGTTCAAGCCACGCTTGCGTCGGCACCGTTGCTGACCGCGCCGGCTACCGCCGACAGCCCTCCGCGAAGGCGCGGCGCCGCGAAATCCAGGAAGCTGCGCATCTTGAGCGGCAGCAGCCCCCGCGCCGCATGGAGGAGATTGACCGGGATCGGCTCGGGCTCAAACGCCTCAAGAACAATGCGGAGCTTTCCAGCCCGGAGCGCGTGCGCCGCTTGATAGGAGAGCACCCGCGTGATCCCGACACCCGCGACCGCCGCGTCGATCGCCGCTTCCGCCGTGTTCACGGCCAAGCGCGAGTGAACCGCAACCGCCTGTTCCGCTTTCGATTTGAGCGTCTTGAAACGCCATGACGCGGCAGAGCCCAGAATGTCGAAGGTGACACACGGCAGATCGGACAAATCGGCTGGCACCGTCGGCGTGCGATAATCGGCGAAAAAGCCGGGGCTGCCGCAAACCACGCGGCGCAAGAAGCCGGCGCGGGTGGCGACCATGCTGCTGTCGGGCAACGCGCCGATCCGCACCGCCATGTCGACATGGTCTTCGATCAGGTCGACGTTTCGGTCGGACAGGATCAAACGCACATCGATCTCGGGAAAGCGCGCGAGGAAGTCGTTGATCGCGGGCAGCACATGCATGCGCCCGAATGCGACCGGCGCGGCGACCACCAGTCCGCCCCTTGGCATGCGGTATTCGCCCGCGGCCGCGCGCTCCGCCTCGCTCACCTCCTCGAGAATACGCCGGCAAACCGCGACATAGGCGGCGCCCGCATCGGTCAACGCCAGCCTTCGCGTCGAGCGGACGAGAAGGCGGGTGTGCAGGTAGGTCTCCAGCTCCGAAATCTTGCGGCTGACCGTCGGCAACGGCACCCCGACCTTACGACCGGCAGCTGATAGGCTGCCGGCTTCGACGGCCGCGACCAGGATCGACATGGCTTCGAGGCGGTCCACCGGTCCTTCCGGGCAATGGAACAATGCGTCTCGGAATTACCTGATTATCCTGGGATCCGAAAGGACCTACGTGAACGTGAGTCCAAACCTGAGCCGGCGGCCGGCCGAAGCCGCCGCCTTTCCCTCGCGGAGGATCCGTCATGGCTTACAAGTTTCTCGACATCGCCAGCACGCCCAGCGTGCGGGCCGCCCAGGTCGCGAACGGCAGCGGCGCACTGTGGTCCGACTCGAAGAGAGACCGGACGTTCGACCGATTTACCGAGGCCGAGACTGCATTCATCGCCCAGCGCGACAGCTTCTACATGGCGACCAGCTCCGAAAGCGGCTGGCCCTACGTGCAGCATCGCGGCGGGCCTCCCGGCGTCCTGCAGGTGATCGACGACCGAACCCTGGCGTTCGCGGATTTCCGGGGCAATCGCCAGTACATCAGCGTGGGAAATCTGGCGGTCGATGATCGCGCGGCGCTGATCCTGATGGACTATCCCGGACGACGACGCCTGAAGATCTACGCTCATGTAGAGGCAAGAAACCTGGCCGACGATCCCGCGCTGGCGGCGAAGCTGGTCGCGGACGGCTACCGGGCGAGGCCGGAGCGTTTGCTGTTGCTCCATCTCGAGGCGTTCGACTGGAACTGTCCGCAACACATCACGCCGCGCTACAGCGAGGCGGAGCTGGAACCGGCGCTCGCTCCGATGCGGCAGCGGCTCGAGCAACTCGAAGCCGAGAACGAGGCGCTGCGAGACCGGCTTGCCCCTGACGGACAGTGGGATGCGTCCGCGCCATCGACAAAGGAGATCGTGTCGTGAAGATCGCGATCATCGGCGCGACCGGTTTGGTCGGAACCAGGATAGTGTCGGAGAGTCTCGACCGCGGGCACGAGGTGACGGCGATCGTCCGCAACCCGGACAGGCTGCCGACGCAGCCGAAGCTCAGGGCGGCGAGAGGCGACGCGACCAGGCCTGCTGAACTCGCGTCGCTGGTCGCCGGACATGACGTGGTGATCAGCGCGTTCAATCCGGGAACGGACGAGCGCGGCACGGGTGCGGGATCGATCATCGACGCGGTCAAGCGTTCCGGGGTCAAGCGTCTGTTGGTCGTGGGGGGCGCAGGCACTCTCGAGATCGCACCCGGCAAGCGTCTGGTCGATCAACCCGACTTTCCCGCCGAGTGGAAGCACGGTGCGCTCCACACCGCAGCTTTCCTGGGTCGACTGCTCGGTGAGACCGAGCTCGATTGGGCGTTCGTGAGCCCGGCCGCGATACTCGCTCCGGGGGAACGCACCGGCAACTATCGTGTCGGCGGAGACCAGCTCCTGACGGACAGCGACGGCGGCAGCCGCATTTCGCTCGAGGATTACGCGGTCGCCATGCTCGACGAGATCGAACGCCCGAAGCATCGTCGCAAGCGCTTCTCGGTGGCTTATTAGTCCAAATGCCTCGAGTATCGACTCCTGCTGCCAGGGTCGGCGAAGGCCGACCATCCATGTCTTTCTCTCGTGGGATAGTAGGAAGCCGTGGATGCTCGGCCTTCGCCGAGCAATTGAGGACGCAACAAGCCGTGTTTTCGAGGCTCGGAAATTAGACTAGAGTCCGAGTTCGCGGCCCACGTCACAGCAACTTGTCGAGCGTGATCGGCAGTTCGCGGACGCGTCTGCCTGTCGCGTTGTAGACGGCATTGGCAATGGCCGCGCCGACTCCCGTGATGCCGATCTCGCCGATGCCGTGCAGGCCGAGCGGGCTGTGCGGATCGGGGATGTCGTTCCAGATCACGTCGATCGCCGGGACGTCCATCTGCACAGGCACATGGTACTCGGCAAGCGATGGGTTCATGATGCGGCCGGTGCGCTCGTCGAACAGCGTCTCCTCCGTCAGCGCGAGACCGATGCCCATGATGATGCCGCCGCGGAACTGGCTGGCGGCGGTCCGGGCGTTAAGGATGCGGCCGGTGTCGAACGAAAGCGCGACACGCGCGTCTCGCCGGTCACGGCGTTGACGCGCACCTCGCAGAACTGCGCTCCGAAGGAGTGCATGGAGTATTTCTGCATCTCCAGAGGCTGCGGCGCCGCCGCTTCGGCAACGATCTCGTTCCGTCCGGCGCGCTGCAGAATAGAGACGTAACTTTCGCGGCGGTCGGGTGCGCTGCTATGGCGCAAGCCGCCCTCGGCCGCCTCCAGCTCCTCCGGCTTCAGCCCGGCCAGCGGCGAGTCGTTGCCGGCGAGCTTGAGCAATTCCTTCACCAGGACGTCGTTCGCGGCGACGACGGCGGCGATGATGGAGGCGGTCTGCGACGATCCGCCGGCAATCGTGCCGCTCGGCAGCGCGGTGTCGCCGTACTCGAACGTCACTTGATCGAGCGGCAATCCGAGACGCTCGGCCGCGTGCTGAGCCTGCACCGTCGCGGTGCCCATGCCCATCTCCTGGCTCGCCATCTGCACGACGGCGCGTCCGTCAGCGGTAAGACGAATGCGGGCAGCGCCGCCCGGCATCCGATAGTAGGGATACGTGGCGGTCGCCACCCCCATGCCGATCAGCCACTCGCCGTCGCGCCGCGAGCGCGGCACGGGGTTGCGTTGCGCCCAGCCGAACCGTTCCGCGCCGCGCCGATACGCTTCCACGATATGACGCGAGGAGAACGCCAGGCCCGAGGTCGGATCCTTCTCGGGCTCGATACGCCGGCGCAACTCGATCGGATCGAGCTGCATCGCCTCGGCGAGCTCATCGATCGCCGATTCGAGCGCGAACGTGCCGATCGACTCGCCGGGTGCCCGCATGAAGGTGTTGGCGAGCATATCCATGTCCGCCACGTCCTGCGCGATCTTGATGGCGTCGGCCGCGTAGAGATGGCGCGCGGGAAAGGTGAACTGCTCGGGGCAGGCGTTGTGCGTCGTCATCGCGGCGACGCCGGTATGGATCAGCGCCGCGAGCGTGCCGTCTTCCTTCGCCCCAAGCGCCACGCGTTGCTCGGTGGTGGTGCGCCCGCCGACAATGCGGAACACGCTCTCGCGCGAGAGCACCATCCGCACCGGCCGCCCGGCCAGCTTGGAGGCGGCGGCGGCAAGAATCTGGTGATCCCATAAGCATTTGCCGCCGAACCCGCCGCCGACGTAGGGCGACAGGACGCGAACCTTCTCCTCCGCGAGTCCGAACACTTGCGCCACGGTCCAGGCGGTTGCGTTGACCAGCTGGGACGCGTCGTGAATGACCAGCGTGTCGCCCTCCCAGGTGACCGTCGCGGCGTGGGGTTCGATCGCGTTGTGGTTGTGGCGCGGCGTCCGGTATGTCCGATCGACCTTGAACGCGGCCCCCTCAAGCGCCGCCTCCGCATCGCCGGTCGCGACCGATGGCGGCTCGCCCATAATGCTTTCGGGTGGATGCGCCTTCCGCTTGGCCACGTCGAATGCCGTGACCGCCGGCTCAGCCTCGTAGGTCGCGCGCACCAGCGAGGCGCCGTGATCGGCTTGCTCCTGCGTCTCGGCGAGCACCACCGCGACCGGCTGGCCGTTCCAGTGGATTTCCTCATCTTGCATGATGGGGAGATCGCTCGGTCCGGCGGCTTTCGGCGCCGACAGGAACACCGGAGGCGGCTTCATGCGCGGCGCGTTGCGATAGGTCATCACCAGCACCACCCCGGGAGCGGCCTCCGCCGCCTCCGTTTCGAGCACGGCGATGCGGCCGCGGGCGATCGTGCTGTGCACGAGCGCCGCATAGATCATGCCGGCGAGCGGCACCTCGGCGGCGAAGCGCGCCTTGCCCATAACCTTGAGCGGCCCGTCCACGCGCGTCACCGGCGCCCCTATCATGCCGTGCTTGTGCATCAGCGGGTCGGGCGTGCCGCCCGGCAGCCATGTCTCCGGGGCCAGGCGGACGGCGGTCTTCATAACCGTTTCGACAAGGCTCATGGCGTCGCTCCTTGCGTGAGTTGGCCCAATGTGGCGACGATCGTGCGCTTGGCGAGCTCGATCTTGAACCCGTTGTGTCGGAGGCCGGCCGCGTTCGCCAGTTCGGCTTCGGCGGCGGCGCGGAAGCTGGTCTCGGTCGGCGGCGCGCCGCGCAGCGCCGCCTCGGCCGCCGACGCGCGCCACGGCTTGTGCGCCACGCCGCCCAGTGCCAGACGCGCGTCGCGCACCGTGCCGTCCGTGCCCACATCCAGCGCCGCGGCGACCGAAACCAATGCGAAGGCATAGCTCGCCCGGTCACGCACCTTGCGGTAGGTCGATCGCGACGCCCAGGGCAGCGCCGGCAACTCGACGGCGGTGATCAGCTCGTGCGCCAGCAGCTCCGTCTCGATGTCCGGCCGGCCGCCGGGAAGGCGGTGCAGGTCGGTGAGTTGCAGCGTGCGCGCGCCCTCCGGTCCCTGGACGTGAACCTTTGCGTCGAACGCCGCGAGTGCGACGCACATGTCGGACGGATGCGTGGCGACGCAGGCCGGCGAGGCGCCGAGGATGGCGTGGATGCGGTTGAACCCGTCGATCGCGTCGCATCCGGCTCCCGGCTCGCGCTTGTTGCAGCGCGCGGCCTCGTCATAGAAATAGGTGCAGCGGGTGCGTTGGAGGATGTTGCCGCCGACGGTCGCCATGTTGCGGATCTGCCCGCTCGCGCCCGCGAGGATCGCGCGCGCCAGCGCCGGGAAGCGCTGCCGCACGGCGCGGTCGGCGGCCACCTCCGTGTTCGTGACGCCCGCGCCGATCATGAGGCTGCCGTCGGCGCGCGGTTCGATCTGGCGCGACAGGCCGGTCACGTCCACCAGGGCCGCCGGCCGCTCCACGGTTTCGCGCATCAGATCGACGAGGTTGGTGCCGCCGCCGAGAAAGCGTGCGCCGGACGTCTCGCCGGCAAGCCTGATGGCGCCGGGAACGTCCTCGGCGCGCACGTAACTGAACTCCATCATGCCGGCTGCTCCGCCAGGGGAGCCGCGGCGACGGCGTCGATGATGCCGTTGTAGGCGCCGCAGCGGCACAGATTGCCGCTCATGCGTTCCCGCAACTCGTCGCGATCGAGCGCGATGCTTTCGGCGGCGAGGTCGGCGGTGACGACGCTCGGCACGCCGCGCTCCACCTCGCTCAACATGCCGACCGCCGAGCAGAGCTGTCCGGGCGTGCAGTAACCGCACTGAAACCCGTCATGTTCGATAAAGGCGCGCTGCAGCGGATGCAGTTCGCCGTCCGCGCCCAGCCCCTCGACCGTCGTGATCGACCGTCCCTGATATTGGACGGCAAGTGCCAGGCAGGAATTGATCCGCACGCCATCGACAAGCACCGTGCAGGCCCCGCATGCCCCCTGGTTGCAGCCCTTTTTCGAGCCGGTCAGCCCCAAGTGATCGCGCAAGAGGTCGAGCAGCGATGTTCGCGGATCGAACGTCGCCTCCAACTGTTTATCGTTCACCGTGAACCGCATGAAACATCCCTTCGAGCTTTGGGGCCGCTTTTCCACAGCCCACTCGTGATACCGAGGTGGTGCCGTTAGTGGCGAATGCTACGCGGGCCGATTCAGGCAGGTCGAGAGCAGAAATGCAGACCGCGGAACACTACTCGCGGCGTCGCAGCACCCACCCGGCCAGCGCGCCGAGCCCGGCGTTGATCGCGACCCCGGCGAGCGCCAGCAGCACCAGCGCCGCGAACATGCGCGGCACCTGCAGGCGGAACCCGGCTTCCTGGATCGTGTAGGCAAGCCCCGACGCGACCCCGCCGGAGCCGGCGACGAACTCCGCCACCACCGCGCCGACCAGCGCCAGCCCGCCGGAGATGCGCAGGCCGGCGAGGAAGTAGGGCAACGCCGCCGGCAGGCGAAGCAGGCGAAGCGTCTGCCAACGGCCGCCGCCGTACAGGCGGAACAGGTCGGCGAGCTCGGCCGGCGCGGCGGCGAGGCCGGCGGCGGTGTTGGCGAACACCGGAAAGAAGGCGACCACCGTGGCGCTGACCACGAGCACGATCACCGTGGCGAGCTGCGGCGAGCTCACCACGTGGCCGACCCAGATGATGACCAGCGGCACGATGGCGACGATCGGCGTCACTTGTAGCGCCACCGCCCAGGGTTGGATCGCCGCGCGCGCGAGCCGGCTCGCCGACATCGCCAGCGCCAGCGCGGCGCCGAGCACCGCCGCGACCACGAGCGCGATCGTCGTCACCATCAGGGTCGAGCCGAGCGCCGCCAGCAGCGAACCGGGCGACGCCGCGAACGCGGTCGCGATGGCGAGCGGCCCCGGTAGGATGTAGGGCGGCACCCCGGTCAGCCGCACCGCCGCCTCCCAGGCGATCAGCGCCAAGAGGCCGAACAGCGCGGGGGCCGCTCTCACGACGCCAGGACCGCTTGCATCGCGTGCGTCACCTCCGCCACCAGCGCGCCGTAGGCAGGATCGAGCCGCGCTTGCGGCGATCCGTCGAGCGTGGAGGCGATCTCGCGCACGATCCGGCCCGGACGCGGCGTCATCAGCACGATGCGGCGGGCGAGGAAGCAGGCCTCGTAGATCGAGTGCGTGACGAACACGATCGTGCAGCCGAGCTCGCGCCAGAGCGCCACCAAGTCGGTCTGCAGCTTGTGCCGAGTGAACTCGTCGAGGGCGGCGAACGGCTCGTCCATGAGCAGCAGGCGCGGCCGGGTGACGAGCGCGCGGGCGATGGACACGCGCATCCGCATCCCGCCCGACAATTCACGCGGCCGCGCGCGCTCGAAGCCCGCGAGCCCGACCCGGGCGAGCGCGTCGCGCACCGACGGCATCGCCCGCCGCGGCGCCATGCCGCGCAGGCGAAGCGGCAGGAACACGTTCTGCTCCGCCGTCGCCCAGGGCAGCAGGATCGGGTCCTGGAACACGAAGCCGGCTTCTCCGGGCGCCAGGATACGGTCGAATCGGAGCGAGCCGGCATCGGCGGCGTCGAGGCCGGCCAACAGTCGGAGCAAGGTGGATTTGCCGCAGCCGGACGGGCCGAGCAGGGCCACGAAATCGCCGGACTCCAGGCGCAGCGACACGTCGCGCAACGCTTCCACGCCGCCGGGGAAGCGACGGCCGAGCGCTTGGATCGTCAGCAATCCCCTCCTCCCGATCTCCTCCCGAAAGGGGAGGAGGAGAAGAACGACCCCTCCCCTTGCGAGAGCGGGTTGGGTGAGGGGTCGGCCCGGACCTTCAGGGCTTGCCCCCGAGCCCGACGCGCTTGTTGACGAACCGCGTCGTGTAAGCCCGCGCCACGTCCAGCCCGGGCGGATACAGGCCCGCTTTCGCCATGTCTTGGTAGAAATCCTGCCAGCGCGCATCCGTCATCGCGCCGATGCCCTGCTTCGCCGCGTCGCCGGACTGCACGATGCCGTGCTGCTTCATCGACTCGCGCCCGTAGGCGATCAGCGCGTCGCTCATCTCCGGATTGGCTTGCTTGATGAGCGCGTCGCCCGGCGCCGGGTCGCCCTCCAGGTAGGAGTACCAACCCTCGATCGAGGCATCGACGAAACGCTGCACGAGATCGGGCTTGTCGCGGATGTTGCCGTCGGACGTGCCGATCAGGCTGCCGTACCCGGCATACCCCGCATCGGCGATCAGCATGACCACCGGCGCCTCGCCGGTCGCCTGCCGGATCGAGAACGGCTCGGAGCCGAGGAAGCCCTGCTGGATCGCGTTCTTGTCCGCCAGGTACGGCTGCAGATTGAACGTGTAAGGGCGGATCTGCGCGTCGGTGTAGCCGAACCGCGCCTTGAGGAAGCTCCACCACCCGGCGCGGGTGTCGGCGCTGATCATGATCGGCTTGCCCTTGAGTGCTGCGAAGCTGTCGTTGCCGGCGCCGGGATGCGCAACGAGCACCGCCGGGCTCTTCTGGAACACCGCCGCCACCGCGCGATACGGCACGTCCTGCTGCACCAGGTTGAGTGCCAGAAGGCTGTTGGAGACGATGGCGAAATCGAGCCGGCCGGCGATCAGCAGCTGCACGTGGTTCACCTGTGGCCCGCCCTGCTCGATCGACACGTCGAGCCCGTGCTTGCGATAGATCCCCGTTGCGACCGCTTGATAGAAGCCGCCGTACTCCGCCTCCGCGGTCCAGTCGATGCCGAAACGGATATGCTCCTGCGCCCGCGCAGGAAGGGCGAGCGTCAGCAGCAACAGACCCAGCCCGACGGCCAATCCTCGCATGAGGCATCTCCCGCGCAACGCGCCTGATTAGCCCCATATGCGCAGTTCCGGCTATACGCCGGAGCGACGGAGAGCGCGGGTGGCAAGCGAAGCGAGATCATTCCCCGACGCGGTGCGCTTCGGGCTCGGCGGCCGGCGGGCGGTGGTCACCGGCCATCGCGGCGGCATCGGCGGCGCGGTTGCCGCGCTGTTCGAGGCGGAGGGCGCCGAGGTGATCGGGCTCGACCGGCCCGACATCGACCTCGCCGACATCGCCGGGCTGGAAGCCCGCGCCGCGACGCTCGGCCCGGTGGACATCCTGGTGAACTGCGCCGGGACCACTACGCTTGGCAGCATCATCGACACCGCGCCCGCCGAGGTGGAGGCGCTGTTCCGGGTCAACTTCATCGCCCCCTACACGCTGATGCGCGCCGTGCTGCCCGGCATGATCGCGCGGCGGCGCGGGTCGATCATCAACATCGCCAGCGATCAGGCGCTGATCGGCAAGCCGGTCAGCGCCGCCTACGGCGCCAGCAAGGGCGCGCTGGCCCAGCTCAGCCGCAGCGCCGCGCTGGACTGGGCGCCGCACAACGTCCGGGTCAACGCCATCGCGCCGGGCAGCACGGACACCGCGATGCTAGGCCTGGTGATCCGCGAGCTGGCCGCCCGCTACCCCGACCGCTTCGCCGCGCAGTCCGACGAGGCCTACCGCGGCGCGGTGCCGCTCGGCCGCTTCGCCCGACCGTCCGAGATCGCCGCGGCGGTCGCGTTCCTGGCGTCCGACGCCGCCTCCTTCATCACCGGCATCATCCTGCCGGTGGATGGCGGGACCACGGCGGCATGAGGCTCGCCGTGGTGACCGGCGGCACGCGCGGCATCGGGCGAGCCATCGCGATGCGGCTCGCGGCCGACGGCTACGAGGTCGTGGCGGCGGCCCGGCGGCGGCCGGCGGAGGCGCTGCCCAAGGGAGTCCGGTTCGCGCCTTGCGACGTGGCCGATGCCGGCGCGGTGGCCGCAGTGTTCGCGCCGCTCGGGACGGTGCATCTGCTGGTCAACAATGCCGGTATCGCCGGGGCCAATACGCTCGACGGGGATGACGCGCTTTGGCATGCGATCGTGGCCAGCAACCTCTACGGCACCTACCATTGCTGCAAGGCGGCGCTGCCGCGCCTGCCCGACGGTACGGGGCGGATCGTCAACATCGCCTCGGTGCTCGGCCTGCGCGGGGTGGCGGACCAGACCGCGTATTGCGCGGCGAAGCACGGTGTCGTCGGGCTCACCCGCGCGCTGGCCCTGGTATTGGCGCCGCGACGCATCACGGTGAACGCGGTCTGCCCCGGCTGGGTGGCGACCGAGATGGCGGAGCAGCGCTATCGCGAGCTCGGCATCGGCCCCGAGGAGGCGGCCGCCGGCGTGCCGACTGGCCGCGTCACCACGCCCGGGGAGGTCGCCGAACTCGTCGCGTTCCTGGCGAGCGCCGCCGCCGGCAACATCACCGGCCAGGCGCTGCCGATCGACGGCGGCGGGTCGGCGGGGGTTTAGTCACGGCCCGCAACATCTCGATCAGGGTCGCATCCAACCGCTCGTACAGTAGGCGGTCGAAGCCCTCCGTTTCCTCCCCCGACTGCGCCTGCTGCAACGCACGAACATACGCGGCGCGGTCCTCGGGCCGCACAGCCACCGGCGGATAGCCGCCGCGGATCAGGATCAAGTTCATCAGCAACCGCGCCGTACGGCCGTTGCCGTCGTTGAAGGGGTGGATGTCCACCAGCCGGCGGTGGGCCGCGAACGCCGTTTCCGGCGTATCCTGGGCGCTGCCGAGCCAGACGATGAAATCGCCCATCAGCGCGGGCACTTCCGCCGGCGAGGGGAAGCTGTGGCGGCCGGTGTCGGTGAGCACGTAGCGGCCCTGGTCGGCATAACGACCCGCCGTTTCCGGCTGCGAGCGCAGCAGCACGAGGCGGTGCAGGCTGCGGACGTCCATCTCGACGATGGCAGTCCTCCGCCGGGCGAGCTCGCGCACGTAGCGGATCGCGTCGTAGTGATCGATGGCCTCCATGTGGTCGCGCAACGGCTTGCCGGCGACCGTGAGCCCCTGCTCGATGACGAGCGTCGTCTCCACGGCGGTGAGCGTGTTTCCCTCGATGGCATTCGAGGTGAAGGTCAGCTCGAGGTCGTGCGAGTGCTCGAGGTTGCTCAGGCCGCCGGGCGCGCGCGCCCGCAGCGCGTCAAGTTCGGCCTTCCGCGCGACAACCGTCTGCACGAGTGTTTCCATATGCGCCGCAAGTATGCACGACGTGCGGCGAGTCCGCGACGGAGGCGCCCTGCCCAACGAGCGCGCAACCCATTAGGCTCGCCGCATGGAAGAGACGCCGAGGGTCAAGGCCGGGCTGTTCGTGTCGATGGCGCTGCGGCTCGGCGACATGGCCGGCCGACCGGGGATGGTGCTGCGCAAGGGAGACGCCGACGCGGGCGGCATCCTCGTCGTGCTGCGCAGCCGGGACGGCATAGCGGTGCTGTCACAGGTGCGGGCGGCGGACGGCGCGGCCGCCTGGCTGCGCGGCACCGGGGCCGACGTGGTCGACCAGGAAGCCGCGGACGGCTACGTCGCCCGCCAGCTCCGCTTCGACCCGGACCTGTGGGTGATCGAGTTCGACGCCCCGGACCTGCTGCCGCCGTTCGAGGCGCGGATCGTCTGAGGTGACGAGCCCGCTTCCCTCGCTCGATGCGCTGACGCGCACGCCGGCCGGAACCGTGCTGGTCGCGCGCTTTGGCCGCAGCGCGACCACGGCCGCGTTGCGCGCGATCCTGGGCCGGCTGCGGACGAAGCATCACTTCGGCACGCCGGACGCCGCGATCCTGGACGAGGCCGCCGATGCGCTGGCGCGCAGCGTGGCGCCGGCGCAGCGGCGGGTGTTCAACCTGACGGGTACGGTGCTGCACACCAATCTCGGCCGCGCGCCCCTGCCGCCGGAGGCCGCCGCCGCCGCCGCCGCCGCGCTGGCGCACCCGACCAACCTGGAGTTCGACCTCGCCACCGGCCGCCGCGGCGAGCGGGATGCCGCGGTCGCCGACTTGCTGTGCCGGCTCACCGGAGCCGAGGCGGCGACCGTGGTGAACAACAATGCCGCCGCCGTGCTGCTGGTGCTGAACACGCTCGCCCTCGGGCGCGCGGTGCCGGTCTCGCGGGGCGAGCTGGTGGAGATCGGCGGATCGTTCCGGGTGCCTGAGATCATGGCCCGTGCCGGCGCCCGCTTGGTCGAGGTTGGCACCACCAACCGCACCCACGCGCGCGACTTCCGCAACGCGATCGGGCCGGAGACGGCGCTGCTGATGCGCGTCCACCCGTCCAACTACCAGGTGACCGGTTTCACCGCCGCCGTCGCACCCGCCGAGCTAGCCGGCATCGCGCACGCCGCCGGGCTGCCGATGGTGGACGATCTCGGCAGCGGCAGCCTGCTCGACCTCGCCGCCTGGGGGCTGCCGCACGAGCGCACGCCGCGCGAGGCGATCGCCGCCGGCGCCGATCTCGTCACCTTCTCCGGCGACAAGCTGCTCGGCGGACCGCAGGCCGGGCTGGTGGTCGGGCGCTCCGCCCGGATCGCCGAACTCAATCGCAATCCGCTGAAACGCGCGCTGCGGCTCGACAAGGCGCGCTTGGCGGCGCTGGAGGCGGTGCTGCTGCTCTATCTGCAGCCCGAGCGGCTGCCCGAGCGGCTGCCGACCTTGCGCCTGCTGACGCGAACGGTGGAGGACATCCAGGCGACGGCCGAGCGCGTGGTGCCGGCGCTGCGGGCGGCGTTTGCGCAGCGGCAGGTAGCCGTGGAAAGCTGCCGCAGCCAGATCGGCTCGGGCGCGCTGCCGGTCGACCTGCTGCCCTCCTTCGCGGTCACCCTGAGCGGCGACGGCCTGGACGCGCTGGCCGCCGAGTTGCGCCTGCTGCCGGTTCCGGTGATCGGCCGCATCGGCCAGGGCCGGCTCTGGCTCGACTGCCGATGCCTGGAGGCGGAAGCCGACTTCACGCAGCAGCTCAATCAGCTGCTATGATGGTCGCCTGGAAGAGAAGCGGCCCCGGTGGGTCGGCCGGTCTTCAAAACCGGTTGGGGCTGCCAAGCGGTCCCGGGTAGGTTCGACTCCTGCTCTCTTCCGCCTTCGCGGCCGCGCTTGCGCCCGTCTCACGCGTTTACCACGTCCGTCGTCGTTTGCGGGCGTAGTTCGACGCTGGCCGGCTGCGCATCATGCTGGACGGCGTGTCCGGCCTGATCGGCGTCGAGTTGGAACGTGATCGGCCGTCGCTTGCTGCGCTCGCGCTTGAGCAGGCCGCTCTTCGCCACCCCCGCATACATCGCCGTCTTGGTCCAGAAACCCAAGCCATGCAGGTTGCGCGTCGGACTAACCTTGAGCTTCTCCCGCAGGATGCCGTTGGCGCCGTTGACCAGGACCGACCGCCGGATGTCTTTGGTCGAATACTCGATCGTCATCGACACGCTGAGCTCATCGGTATTCTCGACGCGGTGCGGCGTGTTCAAGGGCCACTGCAGCATCTCGCCCGGCCGAAGATCCAGGCAGGTCGCGTAGTCGTCGTACCAAGTATCATACTTGATGCCGACTTCGTTGTTGTAGAGGATCACCTTCTCCAGGCTTTCCGGCTCCAGGAAAGGCGGCACGGGCGGATACAAGTAGACGCGCTTGGCCCCGTGGATCTGCCACAAGGTTTGCCCCGATGTATCGAAATGGTAGTACACTTGGGCGCGGGGCGACGAGATCAGGATGCCGTTGATCCGCTTGAACGTCGCGTAGCCCGGTATGCGGTCCTGCAACTCGGCGAAGATGTCGTCGAGCAAGCGCTGGTAGCGGGGATCGAATTCATTCACGCGGAGCAGGTTCAACCACATGCGGCCGTTCGCGATCGCCTCGATGACGGCGGCACCTGGGATCTCACCGATCCGCCCCTCGCGCCACAGCTTTGGTTGTCCCTGATCGCCGGTTTCCACCAGCAG